>LUMP01000179.1_pt1 | contig 24951 bp, 28 predicted proteins | sample 729641 | NCBI WGS metagenome assembly LUMP01 (sample SAMN03860260, study PRJNA289734) | marine metagenome | biome: seawater column; feature: ocean; material: water; isolation source: Red Sea water column Station 12 - depth 47m | place: Saudi Arabia: Red Sea | collected 2011-10-15 | depth 47 m | reverse complement strand
AATAGTTCCAATGCTTCAAAAGTAAAATCAAAAAAATCATAATCTTTGATATCATTTATGTATCCATAAGGATCATGACTAATAGTTCCATCTCTATCTAAAAAAATTGCATCAAACTTCAATTTTATCTCCAATCAATCGTTGTCCACGAATCATCTATATTTAAAAATTTTAAAGGATTCTGGTATTTATTAATATCAACTATCTTACATTCAAATATAGAATTTTCTGCTTGAAATAGACTGATTTCTTTAACCATGCTTTGTGAATTATCAAAACTAATTAATAAAATATTATTGTAAAAATTATAATAATAAATTGAGTTTTCATTTTCAATTTCAATTTTTATAAGAGAAGCATTTTCAAGATTTTTATATGAAAAAAAATCTAGTATATTTTTTTCTGAATTTTCAATAATTATATTTTTTTTGGATAAATCGTAAGAGGTAATCACATTGTTTTCAAACAATGATACAGTACTATCTACTTCAATAGTTTCAAAATAAATTTTTGGATCATTTAATGATATGTTTGCATTAAAAACTGATTGATTTTCGAAAATTTCAATGAGAATAGTTTTATTATTTAAACTGTTGAAATAATCTTTAATCTGAGTATCCTGACTTTGACTAAATAGCGAAGTAGTTAGTAAAAAAAATATTAAGCTAATCTTCATTAATTGTTTCTAAATAAGATTCGTCAACTAATACTTCTCTTGCCTTACTTCCAGTAAACGGACCAACAATTTTTAGTCTTTCCATCTCATCTATTAGTCTTGCTGCTCTCGAATAACCAACCGATAATCTTCTTTGTAATAATGAAATAGAACCTTGCTTACTCATAACAATAATTTCAATTGCTTTATGCAGTAAATCGTCATCAATACCGTCTCCATCAACCATTGAACTTGATTCTTCTTTATAAGTTTCAATAATTACTTCACTTGGTTTTGGTTGAGATGAAATATGAGCAACTAAATCTTCAATTTCTTTTAAAGTTATAAAAGCACCATGCATTCTAACTGGCGCAGGTGATCCCGGTTTTTGATACAACATATCACCTTTTCCAATAAGCTTGTCTGCTCCATTTTCATCTAAAATAGTTCTTGAGTCAATTTTAGTTGCAACTTGAAAGGCAATTCTTGCTGGGAAATTAGCCTTTATAACTCCTGTAATTACATCTACAGATGGTCTTTGTGTAGCAACAATCAAGTGAATACCAACAGCCCTAGCTAGCTGGGCTAATCTTGCAATAGGCGCTTCAACATCTCTTGGACTATACATCATTAAATCAGCAAGTTCGTCAATCATCAAAACAATATAAGGCATTAAATCTTTTTTAGATTTTTTCATCATATCATTGTATTCAGAAATATTTCTTTTACCAGCCTCAGCTAATAAATCATATCTTGAATCCATTTCTTTTTCAAGAGATCTTAATGCTAGAATTGCATTGTCTTTCTTAGTAATGATTGATTCATCAATACCGTTAAATTTTAATAAGTAGTGATTTTCAAGTCCTCTATAAAGCGACATTTCAACCTTTTTAGGATCAATGATTACAAATTTTACTTCTTCAGGTTTTAATTGATAAAGAAGGCTAACGATTATAGTATTCAATGAAACCGACTTTCCTGAACCTGTTGTTCCTGCAATAAGTAAATGAGGCATTTCAACAAGGTCAAGAATAGATATATCTCCAAGTGTCCCTTTTCCAATGGCTAGTTTTAACTTGGCTTTAGATTTAAGATATTTTTCAGAATTAATTACATTTTTTAAATAAATAGTTTGAGGGTTGACATTTGGAATTTCAACTCCAACATGATTTGAACCAGGTATTGGAGCAAGGACTCTTACGCTCTGTGCCTCCATCACCCTAGCAATGTCATCTGAAAGCTGAACAAATTTATTAACCCTTACACCTTCAGCAGGTAAAATCTCAAAAAGTGTAATTATTGGGCCAGTCTTGATTGCTCCCGATGAACCTTCTACACCAAAATTTGAAAGAGAATTTTTAAGTAGCTCTGATCTATCTCTGATATCATCTTCATTTATTTCACTTGATTCATCTGATGATTCTAAAATATCTGTAGAGGGAAACTTCCACTCAACTTTTAAAATTGATTTATTTCTTTGATCATCAATTTCCGCTTCTTTTTCAATGATTGCTTTTTCAATTGAAATGGGATCTAATTCTTCATTTTGATCTATTTCTTGATCTAATTCAACTTTAGGTTTATCAACAGTTGTATCAATTTTAGTATCTTGAACAGGTTCAGTTGAAGTTTCCTTTTCAACCACCTGATTTAAAGATTCTATGCTTTCTTCAGCATTAATGTTTTCAAGAAATGAATCATCTTCAATAATTTTGACTCTTTCTTTTTTATCGTTCTCTTTTTTAAAGTCAGGTATAATTTTCTTGAAATCAAATTCTACTTTAGAAATTTTATTAATTATAATACTTGGTATATCTTTCAAAGATTTATATAAATCAATTTTGAAAAATGATACTAAAAATAAAGCTATCGAAGAAAAGAGAATTAAAACTGAACCATAAAATCCAGTCCAATCATAAATAAGACTAAATATTAAGCCTCCTAAAAGCCCTGAATCTTCAAAATTTTGAACCTCTTTAAATTCTGATAAATAGCTTACGTTGCTAACAAAACCTAATAGTACAGATAGAAGAATCAGTAATAGAATCTCAAATCGCAATAATCTTGCAACATTAAATGAAAAATTTGAAATCAAATAAAATGAAATCGTTGCTAATATAATTGGGATTAATAGAGCCGCATAACCAAACCCCAATTTCATCAAATAAAATCCAATATATACTCCCAGTATATTGAATGGGTTATTAATTTTTTGTGCTACAAGCGTTGGCTCTTCAGTCAAATCATAACCAATCATTGAACCAGCAATTAACAAAGAAATGATAAATAATAACCAACCAATAATTTGAATCTTTAACTTGTCTTTCATTTTAAATAAGTTCCATTTTTATAGAATGGTAATTTAGTTTTTTCAAAAATAAAGAAATTATCTCTTATTCCAATCAAAAATTCTTTATCTAACCTCATTTCATAATCAACATAGGCCAAAGCAATTCCTTTCTTTAAACATGGAGACATCCCTCCACTAGTAACTACGCCCACTTCTTTTTTGTCTTTCGAAAATATCTTATAACCTGATCTCGGTATTGCTCTTTCCTCTGATATAAGTGCAATTAATTTCTTTGATGGTAAATTATCTTGCATTGAATTTGAACCGATAAAGCTTGTTTCATGCTTTGTAATCCATGATAATCCTGCTTCAATTGTTGTTGTTTGCTCATTAAGCTCATTTCCGTACAAACAATATCCCATTTCAAGCCTCAATGAGTCTCTACATCCTAATCCAACAGGTAATATATCATCTGAAAGAGATAAAATTTCATTCCAAAGTTTTAAAATGATTGAATTAGGTGCATAAATTTCAAAACCTAACTCTCCCGAATAACCAGTTCTTGCAACTATAACCTCGTTATTGTCTGGAAGCAATGTTTCATAATATTTTAAATCTTCAATTTTTGGATAGAGTTTTTTTAGGTAAGTCCTTGATATAGGGCCTTGCAAAGCTAACAAAGACATGGTGTCAGATTTATCTTCTAATGATACATCATCAATTAAATTTGAAGAAAGCCATTCAAAGTTTTTTTCAATATTTGAAGCATTTACTACCAACATGTAGCAATCACCAAGATGATACACCAGCAAATCATCAATGACTCCACCGGAATCGTTACAGAAAGCAGAATATTGAACTTTACCAGCCTCCAGGTTTTGAATATCATTGGTGGTTACATTCTGTAAAAAAGTTTTAGCATTATTTCCAGAAACAATAAACTCCCCCATATGACTTACATCAAATAATCCACACTTTGAGCGCACATGATGATGCTCTTTTATTATACTTGAATATTGGAGAGGCATCCAAAATCCAGAAAATGGAACTAATTTTGCTTTTAAACTTTGATGAGAATCATAAAGTTTAGTTTTTCTATAATCACTCATCGAATGATAGCCAAAATTCTTTTAATTACATTTTCAATATCACCTTCGTATGAACCTTCATCATTTAATTTTTTTACTGCCTTGTCAATTTGTGACTTCTTATAACCCAGTGAAGAGAGTGCAGTATAAATATCATCGTAAGAAAAGTCTAACTTATCATTATCTAGGTTTTGCGTTGAAATTGGTGTTGATGTTATCTTCTCCTTAATATCTAAAATTATTCTTTTTGCTGTTTTAGGACCTATTCCAGGAATAAGACTGAGCGATTTAACGTCTTCAGACACAATGTTATCCTTGAAGCTTGATACAGATGCATTTGAAAGAAGGTTGATAGCAGTTCTAGGCCCAATTCCGGATACATCAATTAAATTTAAAAAAAGAGATCTTCGTTCTAAATCCATAAACCCATAAAGCTCCATTAAATTTTCTTTTACATTAAGATATGTATATATAAAAATATTTTCATTTTCTGATGGCAATTTTTCATAATCTCTTAAACAAATTGAAATACTAAAAACTATGCCATTATTTTCAATGTATAATGTAGTTGGTTCTTTTTTGAAAATTTTTCCTGAAATTGAATTAATCATCTATGTCCTATTTATTCCGCACCACGCAACTGCAATTGCATCCGAGATATCATTTTTCTTTAAAACTTTATCATCTAATTTAAATATTTTTTTTACCATAAATGCAACCTGTTCTTTTGACGCTGAACCATTACCTACAATTGATTGCTTTATTTCTCTTGGGCTAAATTCTTTTGAGACAATATTATTATGCTCTGCTGCAAGCATCACTGATGACTTTGCCTGACCTAACTTAATTGCTGATTGAACATTTTTTCCATAAAAGACATTTTCAACATACAACACTTCTGGTTTAAATTTTTTTATTAGATTATTTGTTTCAAAAAATATAGTATATAATCTTTCCGAAACTTCTTTTCCTTTTTTAGGACTAATTAATCCGCACTCAACCATTGTTATTTCGTTATTTTTTTTTCTTAAAACAGCATAACCTGTATTAGTTAACCCTGGATCAAATCCAATAATTACCATTAGCTTTTTCCTAGTGATTGGTTTGAAAAAACATTTTGCACATCCTCTAAATCATCTAAGAATTCTAATAATTTTTCAACTTTTTGATTTTCATCTTCACTTAAACCTATTTCATCCTTGGGAACATATGCCAAAAAAGAAGAATCTACCTTAATACTTAATTTTTCGAGAACATCAAGCTTGTTATAAAGATCATTTGAATTGAAATGCAATCTATAACAGTCTTCATCTTCAAAAAATTCAATACAATCATTTTCAATTGAAAATTCAAAGATTTTATTTTCAGAAATTTCATTTTTATCAATAAGTATTATACCGTTTCTTTCAAAATTCCAAGACACGCTACCAGCTTGACCAAGAGAACCACCAAATTTTGAAAGTGCATGCCTAATATCGGCAACTGTTCTATTTTTATTATCAGTTATTGCTTCTATAAGTATTGCTACTCCAAAAGGTCCATATCCTTCATATGATACCTCTTCAATAATTACATTATCTAATTCTCCAACACCTTTTTTAATTGCTTTATCAATATTTGAGTTTGGCATGTTTAATGACTTTGCTTTCTTTACTGCCTGTCGCAGTCTCGGGTTTGAATCAATATCTTTTCCACCCAATCTTGAAGATACAGTTATCTCTTTACTAATTGTTGAGAAAATCTTGCCTCTCTTCTGATCGAGAGCACCTTTTTTTCGTTTTATGGTTGACCACTTACTATGACCAGCCATCAATCATCCTTTTCAATCATCGTGGGAACAACCCAGGCTGTTCTATAACCTAATCTCACAATTTTTTTCTGAAAACTTTCAGCCTCTTTCCTGTTAACGAAATTTCCAACTCTTAATTTATAATTTGGTAATTCAAAAATAATGTAAATTTGCTCGTTAATTGATTTTTCAATTTCAGTCTTAATATCTTGTAGTTCCTGTTCATTTTGCGAAATAACAATTTGAACTCTATATCCCTTTATTAAATTAATCTCATCAGTTGAGGAAATGTCTTCTATTTCATCTTGACTAGAAAATGAAGGTAAATTGACGGTAGGAAATTTTGGAGGATTATCATTGAAATCACTTGGCTTTAAAAAGTCAGATTGGCAAAATGCGTTACTAATAAAGAAAAGAATTAAAAAATATCTCATATTAATATAAATTTCTAACATCTTGAGCTCGAATCCAACCTTTTCTTCCATCAAAAGTTGAAACTTCAATCCATACATCAGTTTTTTGATGAATTTTCACTTTATTCCCTCTATAAAATACTGATTGTTCTATTGCTTGATTTAAAAAAGGAGCAGAATAAACTATAACTTCTTCATCAACAATAATTGCATATAAATTATTTTGATCCCAAATATTTTTAGTAAAAGTAATTAAAGCTGATATAAATACGATTATTGACATCAAATAAAATATTCTTTTAAGCACTTTTAATTGAAATACTTTCATTAAAAAAAATGATATTGCAGTCAAAAGAATAAAATATGAATTAATTAAAAGAAATTGGCTAAGAGAAAGTGATTGAAAAAAAATATTTATTATATCAATTAAGTTATTTTTAGGTAACTCGATATAGCCATCAATATATGCTTTATTAACATTATTATTATTTTTCAAATCAGAATTGATTGGATTTAATTTTAAACCCATTTCATATGACCATCTAGCTTTACCAAAATTAGATTCATGAAAGTAAGCATTACCTAAATTCAAATATAAATCCTCTGAAAAGAAGCCATTTTCTAATATCTTTTCATAATTTGAAATTGCTTCTTTATAATTATTTTGACTATAAAATTCATTCCCATTATCAAAAAGCTCATTGATGTTTTGTGAAAAAACAATTGTCAAATTAAAGAAAATAATAATGATAACTTTAAACATATTCATCAATCCTTTTTAAAATTTTCTTTAAAGATTTCTTAATATTCTCTTCATCTTTATCATCTTTAAGCTGAGAATATGATTTAGCTTGAAATTCATCCAAAAGCTTTGATATAGCATCAAAATCATTTGATTTAATTTTATCTTTTAAAATGCTCTTCAATGAAGTGATATCAATATTTATAGAACTTAAAATATTTTTTTGATTGAAATATTTTTTGATGATTTTTATTCCGTCCTCATATATTGAATGTGATAAATCAAGGTTTTTTAATGAATCGTTTAAAGCAGAATTTAATTTTATATATTGACTTATGAATCTTCTAAGATTTCTAAAACTTGATTCAAAATATGGTATTATAAATAATATGAAGGCTATAAAAAGTATATAGAAAATCGAATTATTAATTTTGAATTTTGATGAAGATATCCAGTTCTGTTCACCTAGTCTAATATATCTAATCAGATTTGAATTTGAATTCAAAATTTCTTTATCAGATATATCAAAAATTGTACTCTTATTAACATTTAAATTTATATTTTTTGATAATGCTTTTTTCCATGATTTAGTATCCGAATTAAAAAAAGGTATTTCAATTGAATCAATAATATAAGAGCCTTCTTTTCTGGGAATTAAATTGTACTCCCAAGTAATCAGGCCAGAAAAATCATCGGTAATATTTTTTTCAATTTTGGTTTCACCTTCAAAAATATCAAAATCTTCTGGAAATACTATTTTTGGTCTTCCTATATTAGAAAGATTTCCTTCTCCCTTTAAAGTCACCTTAAATACTACAGGAGATCCTTCATCGATATTTGAATTCGAAAGTGATGAATTGAGAGTAAAATCCCCAACTGCACCAGTAAAATTTTCTGGGATATTTTGTAGAGGTAATACCTTGATTGAAACTGGGTCAGAAACAAGCAGTTTAGCCCTAGTTCTTTGAGAAAATGTATCAAAAAATGGATCATCCCAAAAAAGCCTATTAAATGATGAGTCTTTATTTTTTGTCTCAATCTTCATAATCATTGACTCGAGATTATAAATTCCTTCTTCAATTGGAAATAAAGCTACTTCATAGATTTTTAAAGATTTGTAATTATATCCATCAATTTCTATATCAGTCCAACTTTCTGGAGTAAATTGTATACCTACAGGATCAAATAATTTTTCAACCCAAAAGTCATTATATTCAGGAAATTCTGTGGATAATACCTTTGATGCTACTCTGGTGTAAAAAGTATATGTTAATTTAATTTGCTGTCCAACATAGGCTTCATTTGTACTTACTTTAAGTTCCAGAAAAAGATCTTTTGTAATTTGATTATCAGTTTCTTTTGAGACTTGAATTTGGTGTGGTTCGGTTATTAATATTTTTTGACCAATACTAACCTTCAAGGATGGAATTTTAAGAGTTCCGTGCTTTTTTGCAATTAAGGTCCAAGAAATAGACCTTGAAGAGCTTCTATCTCCGTTGACATACCTGTACTCACTTCCAATATTTGGACCTGAAATAATTGAAAAAGAATCTTCTATTTTTGATACATCAACTGACGGATTTTCATCAATATTCGAAATTTTAATTGTAAAAATTATTGATTCAGTAATACTTATATTTTTGGTTGAAACTGAAGATGTTATTTCTTGCGCATTTATAAAACCTAAGAGTGAAATAATGAGAAAAAAAATTCTTACCATTCTTTTCCACTTTCGTTAGAGAAATTGTTTTGTTTTCGCTTTTTATTTACTTTTTCATTCTCTTTCATAGCATTTAAAATATTTTCAACATTTTGGTCAATTTCAATTTGTTTTTCTTCGTTGTTTTCCTGCTGTTTTGATTGTGATGTATCTTGATTTTTTGGACCATCATCATTATTATTTTTTTTGGGATTTTTATCAGAATTATTCGAATTATCATCCTTGTTTTTGTTTTGTTGATTCTTATCTTCATTTTGGTTGTTTTCATTATTTTCTGAATCTTCGCTATTATCATTCTGGTCTTGATTCTGTTGTTGAGCTCGTTGATTTTTTTCAATTTCATTCTTTACAAATTCATAGTTTTTTCTTGCATCATTATCTTCAGGATTTTTAAGAAGTGCGTCTCTGTAAGACTTCAAACTTTCATCTAACATTTTTGATTTATAAAGCAAATTTCCTCGATTATAACTTAATTCTGAAGATGGATTTAAACTATCTTGCATAGCATAATCAAAAAACTCTTCTGCTTTTTTTAGACTATCTATGGATGAATATATTGTAGCTAGATTGTAGATAATATCATCTTTAGATAAATTCTCTTCATTTAGTAAATATTGATAATAATTTAGAGCTGATTCATAATCTCCATTATCAATCATTTTTTGTCCTATATCCTGTGATACAACTTTTGAAAAAAGTAATATAATTATTAAAAATCTCATATTTTTCTTTTACCTGACGAAATTAAATAAGATATCATTAGAAGTAATATTGCAACTGCTAATGGATACTGAAATTTATGTTCATAGTCTGAAAATTCAAATGAACTGATTAAAGAGTCTTCCCCCTTTTTTATAATATCTATAATATTTTCGCTTATTGGCTCACTCTTTGAGATACGTAATAATTTTCCATTGTTTAATAACGATATTTCTCTTAAAAAATTTAAATTTATTTTTGAGAGGACTAATTCACCTGACTCATCTTTTAAAAAAGAGTTTTGCTTACTGCGAATCGGAACTAGGGATCCTTTTGAACTACCTACGCCAATAACGTGCAGATCAATACTATCATTAACTAAGTAAGATATATCATCAATGGACAAATCACTGTGATCTTCACCATCTGTAAAAAGGAAAATCATTTTTTGTTGATCATCTTCATTATCAAAAGCTTCAACTGAGGTTTTTATTGCGTTTGGTATATCAGTACCTCTTGAAGATATCATTGAAGTATCAATACTTTTTATAAAAAGCTTTGATGCGTCGTAGTCCATTGTTAAAGGAAGATAAAGGAAATTTGAGCCAGAAAAAACTACAACGCCAATTCTATCCCCTTCAAGACTATCAACGATTTTGGATAGTTCAAATTTAACCTTATCAATTCTTGAAGGTTTAATATCTTGAGCATCCATACTTAAAGAAACATCAACACAAAAAACTATATCAACACCTTTTCTTTCAACCGGTTTTACAGTTACTCCTGTCTTTATTCCTGAAATAGCAATTATTAAACTAAAAATTCCTATCAATCTAAGGAGGATTTTTAATGTAATCGTGCTTGAATTGCCAGAGTAAGAAAAATCCAACAGAAAGAAACCAAATATAGATTTCTTGATAACTTGAAAAATAACTTACAGTAATTTCGGATTTTTCTAAATTATCAATTTCTGAATAGATTCCGGACAAGCTTTCTTTGTCTGTAGCCCTAAAATATTTTGCATTTGTTACTTCAGCTATTCCTTTCAAGGTTTCTTCATCAATTTCATTTCTTACAAACCCTCTTCCAGGTATCTGGGTGATAGATTGGTTGGTTCCTGCTCCGATTGTATAAACTTTAATATTATATTCTTTTGCAATTTTTGCTGCTGAAATTGGATCAATAGAACCTACATTATTACTTCCGTCTGAAAGTAGAATTATTACTTTACTTTCTGAATCACTGTTTCTGAGCCTATTTACTCCATTTGCAATAGCAACACCTATTGCTGTTCCATCATATTTAGGCTCCATAACAGTAACTTCAGACAATAAATTATTTAAAACACTATAGTCAATTGTTAATGGGCATTGTATAAAAGTATCCTTACCAAAAACTAATAAACCAATTCTATCACCGTTTCTATTTTCAATAAATTCTTTCGCAGCATCTTTAACAGCTTCCAATCTATTTGGCTTAAAATCATCTGCAAGCATACTACTGCTTGTATCTAATACAAGAACGATGTCTATAACCTCTACTGTTATATCTTTATCAACAGAGGAGATTCTAGGTCTTGCTAAACCTATTATGATCGAAACTAATGCAATAATAAAGAGAGAATTAATTAAAAATACTTTAACCTTACCCTGATATCCGAAGAAATTTTTAAGACTGTTAAAATTGGAAACTTGAATAGATGTAGATTTTTTGAAAAAAAATTTTTTAAAAATAATTAAAACCAAAAACAATGGTATTATAAATAAAAAATTTGGGTATAAAAATTCCATTAATTTGCTTCAAAAATTTCCTCTTCACCTAATATATGAGCTAAACTGAATAAAGTTTCCTCTTTAAAAGAATTAGAAACTAATTGAAGTCCAATTGGAAGATTGTCAGATGAAAATCCGGCAGGAATATTTAGCGAAGCTATTCCAGCTAAATTTATGGGAACAGTAAACATATCAGATAAATACATTTTCAATGGATCTTCTAAATTATTTTTAAGTTTAAACGGTAATTCAGGAGTAGTAGGTATTAATAAATTTTCACATTTATTAAATAATTCTGAATAACCATTTTTTATTAATCTTCTGACTTTTAAAGCTTTTGAAAAGTATGCATCATAATACCCTGAGGAGAGAACATAAGTTCCAGTCATAATTCTTCTTTTTACCTCGTCTGAAAATCCTTTTGACCTAGTTTCAATATAAAGCTCTGAGAGGTCTTTTGTATTGGCTCTATTACCATACCTTACTCCATCAAATCTTGATAAATTTGACGAAGCTTCAGCCATAGTTAAAACATAGTATGCAGGTATACAATAATTAAAATAAGGTAAATCAATTTCAATTATTTTTACTTTTTTTGACTTAAAGTAATCAACTAACTGGCGATATTTTCCTGCTATTTCAACATTTATATTTTTTAGAATTTTATCAGAAACTACTCCGACTGATTTAGGAAGTTTTGAATCTTCAAAAGATGGATTTTTAGGAACGTTAACATCTACGCTAGTTGAATCTTTATGATCTTGACCTGAAATTGTACAGAAAGTGTTATAAACATCTTCAATAGATTTAGACATAATACCTATTGTATCGAAAGATGATGCATGAGCTACTAAGCCATATCTGGATATTCTTCCGTAAGATGGTTTTAAACCATAGATACCACAAAACGCAGCTGGCTGCCTTACTGAACCACCTGTATCAGAACCCAAAGCAATGTCAGAGAGACCTTCGGCAATCGCTGCTGCAGACCCACCGCTAGAACCTCCTGCAACTAAATTATGGTCAAAAGGATTTCTAACAGATCCATAAATCGAAAATTCAGAAGATGAACCCATTGCAAACTCATCACAATTAGTTTGACCAATGATAACACCTCCTTCAATTTCAATTTTATCAATTACTGTTGCATTATATGGAGAAATATATGATTCTAATATACTTGATGCACAGGTTAAAGGCTCATCCTTGATTGCAATATTATCTTTTATTAGAAATGTTTTATCTTTTAAGAGACCTTCTCTAGTTTTTTTTAAATCAATACGTTTAATACGATTTCTGATAACAGAATTTGTCTTGCTAGCAGAAATTTTATCTTTAACAATAAGTAATTTCTGCTCTAAAGAATTAGATGGATTCATCTAAATTTATTTATCGGAATTTTCTGATTTTTTAATTTCTTCCTTAGTATCGTCTAAAGCACCACGAAACTCTCTTAAAGAATTTGCGAATCCTCTAGCAATGCCAGGAAGTCTTTTACCACCAAAAAGAAGTAAAAGTATTAAAAAAATTAAAACTAATTCACCAGTACCTAAATTGAACATATAAACCTCATAATTTATCTAAAGTATTTTAATAAATAATATGCAATGCCGAAACCAATAATACTACAAACATTAAATTTTAAAATAAAACCAAAATCTATAACAATTACACCGAGATCGATAAGATAATCACTATTCATTGATCCAAAAGTAAAATCATATGAAATTAGAAAAAATTGTTTTACTGCACTACCATCCGGTAATAGAAAAGCAAGGATATTTCCAACAAAAGTTCCTATTAAAGCTCCGGTACAAAGACCAAAAATAATAAGTTTAATGCTTCTTCTATTCATACTTCGCCCAATGTTAATTTTATATCCTTAAAATTATCTTCTCTAAGAACTGTTAATATAATTTCGTCTCCAGCTCTGAAGTCTAATTTAACTAAAACAGCTTTAATTTCCTCTAATGATTCAATTTTATAACCTTCTATTGCAACTATAATATCCCCCTTATACAACTCCTCGTTTTTGGCGGTCGAATTGTAATCTACTTTATCTATAAATAACCCAATTTGATCTTTCGCTGGACCATATAAATACTGTCTAGCATTTAATCCGAAAGAAACTCTTCTATCAATTACTCCTTTGAGCTTTAATTCATTTGCTATTTTTTTTGCAAAATTTATTGGAATAGCAAATCCTAAATTCTGTGAATCCGATCTCGTAAATGTGTTAATTGCAATAACGTTACCTTTTGCGTCAATTAATGGACCTCCACTATTTCCAGGATTTAATGATGCGTCAGTCTGTATCATATTATCTAATAATTTTATATCAGGTAACAATTCTCCTGAAGAATCTAATAATCTGCCAGATCTGGAATCAATACTGAAGTCTGCATTGACTGCACTAATGATACCAGCAGATGCAATGGGTTGATATTGAACATTTGAAATTAAGTTTCTAGGGTTACCTAAGGCAATTGCCCATTCACCAACTTTTACATCATCAGAATTACCTAAATTACAGTATTCAAAGTCATCTCCCTCAATCTTTAGCAATGCAATATCAGAAACAGTATCCACTCCAACTATTGCCGCATCATAGGTTTGACCTCCAGGCACAACTACAGTAACATTAATTTCTGTTGTAATAACAGCAGACGAAAAGTTATCTCTAATATTATGAGCATTAGTAAGTATATATCCATCTTTACTAATTATAAATCCTGATCCATTTGAAGAAGCTGGCTTTAAATTCCTATACCCTCTCCATGTCCTTAAGACTCTTTCCTGACTTCTGTATATTCCCACAACTCCTGGACTTGCTAATTCAATAGCATTAGAAATTGCAGTAGATTTAGAAGATGATATTTGGACGTCTTCTTTTTTTGGATTATTACACCCTGTAAATAAAAAAATAATTAAAATAATATACTTAATTCTCATAAAAAATTTCCTTTAAAACTAACCCATTAGAAGGAGCTTTAAATATTTTTGCGTCTTTAATAGGCTTATTTAACAAAGTCCTAAAATCATCAATTGAAATTTTATTTTGACTAACTGCAATCATGCTTCCAACTAAATACCTTACCATATGATGTAAAAATCTATTTCCATGAATAATATATAATAGTTTTTCATGATTTTTATCATCAAAAACCCATTTTGAAGCAAAAATTTCACAATCGTTATTTTGTTTGTTTGAAAATTTTGAAAAAGATAAAAAATTGTGTTTACCTTCAATTATTTTTGACACTTCCATTAATAATTTTATATCAATATTCTTTACATGATAATGATCTTTCAAATACAGCGGATTATCGCTTAAACAACATAAATAGTTATACTCTTTACTCTTTGCATCAAATCTACTGTGAAAACTTTCTTCAATTTTTGACAAATGGGATATTCTTATTTCTTTATCAAGTCTGGCATTTATTGCTCGATGGAGCTCTTTGTCAGTTAACTTAGAATCCAAATCAAAATGAGCAACTTGACCTAATGCGTGTACACCAGCATCGGTTCTGCTTGCCCCATAAATCTTAACTTTTTTATTGTTATTTAAGACAAATATTGAGGATTCAATTTTATCTTGGATTCCGCTTAGATTTTTTTGTGACTGAAACCCTGAAAAGTTAGTGCCATCATATTGAATTACAATTTTATATCTAGTCATTTGATCTTAATAATTCTATTGTATACATTTCTGTCATCAATTTCTGACCTAACTAAAACTTCACCAGAAGGTAAAATAATACCAGATATTCCATTATTAGCGCTTTGAACGACCGGTATTCCTAATTCTATTGAACGCAATTTTGCATGTTCAAAATGCTGATATGGCATAGCTTTACCAACATAAGAGTCATTAGTTATGACAAAAATTATTTCAGCTCCTTTGTTCACCATTTTTTTTGCAATTTTGAAGCTGCTAGAATCATAACAAATTAAAATAGATGATTTAATGTCCCCAATTTGAAATGTATTAAAGCTTTCTCCTGGAGTGAAACTTCCCATATCATCAAACTGATTTATTTTTGATAACCAGTTTTTAAAAAAAGGGACATATTCTGCAAATGGAACTAAAAAGATTTTTTGATAGGTATCATAAAATCCATCTGGTCTTAAAAAAATTGCACTATTATAAACTTTAAGCTCATTTTTCAAATACATTCTTTGAGGAATACCAGTTATAAGAACTGAATCTGTAATTTTTTCCTGTAGCTTAATTCTTTCCTTTGAATCCGGAGCAGCTAAGAATGATGTTAAAGCAGCTTCAGGCCAAACAATGACATCTGGATTTGATTCTAAAGATTTCTCTAAAAGATCATTCATAATATTTTCATTTCTATTTTTTAATTTTGGATTCCATTTTTCATCTGGATAAATCACAGGCTGTCCAATTGAAACCTTAATCTGTTTTTGAAAATTTGTTGAATTGTAATTTGAAATTAATATTTGACCAATTAGAGCGTTAATAAGTATAACTGATATAAAACTATAAATATATTTTTTTTGTTTTAATGAAATAAACTTATAAAAAAGAATATTCAGCAGGACAATAAAAAATAAAGATAGATCTTCGTGAATACTTACAATTTGAATCAATCTATTGTACCCTGTTTGACTAAGAGAAAAATTCAACCAAGGGGCAGCCAAGGGGCCGATATCTCTTAAATTTTCAATTAAAACCCAAATAAAAGGAATTAATAATAACTGAATTTTATCTGATAATTTTCTTTTCTTAAAAAAGTGTAGTATCAAGCAAAATAAAACCCAATAAAATGAATAAAAAATACATATGGCTAAATAAGAAATAATTGCAACCTGAACACTAGTTCCGGAATTTAGAGCTACCCAGTGTGTTATTATCGCATAGCTCGTAAAACCTGCTATATAGAAAAAAATTATCTTTTCTAAAAGCTTAATTGATTTATTAAAAATAAAAAAAAGTGGAATCAAGAAAAACCAAGCTAAAAAACCCAAATGAAAAGGTGGAAATGAAAGACCTAACATTAGTCCACTCATTAAAGAAAAAATTAAATTTTTTTTAACTATCAAAAGGAACCTTTATCTAAAAATGATTGCAATATTATTGTTGATGCAATTAAATCTATATGCTCTTTATTTTTTCCAGTCTTTATGTTCTGTTCATGCATAATCTTTTTTGCAGATTCGCTCGAAAGTCTTTCATCCTGAAGGAAAACATTAAAATTTAAATTTTTAAGCTCTTCAAAAAAATCATCGACTAATTTTGTCATTTCATTTTTTTTATTATTCATATTTAGCGGATAACCAATTACAAAAGATTTAACATCATTTTCCATTGCAATTTCTTGTAGCTTATTTAAAAGCTCTTCCCTTTTTTTATATTTAATTACTTTAAGTGGAATTGAAATAATCTTCAATGGATCTGAAATTGATAATCCTACTTTGGAAAGACCAAAATCTATACCTATCAATCTATCAGTCATGTACACGCTCAACTGAGTCAACATTTTTTAGTTTTTGAATGTCTTTAATAACAGAATTAAGCTTTGCTCTACTTTGAACTTTACAAATTATCCAGATATTTGCAATTCCACCTTCCGTTACATCAGTTGATACGTCAACCATATTTACATTATTCTTTGAAATAATATTTGCGATTTCATTTAACATTCCAGCAGTATCAATGCAAGTTATATGAATTTTTGAACGAAAAGCCAAATTTTCTTTAGCATTCCAATTAACAGATACTAACCTGTCTTGCTTGGAAGACAGAGAAGATAAATTTGTGCAAGATAATTCATGTACAATTAGTCCTCTTCCTCTTGAAATATAACCTATAACATCGTCTCCAGGTATTGGATTACAACATTTACCATAACTAACAACTAAGTTCTTTAAACCATCTAAATTAATTCCGTCAACATCTGATCTTGCTGTGTCTACAAACTCAGTTTGATCAATTTCTTTTGATAAATTTTTCTGTAAATCAGGGAAAATTTTTGGAATCACATCTTTAATAATTACTCCCCCTCTACCTATATCAGAAAGCATATTATTCAAAGTTTTAAAACCTGCTAACGCATACCCCTTTTTAAACTCATTCAACCTATCTAAAATCTTTAATTTTCTTAAGGATTTCTCTAAAATCTCGTTTCCAATCTTAATGCTTTCTTCAAGTTCAATTTTTCTTAAATATTTCGATATTTCATGCTTGGCTCTTGAAGTTTTGACAAACTTTAACCATCCACTGTTTGGAGTTTGATTTTTATTTGTTTCTATCTCAACTATATCTCCACTTTTTAAGCTGTAGCTTAGAGGAACCAATTTTTTGTTTACTTTTGATCGAACTGTTGTAAAACCAAGACCTCCATGTATAGCAAATGCAAAATCTAATGGGGTTGAATTTACAGGAAGTTTTATCAAGTCTCCTCTTGGCGTAAAAACAAATATTTCGTCTTCAAACATATCTATTTTTAATAAATCCATTAATTCTTCGGGTTCTGAACTATCACTATTAAGCATAGATAATAAATCTCTCAACCATGATACTTGTGAATCGAATTCTCCTATCTCATCATTACCCTTATAAAGCCAATGTGCAGCAACACCAACTTCAGCAGTATGATCCATATCCTTTGTTCGAATCTGAAATTCTGTAAGCCTATTATCTTTAGTTAATACTGTTGTATGGATTGATTGGTATCCATTGGTTTTTGGGGTTGCTATAAAGTCTTTAAATCGATCTTGCAATGGAGGATAAATACTATGAATTACACCAAGAGCGAGGTAACATTCCTCAATTTTATCAACTACGATTCTTATTGCATACAAGTCATAGATATCTTCAAACTTTTTTCCTCTATTTTCAATTTTTCTATGAATGGATGAAATTGATTTATATCTACCAAAAATATTAGATTTAATTTTATATGAATTTAGTTCAGCCTTAATTGGTCTTATTGCATTAGATAAAATATCCTCATTTAATCTAGTTGAGGTCTCAATTTTCTTTTTAATACTATTAAAGGCTCTTAAATCTAAACATTTTAATGACAAATCTTCTAATTGCCACTTTAACTTTGCCATTCCCAATCTATGTGCTAAAGGCACAAATATTTCTTTTGTTTCTAATGCAATTTCTTTTCTTTTATTTGAAGATAAATATTGAATTGTTTCCATATTGTTTAGTCTATCTGCAAACTTTATAATAATTACTCTCAAATCTCTTGCAAGAGAAAGAAATAATTTAGTGAAATTTTCTGCTTGTTTATGCTCTTTAGATCTAAAAGCAATATTTTCAACCTTTGTAACACCATCAACAAGAGAAGCAACATCAGAACCAAACTCTTCTTCAATATCAGATAATTTTACTTCAGTATCTTCAACAACATCGTGTAATAAAGCACTTACAACTGTTGTATGATCCATATTCCAATCAATTAAAATATTAGCAACATCAATACAGTGACTTACAAAAGGAAGTCCAGACTTTCTTACTTGACCCTCATGCATTTTAATAGAATATTCAAGTGCATTTTCAACTTGCTTTCTGTTTTTTTTTGTAGGAATTCTTTTTAGAAGAGCTTTACCTTTGTCAGCAATAACCTCGTCATTATTTTTAATAACATTACTGCTCATATTTTAAAACTCTTGATGATTATCAAATCTTGCATACGTATCTATAAACGTTGCAGTAACTCTTCCAGTTGGACCGTTTCTTTGTTTTGCTACAATTAAATAAGCAAGACCTTTCAAATCTTGATCTTCTTTATCGTATACTGCTGGTCTGTAAAGGAATATTACAACATCAGCATCTTGTTCAATTGCACCACTTTCTCTTAAATCTGAAAGCATTGGTTCTTTTTTTGTTCTTTGCTCGACTGCTCTAGAAAGCTGTGAAAGCGCAATTACTGGAATATCTAATTCTTTAGCTAAAGCTTTAAGAGATTGAGTAATTTGTGAAATTTCATTCTGTCTATTCTCAGAATTTTTTGGACCTTGCATTAGCTGTAAGTAATCAACAATAAGCAGTTCGATATTTCTTTCTCTTTTTAATCTTCTAGCTCTTGATCTTAAATCTAAAATTGACAATGCAGGTGTATCATCTATGTAAAGAGGAGCTTGAGCAAGTTTTCCCGAAGCAATATTAATATTTTTCCATTTTATATTAGGACTTCCTCTTCTTACGAGAGCATTATCTACTCTAGCTTCGGACGTTAATAATCTTTGTCCAAGTTGATCACTTGACATTTCTAAACTAAATATTGCAGTTGCAGATTTATTTTCAATAGCTGCATTTCTAGCAATAGTCAATGCCAAAGCAGTTTTTCCCATAGATGGCCTTCCTGCCAAAATAATTAAATCACCGTTCTGAAACCCTGCTGTCAACTTGTCTAAATCAATAATACCTGATGGAACTCCAATTATTGATCCTGGATTTGCAGCCATATTTTCTATTCTCTTAACTGTGCTTGAAAGAATTGGTTCAATATGTTGATAAATTTTTGAATCTTTCTGTTCCGTTAAACTAAAAATTGACTGTTCAGCTTCATCAAGAATTGATCCAACAGAATCTCCAGCATCTAAAGCTTTTTTAGAAATTTCATGTGAAGTTGTAATCAAGTCTCTTAACATACCCTTTTCTTTAACGATTTCAGCATAAGTTTCGACTCTTGCAGACGTTGGCACTTTATCAACTAAACCAGTTAAATAATAAATTCCTCCGACTGATTTCAAGTTTTTACCTTTTTTAAGTTCATCAGATACAGAAACTGTATCAATTGGGTCGCTATTATTCATTAAAACGAGCATTGCTTCAAAGATTTTTTTATGAGAATCTTTATAGAAATAATGACTTGAACCTAAGATGCTTATAGCCTTATTTGCAGCATCTTCATCAATCATCATTGATCCCAATACTGCTTCTTCAGCTTCAAGCGCTTGAGGTTGTAAATTTAAACCTTCAGTTTTTTTATTTTCGGCCATTTTTATTTATCCACACTCTTTCAACAATTGAAATTTTATATTTTAATAGATTAATGATGTTTTAATAATCTGACAAGCTAATCCTTGATAACAGGATTATTTATTTAATATCCAATTAATAGGCTTAATGCCTTTAGACTTTAAAAACTTATTAGTCTTAGAAAATGGATTTGATCCAAAAAATCCTCTATGAGCTGATAGAGGTGAAGGATGAACTGAAGTAATTATATAATGCTTAGATGTGTCAATTACATCTTCAATTGAGTGTGCTTGTTTACCCCATAAAATGAAAACTATGTTTTCTAATTTAGAAGAAACTATTTCGATTGTCTTTTTTGTAAAGATCTCCCATCCCAAGTCTTTATGAGAATTTGCATTATCTTTTTCTACAGTTAAGACGGTATTTAAAAGTAAAACTCCTTGATCGGCCCATGATTGTAAATTTCCTGAATTAGGAATTGGTATATTCAGATCGGATTCTAGTTCTTTAAAAATATTCAAAAGCGATGGCGGAATTGCAATACCGTCATTTACGCTAAACGACAAACCGTTTGCCTGACCTTGACCGTGATATGGATCCTGTCCAATTATTACCACCTTTACATTGTTTAAATGTGTCGAATTAAAAGCATTAAACATTAAGGAAGGTTTTGGATAAATAGTTTTATTTTTGTAAGAATTTCTGACCTTAGCAGAAAGCTCTATCCAATACTTCTTTTCAAATTCTTCCTTAAGTTCAGAATACCATGAATCATGAATCTTAACTTTTTTTTGAATTTTTAAATTTGAGAGTTGGTTGAGATATATCTCATTACCGAACAACTGCTTATTTTGATTGATAAATGTCTTTTTAAAAGATTTAGTGCTCAATTGATTCTTCGGTCTTATTCCAATCAATATCACCGTCTAAGAACTCATCTAAGGCAACAGAGGTGACTTTTTCTTCCTTGTCAAAATCAATATTTTCCCTAATTACAGGCTCTGCAAGAATACCATCTTCAGAAATTTCTTCATTTTCATCAATCATTTGCTTAACAATTCTATCTTGAAGAATTTGTTTTGCTCTCTTTGATGAGACAACAACAGCTTCATAAATATCATCTGTCTTTTTTAAAAGCTTGCTAAACGAAATTGGGTCTACAGCCATTTTAATCCTCTTTTTTGTGTCTATTTATAATTTCTTTAATTTTTTCAAACGTGGTCTCGAAGTTATCATTAATAAGATTATAGTCAAATTCTTTTTTTAAGTTATCCTCTTCTTCAAACCTGCTTAATCTTTTATTAATTTCATCTTCAGTTTCTGTTGATCTTAAAACTAATCTTTTTCTTAGTTCCTCAATATTAGGAGGTGATAAAAAAATCGATATAGTATTGCTTGGATAATAATTCATTAAACTAACTGCCCCATTAACATCTAGCTCAAAAAATAAATGCTTATTATTATCAATATACTGTTCCAAGCTACTTAATGCAGTGCCGTATAAATCTCCATGAACATTTTCATGCTCAAGAAATAGGTTTTCTTCAATCATTTTTTCAAATTGTTCTTTATTTATAAAATTATAGTGGACACCATCAATTTCATACTTTCTTTTATTTCTAGTTGTATATGAAACAGAAATTTCAATGTTCAAATCTCTTGAAAGTAATTCTAACAGAGTAGTTTTCCCTGAGCCTGATGATCCGGAAATAATGATAAAATTTTTCATAAAATATTTCCTATTTGTTCTCTTAATTTTTCCGCTTGCATTTTTAAGCTTATTGCATGCTTAGATACTCTTTTATCTAAAAACTTAGATAATATTGTATTAGACTCTCTATTGATTTCCTGTAAGATGAAATTAATTTTTTTTCCAGATAATTGCTTTGATTTAATTGATTGAGATATCTGACTTAAATGACTATTAATTCTATCAATCTCTTCTGAAATATCAATCTTTTCTATCTCATCAATTACGTCATTATTTGACTTTAAATTTATTTTACTTGCATGTACTTTTTCTTGAATTTTTTCAATCTTCAATAGATCTTTTTTAGCTATATCCAAATACCCATAAAATTCTTTTTCTATTATAGCTCCTTCTTTATTGCGCATATCAATCAATTCTTTTGTTGCAATTTTTAATGATGAGAAAATCTTTTTTTGAATTGAATTACTATGTGGTACATAGCTTAAAATATCATTATTTCTTAGCAATTGGCTGTAATTCAAATCAATATCGTACTTTTTTTCAATTTCTTTATATGCTTTTAAAACACTCGCTGTTTTTTGACTATTAAATTTGAATGTATCTTTTGAATCTACTTTTATAAACAATGTAACTGAACCTCTCAATAATTGTTTTTTTAAATAGTTTCTAATCTTGTATTCAAGTGGACCAGACAAATCAAAGGATTTTGTGTTCAATTCGAAATACCTTGAGTTAAAAGATTTTAATTCAATATTTATTGAAAGACTGGAATCCTCGTAGCTCGAAGAACCAAAACCTGTCATACTAACTAACATTATGCTTCAACCTTTCTTTTCATATTCAATAAATAAAGTAATAATACTCCAATAGGAAATAGTAATGAAAATATAGGGAAAATTAATTTAAAACTATAGTTATCTGCTATTAATCCTCCTAAGTATGCTGCTAAACCTGAAAGACCAAACATTAAGAAAAAGTTTAAACCAAAGACAACCGATCTTATCCTTAGTGGAGTAATATCTTTAATTATGGAATTAATTAATGGTTGAATTGAGTACATAATAATTGCCAAAAGAATTGAAACAATTACAATCAATGTTTTTCCAACAAAAATTATTGATATGAATAAAGGAAGAAGTAGGAGAAAAACTGTTGATAATAATTTAATTCTATCAAATTTATCTCCAAAATATCCTGATAGAATTTGCCCTAAAAAACCTGTTAACATAATTGCTGATACAATAGAATTTGCGTTCATGCCAAATTCTGAATTAAACACTGAAGGAATAAATGTGTTAAATACTGTAAATGATAAACCTACAACAAATGAAATTAGAAAAAAAATTGATAAAATTGAGTTCTGTTTTTTATCACTAAAGTCATTTGGGCTAATAATATCCATTTTTTCAGTATTTGGTATAAACTTCATTGAAAGAGGCAATAAAAAAGCATTTAAAATTGCAGTAAAAATAAATGCATAATGCCAACTAAAATACAATAAAGAAAAATATGATATTAGAGGACCTAAAGAAACACCAATTGATCCAAAGACTCCATGAAATGCATTTGCCTTTGCAATATTTTTGTCAAAAGTTTCTGAAATTAATGTTAGTGAAACAGGATGATGAATGCTCGCGAAAAGTCCCAATAGAATACTGCTTAGCGAAAACATTAGTACACTATTTGAAACACTCACTAAAAGCGCAGAAAATAAAATTCCCAATTGAGAGAATACAATTAATTTTTTTGGTCCGTACTTATTGTACAAAAAAGACATTGGAAGGGAACCAACACCAAAACAGAAACTCACAATACCAAATATTAGGCCTACTTCGGCTGCATTAAGAGAAAAAAAATCAATTAAATTAATATACATACTTGGAATCAACATCATAATGATGTGATTTGACATGTGAGATAAACTTAAAACAAATAGAATGGATCTAGAAGGCAAGCTTTACTTCTTTTCTGCAAGACGAGCAGCTTTACCGGACAATCCACGTAAATAGTACAATTTAGCTCTTCTTACTTTATTTACTCTATCAACTTTTATAGATGCGATTGATGGAGAATGAAGTGGAAAAATTCTTTCGACTCCAATACCATTAGAAATTTTTCTTACAGTAATTGTTTCAGCAATACCGGAACCTTTACGAGCAATAACAGTACCTTTATATAGCTGCTGTCTTACTTTTTGACCTTCTCTAACATTAACGTAGATTGAAAGGACATCTCCTGCTTTAAAATTTGGTATATCTTCTCTTAATGTATTGCTCATTTTATTTTTTCTCCAAAAGATCAGGTCTTCTGTCTTTTGTAATTTCTAACTTTTTATCATTACGCCATTTTTCAATTGCCTTATGATCGCCAGATAATAATACTTCTGGAACTTTTAATCCATCAATTTCATTAGGCCGCGTAAAATAAGGAGCATCTAGTAAATCGTCAACAAAAGAATCAGTCATTGCTGAATTTAAATCATTTAAAACACCTGGGACTAATCGTGCAATTGAATCAAAGATAATCATTGTTGATAATTCGCCATTAGAAATGATGAAATCGCCAATCGATATTTCTAAATCGACATATTTTTCAATAACTCTTTCATCAACACCTTTATAGTGCCCACAAATAAAAATTAATGAACTTTCATTGCTTAGATCACTGCTTATTTTATGATTTAAAACTTTACCTTTTGGAGAAGGAAAAATTATTTTAGGTTTTTTTTGAGACTTTGATATACAATATTCAATAGCACTAAACAATGGTTCGCACATCATAACCATTCCACTTCCACCTCCATAAGGCTCATCATCTATTTTTTTATAATTATCTTTGGTGAAATCTCTAAGATTAATTGTCTCAATGCTAAGTAGACCTTTTTTAACCCCTTGATTGGCTATATTATTTTCGATTAGAATATTTATCGAATCAGGGAATGGCGTTATAATATAAACTTCCATATTATTTGACGAAAATTTAAGCTATAAAACTTATTTTTTTGCTTCTTCAGCTTCTTCCTTTGCAGGTGCTTCTTCAGCTTCTTCCTCTGCAGGCGCTTCTTCTGCTACTTCCTCTGCAGGTGCTTCTTCAGGCGCTTCTTCTACTGG
>LUMP01000092.1_pt1 | contig 25237 bp, 25 predicted proteins | sample 729641 | NCBI WGS metagenome assembly LUMP01 (sample SAMN03860260, study PRJNA289734) | marine metagenome | biome: seawater column; feature: ocean; material: water; isolation source: Red Sea water column Station 12 - depth 47m | place: Saudi Arabia: Red Sea | collected 2011-10-15 | depth 47 m | reverse complement strand
AATCAGATTCAAGAGTTTTACTGTTTGCATCATAGATTGCTTCTAATTTAGAAAGAGTACGTTTCTGAAGAGGAATTAATCTATTACGTTTAGTAGGAAATCTCTGAGAAGTACTTAATCGACTAATTTCTTCTTCATTAATTTCCATATCAGACTGACCTTCAAGAGTAGATCCATCCACCATCTCATTCATATCAAATACAAAAATTTTACTTGGCATAGATGAAGGAAGTCCAGAGTTTGCGGAAATCATTTCAAGTACAGCGCGTGCATTTTTGTCTTGCATTGCAAGCTCTATTTTTGCAAGCATTGTAGAACGTACACCAGTTCCACCTGCTCGAGAACCAGTAGATTTTGTGATAAATTTACTATCTTCTAAATTTCGTTTATCAATAATTTCAATTCCTAGGTCATCTAGTTTGGAACGAATGATAGGATAATTTTTTCTGTTAATAATGGCCTCGATTTTCTTCATATCTAAAATCAAAATCAGTTATTATTATACTATTACAGTTATTCTCAAGTCATACATTAATTGTATATCAAATGATTATCATTGTATATCATTTTCAGTTATAGTTAAACAAAATTCAAGCCTACATTCATAGAAGAAATTCATTAAAAAGGAGAAAAAATGAATCACAAAACAATAATCGCAATGTTAGAAGAAATCAAAGTGATGTTTCCTGAAGAGTATAAGAAAATTATCAAAAGTTTAGAATTAAATAAAAAATAAAAAGATAGTTTAGAGTTGTTTTCCTGCAAGAAACCAGTTCTCTTTTGGATTTTCATCAAAAACTACAATGACGTGATCTTCTTTTGTTTTTAGAATTTCAACTGCAGATTTTGTGATAGCCTTTGCATATTCCTGTTTTTGTTCCTCAGAACGTCCAGGGTATAATGATACGTGTATGTATGGCATGAATTGAAATTATATCTCTGATAATTTAATTGATTGAATTATCTCCAATCTCCTTTGTACCCATACCTAGAACCATAAGTATAATCAGACCGGTTTGTTTTCTTGTAGAAATAACCTACTCCTAATCCCAAAAAGAAACCACCGATGTGTGCCAAAAATGCAACACCGCCACCAGCAACACCAAATCCTCCTATGAAAAATGGCAATAAATTTTGGAAGATTAACCAAAATGGTAAGAAAAACTTTGCAGGAATGTGCATCATTCTCCAGAAAAATCCTAACATGACAAATGTCATCACCTTAGCGTGTGGGAACATAACCAAGTATGCACCTAAAATTCCCGCAATAGCTCCGGATGCACCAACTGCAGGAATTCCACTTCCAGTGTCACCATAAATGTGAATCAATCCTGCGCCAACTCCCCACATTAGATAAATTCCAATGTACTTTACTCTGCCAAACTTTGCTTCAATGTTGTCACCAAATATCCACAAAAACAACATGTTACCACCAAGGTGCATTATACCTCCGTGCATGAATGTCGACGTAATCAAAGTCAGTTCAGGGATTGCAGGGCAATCGATAATTTCAACTCCAGTATTAATTCCATCTATCTGACCTGTTACACATCCAGGTACTGCACCCCAGTTGAGAAACATGTTCATTGCTTCATAATTTGAAAATTCAATAAACTGTCCAGTAATTGCAACCTCAATTCCAAAAACTATCACATTGATGATGATCAGTGCAATTGTTAGTTTTGGTTTAAATCCCGGAGGATGTGGATTTTCATCTCTTAATGGAAGCATAAATCATTCAAGGTTTGTTGGGTTTGTATAATAATTTTCAGGTGTATCTAAACTGAGATAATTCCTTCTTTGACTAGGAATTGAATTCCAGATGCAAAGGTGTTATCATCAATTTGGCCGTCAGCCCACCATGCAGCATTATTTCTAACCCAGTCAGGAATGGTTGCGTTTTCATTTTGTGCACCACTTGCAGTAGTTGGTACTGAGATGATTCCTTGTTTTATCATAAATTCAATACCGGATGCAAAGGTGTTATCATCAATTTCTCCATTAGACCACCACTTTGCATTGTTCTTTACCCAATCAGGAATGTTAACAGATTGTGATGGGGTAGACATTGAGGGAGTTGGCTTAAATGAACTAGTTGTAGATACCCCAACTTCAAACAATTGAGATGATTGGAAGAACTCATCATAGTTAGAGAATCCCTCTCCAGTTAATACCAAATTTAGAGTGTACAGGCCATCATCAGGAATGGTTATCATGTGTGTAGCAATTCCCTCAACTGACTTGACACCTACAAATTCCTCAGGAGTGTCACCAGTAACTAGATTGAATTGTTCTCCTTGTGGATTAACCAAACCAAATGCATAGATTACATCTTTTACTAGAGCACCATTATTATCAAAGAATGAAAACTCAAATGGAATTTCATCACCTGCGCCATACATGGAATCCCATGCAACAAGTGCTGTGTATCCGTTATCAAATGTAATGTCAAAGGAGTTTTTCTCAACAGTTCCTTCTGGAACCAATTCAAAGCTCATTTGTTTAGATGAATAATGGGATTCTCCTAAAACTTCGTTAATTCTTTGCAATTCAGTTCCAGTTACCAAAAAGTGAACAATATTTTCAGTCTCAGAGGAATATGGATCCATTACTAGAACTCTTTTATCAACTTCTACACCATCCACATAACCCTTGAATGATGTTTCAGCGTTGTATGCATCAAATGATTTTGGAACTCTGATTTCTTCGTGAACCATTTGGACTAGTTCGATATATTCAGGACTCCAATCAAATGGCATGTCAAATGATATTCCATTATTACTTTGATTAAATGAAAAATTTTCTACATCATCATAGTAAGTTTTTACAGTAACTGGAATTTCTTCAGCATTTGCAGTTTTGATAAAGAATCCTTGGTCTTGTGCAACACTAACAAATGTGTCAAAGTTAAGAGGTTCGGCAACTAATGAACGAGGACTTGTTGCACCTTCAATTGAGACTTTAACGTTGTATAGTCCACCTTTTTCAAATATTGGACCATTGATGAGTGGTCTTCCGTCACCTCTTGCAAAATATGCACCTGCAGTTCCATGTATTTCGCCATAAGTTTCAGTACACTTCCACTTTTTTGCTTCATAACAATCTGCTTTTGGTCTTACCTCAACGTTTAGTGTACCATCTTCATCGTAGAAGTATTCTCTAGCTAAAAGATCACCGCTTCTCCAAACTTCAACACGATATGTTACTTGATTTAGATTTTGATCAGTGAGCATGTCATAGAAACGAATTGCAATGTTTGCCGAATCAACCTCTCCTGCAGTCATGTCAGCAGGATCTAGTTGAGTAAAGACGGTAACTTCCATTCCACCAAAACTAATTGGAGGTGCAGCATCACCACCTAATCCATGTCCAAATGCATCTTCACTTAGAAATGGCAAAGTCACAAAGACTGCTGCAATTAATAAGAAACTTTTGTAGTACAATTATGAAAATTTGGTGTTGAATCACCTATTAATGATTCGATGATTTCCTTCAGGTTTTAGAAGATCATTTTTATTATATTCAGATTGATTTCCACTATGAAATATCTTCTAGGATTAATGATACTACCTCTACTCTTATCACCTGCATTTGCAGAAACTCCAGAGGACTATGAACAAGTTTTACCATCAGAACAGGGAACGTTAGATATTGGATTGTCAGTTGTTCCACAAGCAGAAGCTAACTCTATTTCGAAATTACACATCGGTTGGATTAAACCAGGATTTAACAAAATTCAAGAGCATATAGATTATAGAATCACAGTAATCAAAGATGGTGAAAACATCTTTGGACCAATTCCACTTACACACACATCTATTGGAACTGTAAAAATTCCAGTAGAATTTCTAGAAAATGGAGAACATCAAATCAAAGTTGAGATGGAAGGAATACTATTCCAACCAATTCCGTTAGAAACTACATACTTTACAATTAACGTTGGAAAAGGACAATCTACACAACCTATTCAAGAAAATAATAATGAAGGAGGTGGTTGTTTGATAGCTACTGCAGCATTTGGTTCAGAAATGTCACCACAAGTTCAACAACTCAGAGAGATAAGAGACAATGTTGTAATGCAAACAAGTTATGGAAAATCTTTCATGACAGGTTTCAATCAGATTTACTACTCATTCTCACCACAAATAGCAGACTATGAAAGAGAAAGTCCAGTCTTCAAAGAGATAGTAAAAGTAACACTAACACCAATGTTGACATCATTTACGATTTTGGCTCATGTACCAATCGATACTGAACATGAAATGCTAGGTTACGGCATAGGAGTAATACTTCTAAATGTAGGAATGTACTTTGTAGCACCAGCCGTATTATTTACAGCAATTAAAAAGAAACTAAGAAAATAAAATTATTTTTTCTTTGCAAAAGATGCTGCACCTATTGCAATTCCAGCAATTCCCAGTCCAATAGCAGCAATAATCATTGTTTCACTTGCTGAATTTTCATTTTGTTGTTTTAATTCATCAATTGTGTTTTGTAATTCTCTAATATCACCACGTAAATCATTTATCTCACGCTCAAATTCACCAGATTCTACAACAGTTGTTTCAACTGGAGGAAATTGTAAAATTTCTTGTTCTTGCACTTTTAGTGGATGTAATGCTAGGTTAACGCTTTGTTCGTTAATTTTTCCAATAAAGTTTAGTTGTGACCAACCAGAAAATGTTGGAGTTACAGCAGATTCGTACATTCCAGGTACATCAGTAGGCTGTAATGGAAGAGTAATTGATTCTGCATCAACTACTAGTTTTATCTTGAGGGTTTTTTTCAAGCCTTCAATTCCTTTTTCGGGAACAAATGGTTGGTCTGCAGCCTCTTTACTTTTGTCCATTTCACTTACATAGACAATGATGGCATTTGATTCTCCAGTTACTACCGGTTTGTTTTTCCAGTCAATCTCAATTCTATAATCTCCAACTGAATCAGCTTGATGAGCATAGGCACTGCCAAGAAACAATGGAGAGATTAAGAGAGCTATGAGAATTGACTTTTTCATAGTTGATATTCGTATTATTTGAATAAAAACCAAAGTAGTACATTTTTCGATAAATCAGGCATAAATCTAGAGATCATTTTTATTGTCCAAGTCTGAAATTTAACCTAATGAATAAAAAGACACTAAGTTCCTTATTCGTTCTTTTTGCAATTGTTTCTATGGGAATAACTGCAGCACCAAGTGCATTTGCTGAACACAGCATGAATGCAACAGTAGAGAACGCAGACGGTTCTTCAGTTCCGGGATGTGAACCAGATTGTTTCATCCCAGCTACAGTTACCATTGGTGTTGGTGGTCAAGTTACATTCGCTAACAATGACACAGCAGCACACACATCCACAGCTGGTACTCCAGCAGATGGTCCAAGTGGTGCATGGGACAGTTCATTAGTAATGACTGGTCAATCATACACAACTCCAGCACTTGAGGAAGGTGAATATCCTTACTTTTGTATGGTCCACCCATGGATGGAAGGATTGGTAATTGTTGAAGCAGAAGGAGAAAGTCACGATGATCATGGTCATGATGAAACTAAAGAAGATCATGGAGATGATGATCATGGAGACATGGAAATGCAAACACTAACTGCAGCAGATATCGCAATTGATATCGCAGATGGTGCAAAAGCAGGTGAAAGAGTAGCAATCGATGTAACAATTAGCGGTTCACACGTTAACTACGACATTGTTGCAACCCAAAATGGTGAAACCATCCTAGACGAGAGTGGTAATCACTCACACACAGGAGAAGGTCAACACATTACATCAGCACTAAGTGCAGATGCATCTGATGACAGCCCAATTGACGTCACTGTAACATTCCAAGGATTTGGTATGCCAGGTGAAGAAATGACAGGTCCAGTCGGATTAACAAACACAGCACAAGCAGTTCCAGAATTTGGTACAATAGCAGCATTGATTCTAGTAGTAGCAATTGGTTCAATAATTGCATTATCTGCAAAATCAAGACTTAGCTTCATGCCAAGACTCTAGACGACTTCTAATCTTTTTCTTTTTTATTTTATTTTTCTCAATAGTACAGTTGTAGTATGTACCAATCCGTATAATACTCAAAGAAACTTCTAACAATTGATAGACATATCCCTTAAGTGTCATGTAGTAGGAAAAACGTCTAACCAGAAAATGTCTATCGTTTTTTTATTTTCGACGAATCATAGCAATTACTGCTAAGATAACTCCAGCTGCACCAAGACACAATCCAAAGACACCAAAGTTGTAAGCGTTTTGAATGTCAATTCCTCCTGCAGTCAAGCTAACTTCACCAACGTTTGACTTTAGATTAGATACATCTTTTTGCAATGAGGAAAGTGCATTTTTCACAGCACCGATTTCACCTGCAGAAGATGAACCACTGACTGGTGGAAATGCAATGATTGATTGACTTTCAATATCTTCAATAGGAATTACAACATCAATTGGCAATCCATTTAGTTCACCTTGAATCTTCAATGACATAGAACCAGTTTTTGTTGGCAAAATTTTTGAATAGTAATGTCCAGGTCGAGGATCAGAGTTGATATCAAGTGTTTTCTCTGCTCCACCAGAGATTAGTGTCGCAGTCATAGTTTTGAACGCATTTGTTACTCCAGTTCTAAGCCCTTCTTTTTCTCCAGAAATTGCAACCTCAACTACAACTTTATTTGGTAAATTCACAACTGGAGGTTCTTCTCCCCATCCTGCCTCAATCTCATACTGGTCAACGTATACAGTAGTATGAGCATTTGCTGAAGACATTCCAAATCCGGATAGGAGAATTACGCTAAGTAAGAGAAAAGATTTTTTCAATATGTCTTATCCAAATTCTTACATTATTATCTTTACTAAGATAGTACAATTTTCGAAGAGGCATTTCTTTAAATTGTAAGTACGATGATTTGAAATCATTGAAGAAGATTTGGATTGTTCCTGTTTTGATATTATTTTTAGGAATACCTGCAGCTAGCGCTCATCCATTTTTGCTTGAGACAGTTCCAGGTCAAGGTCAAAATGCACCAATTGGAGTAACACAAATCATTTCAGAATATTCAGAAGCCGTAGAAATTGACTTTTCAGAACTGAAAGTGTATGATGCAAATGGAAATCAAATTGACAACAGAGATACTTCATACAATGACGGTGAGACATCACTAATCGTAACAACACCGCCTTTAGAAGAAGGAGTTTACACACTAACAAGTAAAGTTCTTTCAAAAGTTGATGGACATTTAGTTCAAGCAGCAGTAGTATTTGGAGTAGGAGATGTACAAGTTGATACATCAATGTTAGATTCACAAGAAACTTCTGAAACAACTTTCATTCCAGAATCAGTTGCAAGATTTCCAGGACTTGTTGGGCAAACAATTGTTCTTGGAGGAGTAATAGTTTCAATTACAATTTGGTCATCACAACAAACTAGATTTAGAGAATTATTTAGCGACATAAATGAACAATTCAAAAAGAGATTTTCAAAAATTATCGGTTATGGTGTAATTGCAACATTTGCATCAAACTTCATAATGTTAGGTGTTCAAACATGGAGATTGGAAGTCTCACCAATAGATGTTATTGGAACTACATTTGGAACAACTTGGCTAATTCGAATGATTATTACAATTATCATTATTGGAATTTGGTTCTGGATGGAAAAGAAAAGAGAAATGTCAATCAAAGGACAAATTCCTTTACTTGTTGCATCACTAATTCTAATTGCAACAACTACAATGATGGGTCACGGAGCATCTACAGAGTTAGAAGCAGCATGGATTTTAGATTATGCACATAATTTATTATCATCAATTTGGATTGGCGGAGTCATATTTTTTGCATTTGTTGCACTTCCGACAATTTCAAGAACCAATGATTCGTTAAGAAATAAAATTACTCTAAGCCTGATTCCAAGATTTTCAGGATTATTCATCATAGCAATAGGAATTTTGATCATTACAGGTCCAACACTACTTTGGTTCTTAGATGACAATGTAGGAGCACTCACAGAATCCACATATGGAAAATTAATCATGATAAAAATTGGACTTGCAATTGCAATGATTGCATTTGGTGGAATGTACCAAGTGAAATTTCTCAAAAATCCAAGCAATTACGAATCTCTGAACATTTCAAAGAAAATTAGTAAGCCATTAAAGTTTGAAGCAGGGTTAGGAATTGCTCTACTAGCTGTAGTTGCATTATTAGTTAATTCTTCATTGCCAGAAGGAGAGATTCAATCAGCAGATGCATTACAACCAACGTTTGGTTATGAATCAATTCTTTTTTCTGAAAATGCAAAATTTGATGTCAAAGTTGAACCTGCAGGAATTGGACAAAATACAATTTCAGTTATAGTTTCATCGTTTGATGATAAACCGCTTGATGATATTTCAGGATTAAAAGTAAAAGTGTCAAATCCGCAAAAAAACATCTCTCCTATACTAGCTGAAGTTTCTGAAACGGTTCAGAATTCAATTACAAAATATACAGCTGATGCAACGTTTGGTTTTGCAGGAAACTGGCAGATTGAATTAGAAGCACAAAGAGAACAAAACTCTAATGAAAATACAATTTTCAATTTACAGATTAAACCAACCTTAAATGACATTAGAACAGAAATTACCGAATACGAATTTCCTGCAGATGAGACAGCACCACTTTTCCCAGTGTACGATGGAAAGAACTTGTGGATTTCAGATGCACAAAAGCCTCGTTTATGGAAATTCTCATTAGAAGATGAACAGTTTACTCCATACACCTTTGATGGATTGACAACAATTTTCATGGATATTGGAAAAGATGGAAAGATTTGGTTTACAGATACACCTAACTCAAAGATTGGAAGTTTTGATCCTAAAACAGAACAATTTGAGACAATTCAACTTCCACAGTTTAATTTAGTTAGCAAAAAATCACTTCCAACATCAGTTGGAGTAGATAATGACAATGATGTTTGGATAGCAGTAATTGATCAATCATTGCTCTTAGAATATAATCAATCAACAAAGAAGTTTAAGATAATCAATACAATTACTCCAGAAGCAGGACCAACTGCAATAGAAATTGATGATTCAAACAACGTTTGGTTTGCCGAATCACTTGTAGGAAAATTAGGCAAAATTGATGGAGAGACAAAAGAATTAACAGAATATGCACCTGAGGAGCCAATGGCCGAACCATTTGCATTGATGATTGACAAGGACGAGAATATATGGATTGCAGAACATATTGGTCCTGCCGTAACAAAATACAATCCAATTTTGGATAATTTTGAAAAAATAACAATTTCAAATCCAGAGTCCTTACCATTTGGAATGGCAATTGACAAGTATGACAATATGTGGATAGCACAACATGTCATTGATAGTCTGGTAGTTTATGATCAGAATAATCAACAAATGATGGAAGTTCCCATACCAACAGAAGGATCATTTACACAATTTGTAATTGCTGATGACAACGGGGACATTTGGTTTGTGGAACAACGTGGAGGTAAATTAGGCAAAGTTTCAATCAGTGCAGTTCCAACCCAAAGAACAGTCGTTGAACAAGACGCAGGAATTGACATAATGTATGTAGAATTAGTTGCTCCAATTGTTGCTGCAGGAATTATTGCAACAGCACTATTTTACGTAAAAAGTGTAAAGGATAAGAGAAAGATTGACGATATAATCTCCACTAAGTAAAATAAGAGTTCAATTCGATAAAGTGTATGAAGATAGTTCTTGGAATATTATTAGCATTTGTTGTTACAATTTCGTTTGGAACAGCATTTGGACATGGGGCAGGAATTGAAGCATCACCATTAATTTTTACAAATGACAGAGAAGTCAAAGTTACTGTAGAGTTACTTCCAGCAGAATTTTACAAATCTGATCAAAAAATGATCAAAATAGATGCATATGATCATACAAACAGAGAGACAATAACCAATGCTAGTTTCAAGGTAGAAATTTCCAATGATGGAAAATTACTGTTAGACGAATGGTTTTATGCCGAAGATGGAAATTTAATTTTAGAAGTTGATCCAGACGTAATTGTCACTAACAGAGATAGTATCGAGATTTCAGGCGAGAAAAATAATTTTGGATTATGGGAAAAAACTGACAATTCCCCATTAATTTTAACCGGACCAATTTTTGACAAGGGCGGGATATTCACATTCAAAATTACATTAGATGCCCAAGATGCAATTGGAAATATCAGCGACGTAGAATTTGAGGTTCAAGTAAGTGTGACTGAGGTTTCATATCACAATGAAAATGTAGGCATGAATGAAACAGAGTTTAGAGTAAAGTCATACTATGACAAAATTAACAACTTTGAATACGATTCAAAAGAAAACATAGCAAAGGTCAGTCTTCCATTTGATTTTTCAGAATCAAACATTTCACATACCAATGTCATACATACTGAGATAATGTTTCCAAAAGACACGTTGGAGTTTTTGTCTCCAAATTATTTTGGGACAGGCAATGGGATAGAACTTTTCAAATCATCAATATTCATAGATGATTATTCAGAAGAAGACAATCGTATTGTCCACTTTGTTTTATTACCAGACCATCTTCGTCACATTAAAAATCAGATAAAAAAGACCGGAGAGGAACTGCCAAACTCACTTAATTTGGTTTTAACAAAAGGAAAGGAGATAGAATTTCCACTTCGAACTCTAACCCTTAGTGAAGAATATCAGGTAGACTTGTCATGGGATCCCAAAGTGATAATTCCTGGAGAAAAAGTCAAATTCATTTACACTTTTAGAGATACGACAGATTTAGGACCAATTAGGGATTCAGATTATACAATTACAATTTTGCAAAATGGCCAGACAATTTTTTCTGAAGACAGATTTGCAAAAATTGGTGCAGACTTTACAGACTTTGCATTTTCTGAAGAGCAGACAGGTCTAACAGTTGTAAGGTTTTCAAATATTTCTGGAAGTGGTCAGCAGACAGAGTTTGCATTTGTAGTTGGCGGTCAAACAAAAGAAGTATCAGTTCCAGAGTGGGTGAAAAACAATGCAGGATGGTGGGCAGACGGTCAGATACCAGACTCTGCATTCATTGATGGAATTGAATTTTTGATTAAAGATGGAATCATAAACATCAATTAAAAAAATTCTTGATTACTCAAAGGCTGAAACAAAACTAGATTCTTCAACCTTTGTGCTTGTACATTTGCATTGATTAGAGTCGTGTCCACACTCAAAGCAAATTAGGAGATTTCCTCCTTTACAGTCGTAAAGTGACATTTCCATATTTTATTACAAAGTTTGTATTTAATGATAATTGAGTATATAGTTCCAGTATGCCTATTGTTTTCTTATTGCAATAGCATACTCAAAATTGCTGCACGAGTGAATTTTCCATATTCAGCTTGTTGGAAGTATTTTGCTTGTTTTGCAGAATCAACATCTGTAGAAATTTCATCAATTCTTGGAAGCGGATGTAACAAGATTGCATCATCTTTCATTTTGTTTACAACATCCTGACCAATTACATAACTGCCTTTTACTTTGACATATTCTTCTTCATCAGGGAATCTTTCTTTTTGTATTCTTGTCACATACAAAACATCCAAGTCCTCAATGTATTCATCTAGATTTTCAGATTCGGTAAATGAAAGATTTTCTTTGAGATTGTATATAGAATCACTTCTAACTTTCAAAGATTCTGGAGAGATTAGATGAACCTTCACATCATAGTTACTCAAACCATATAACAAAGAGTAAACTGTTCGTCCATACTTCAAGTCTCCAACAATTCCAATATTTTTTCCGTCAATTTTTCCAAGTTCTTTTTGTATTGTAAACAAGTCTTGAATTGCTTGTGTAGGATGTTCTTCTGTGCCACTGCCTGCATTGATTAGCGGCTTATCAGAAACTTCAGCTGCAAATTTACTAGAGCCATCCAAAGAATGACGCAAAACAATTGCATCTGTATAGCCTGCCATAATCCTAACAGTATCGGCCAAACTTTCGCCTTTTTGAACCGAAGATGATGTGGCATCAGCAATTCCAAATGAGGTTCCACCAATTAGCGCCATAGCAGATTGAAAACTAAGTCTAGTTCGAGTGCTTGGTTCAAAGAAGAGGTATCCCAGAGTTTTTCCTCTTGCTATCTCACGTCTTTGTTCTGCAGACATTTCCATGATTTCATTAGTTTTTGCAAAGATTTGCTCTAAATCATCTTTTGACAAATCTCGTATAGAAATGATGTCGCTTTGGGAAAAATTATTCATTCTTTGAATCATATATAGTGGCAGATATACAAACTATTCTATGGAACAATCTGATTTGATAGTCAGGCGTATCAAAGATGGTACTGTAATTGATCATATCAATGAAGGAAAAGGCCTGAAAGTCTTGGAGGCACTGGAAATTGACGGTAGTCGCGGAAATGTCATCACCATAGCGCTAAACATGCCTAGCGGCAAATTAAAGAAAAAAGACATGATAAAGGTTGAAGGGAGATTTTTGGAAGATGATGATACAAACAAACTTGCAGTCATTGCACCAGCATCTACAGTCAATATCATCAAAGATTACAAGTTGGTAGAAAAGCGAAGAGTTTCACTTCCTAATCAAATTGAACAAATTTTCAGATGCTCAAATCCAGACTGTATTACAAACAGTCAAGAACACATAGAGTCCACAATGGAGGTTATGGACAAGGAAAATCTTGTCTTAAAGTGTAGATATTGTGGACGAGTTTTAGATGTCGATGATCTAAGATATCAAAAGAAAAATTAAAAAATTTTTAAAAAAATTGTTTTTTGATTATTGTCCTAAGATGATGAACATCATGACGATACCGTAGATAGCAATTGATTCTACCATACCTACAAAGATGAATACCTTAGATTGTAATGCTGGGTTTTCACTGATTACTGCTAAACCTGCAGAACCTACTTGACCCAATCCAATTCCTGCACCAAATGCAGCAAGACCAAATGCAAGACCTGCACCTAAGAGTTTCAATGAATCACCACTAGAAGCTGTTGCTCCGTCTTCTGCAGCATATGCTACACCTGTCAATCCAGATAGTGAGACTACCATGGTTGCAAGTAATAAAATTGAAAGTGGTTTCATTTTCATTTTTTGAAATCTGGAGACCATATTTAAACCAACACCTAATTTTCTTAGATCTTGTCCAAGGTTTTCTTTTTTGCAGATTGAAGTTTATCTTTGATCGTTTTTGAGGAATTTTCATATTCCTGATCTAAAGTTTTTTTAGAATTATCAAGTAATCGTTTAATTTCGTCTTTTGCCATTTTACTGTCTCTTCTCCATTGAAGCCTTCACCTTTTTCAACCTTGCGAATTCTTCTCTTTCTCTTTCTTCCAAAGTTGCAAGGATAAATCTGACCCTAGTCTTGTATTGAGGAATGATCACATTTTCCAAAGCATTAAGCAGTTTTTGGGTTTTTTCAAGTGCTTTTGCAAGACTAAAAATAGAATTTTCATATTCGGCGGCCTTGCAGATTTTTGGAAGCAAATCCTTGATTAGTTTTGCACCACGATCAATTGATGCATTTGTATCTGCAAATCCATAAGGAATTGATTTTGTATCCTTTTCAGTTACACTAAGCACAGGAATAGTGACATCTACTACACGTTTTACATCAGATTCTACTTCCATCACACCAGGTGTGGATTGTGCTACAGAATCTACTGTTGCCACGCCTAAAGAGAGGTAGGATTCGTTAACAGATTGATAAATGTCCTGCAGTGGATCCCAAATTCCACCACGAGTTTTTTGTGCCTCAGTAATCATCTCTTCAATGTTTTTTAGCAAAACTTTACGTTTGTCATCAAGAATTTTTTGTACCATAGTTGCAACTTGACTTGAACGTTTGTACTTGAAAAGCTCAATCTTTGTTGCTGTAACGTTTTGTCCAAATGACATTAGAATTATTCCTTATAGTATTGTTCTACGTATTTGTCTTTGACTTTGGTAAGTTCATTCTTTGGAAGTTTTGATACACAGTTCCATTGTAAGCCAAGTGTTTCTTCAATAGTTCTGTTTTCATCAATTGCTTGTGTTAAGAATTTCTTTTCAAACTCATCGCCAAAGTTCATGTAATTGAGATCAACTGGTGTAAGACCTGCTTTTCCTACAATTCCTGCTAGTGCTCTAACTTCTTGAGCACGAGAGTATGCATCATAGTTCTGGTTTGAGATTTCTTGGTGATCAGCACGAGTACTTCCCTCACCGATTCCGTCTTTCATGATTCTACTGAGACTCATTAAGATGTTAATTGGTGGATAGACTCCTTGTCTGAACAAATCTCTTCCAAGTACTAATTGTCCTTCTGTAATGTAACCGGTAAGATCTGGAATTGGATGTGTGATATCATCAGATGGCATTGTTAAGATAGGTACTTGTGTAACACTTCCTTTTTTGCCTCTTAGTCTTCCTGCTCTTTCATAGATTGTGGAAAGGTCAGTGTAAAGATATCCAGGATAACCTTTTCTTCCTGGTACTTCTTCTCTTGCTGCACTAATTTCACGAAGTGCTTCAGCATAGTTTGTCATGTCAGTAAGAATGACTAGTACGTGCATTCCCAAATCATATGCAAGATATTCAGCAACTGTTAATGCGACTCTAGGTGTGATAATTCTCTCAATTGCAGGATCGTCTGCAAGGTTCAAAAACAGTACACTTCTTTTTAGTGCACCAGATTCTTCTAGACTTCTTTTGAAATATTCTGCCTCACTGTATTGCACACCAATTGCTGCAAAGACTACAGCAAAACTATCATCTGTTCCAATAATTGCTGCTTGACGTGCAATTTGTGCAGCCAAGATGTTGTGTGACATACCAGAGCCAGAAAATATTGGAAGTTTCTGTCCTCTTACCAGTGTGAGCATTCCATCAATTACAGATACACCTGTTTGGATGAAATCTTTTGGATACTCTCTTTGTTCAGGATTCATTGGTGCTCCGTTAATATCTAAAAATGAATCAGCAACTGGTTCTGGTAAACCATCTTTTGCTCTTCCTAAACCATCAAAAACTCTACCAAGTACTTGTTCTGATACTGGCATTTCCATAACTTTACCGACAAATTTTGCGTTTGTTCCTGAAACAGAAAGACCTGTTGTGCCCTCAAAGACCTGAACAACTGCTTTACCGTTTCCAACCTCTAGAACTTTTCCTAGACGTTTTTCACCATCAAGTGTTTCAATTTCTACTAGCTCATCAAATGCTGCGTTATCTACACCATCAACAATTACTAGTGGTCCTTTAATCTCAGCAATCTTGCTGTATTGAACTCCGCCTTGGTTACTCAATTTTGAACTTTAACTCCTGTAACGCTTTTGAATTGTTCAACCATGTCAGTTGCAAGTTTATCTAATTTATCCATCTCATCGTCTTTTACATCCATTCTTGCTTTGAGTAATGATGAGATTACTTCCATTGAACGAATGTCAGCTAGTGATGCACCGTCTTTTAGTGCCTGTTGACCTTGATTGTAAAAGTCAACTTGTAATTTCATTAATTTGAATTGTTTTTCAGGACTACAGTAGGTATCTACATCATCAAAGGAGTTTTGTTGTAAGATTCCAATCTTAATCATTCTTGCAACTTCTAAGATTAGTTTTTCTTCGTCTGGAAGTGCTTCAGGTCCTAGTAGTTTTACGATTTCTTTTAGTGTGTCTTCTCTTTGTAAGATTCCATATGTTTCACTTCTAAGGTTGAGCCAGTCAGGACTGATGTTTTCAGACCACCATTTTGCAATATCTGCAAGATAGCCAGAATAGGAGTTCATCCAGTTGATTGATGGATAATGTCTTGAATATGCTAGACTTGCATCTAGAGCCCAGAAAGTTTTGATAAATCTCATTGTGTGTGTTGTAACAGGTTCTGTAAAGTCACCACCAGATGGTGAAACTGCACCTACCAGAGATACTGAACCGTCTCTTTCAGGAGAACCTTGTGCTTGTACACGTCCTGCTCTTTCATAAAATTCTGCTAATCTTGATGCAAGGTATGATGGATAACCTTCTTCTGCAGGCATCTCTTCGAGTCTACCTGACATTTCACGAAGTGCTTCGGCCCATCTGCTTGTTGAATCTGCTACAAGGACCACGTCATAACCCATGTCACGATAATATTCTGCAATTGTTACACCTGTGTAGATACTTGCTTCTCTTGCTGCTACTGGCATGTTACTTGTGTTTGCTACAAGAACAGTTCTGTCCATGAGTGGTTTTCCAGTTCTTGGGTCTTTGAGTTCTGGGAACTCTACAAGTACCTCAGTCATTTCGTTTCCTCTTTCACCACAGCCAATGTAGACTACGACTTGAGAGTCAGCCCATTTTGCAATTTGATGTAGTGTTACAGTTTTACCAGTACCAAATGCACCTGGAATTGAACCAGTACCGCCTTTTGCTAATGGGAAGAATGTGTCGATAACTCTTTGACCGGTAAGTAATGGGACAGTTGGATCATATCTTTTGAGATATGGTCTTGGTTGTCTGACAGGCCATTTGTGATACATTTTGAGTGGGACGTCAGAGCCCTCAACTGATGCAATCTCAGTCTCCAATGCGTAATCGCCTTCTGAAACAATTTTTGTAATTTTTCCACCTTTGTGATCTGGTGGGACTAGAATTTTATGCTCAATTAATGATGTTTCTGGAACAGTTCCAATTATGCTTCCTGCTTGAACCTCATCTCCAACTGCAACAGATGGTACAAAGTGATATTCTTTTGTCATGTCAACAGGAGTTGTTGTAATTCCTCTTCCAATGAAAGAACCTGATTTGTCAGCCAAGTCCTTTAGAGGTCTTTGAATTCCGTCATAAATTTGACCGATAATTCCGGGTCCTAGTAAAACGCTGAGTGGGTTTCCTGTACCAACTACAGGTTCACCTGGTTTTAGACCACTTGTTGATTCGTAAACTTGAATGAATGCTACATCTCCGGTAAGACGAATGACCTCACCGATTAGTTTTGCATCTCCGACTGATACGGTTTCATACATTTTTGCATCAGCCATACCGTCAGCCTTTACTGCCGGTCCACTAATCCATACAATTTTTCCTTGTGCTACCATATCAATTACCTAGGTTAAATTGTGCTGCGATATCTTTTCTAATTAAAGGTTTCAACAATTCAATTCTAGCATCAATTGTGTTATCAAAGCTCATGGAACCATCTTTGGATGTAACTTTGACACCACCCATGCAATCAATTAGATCGCTTGACAGTTCTGCGCCAGACATATTTGACACTGCAGATTGAACTACGTCTTTGTCTTTAGAATTTGTGTAAACTATAACATCACTGGTGTTTAATGCAGATGTTGCTTCAGTGAGTAATTTTGTGATTAAACTTGAATATTCAGAATTTCTTTCCATGTTTGCAATTTTTTCTTTGGCCTTTTCTAGAACCTTTTCAGCAGATTCTTGAACGATTAGTAGCGACTTGTTTCTTGCCTCTAAATCTGCACTTCCAACTATCTGTTTTTCAATTTTATCTGCCTCTTTTTTGCCATCAGAGATGATTTTCTCATATTCTTCTTCCAACATTGGAAGAGCATCAGAGAGTGTTTTTTGTGCATCTTCAAGAGAATTTTTCAGACTTTGAGAGAATTCAGATGAATTTCGCTCCAAAACCTGATCGATTGTTGATTCTAAAGCAGAATTTGATGGCAATGATTGCCGTTTTAAAGAATTGAATTTTAATGTTTAGTACAGAACGAATTTGGAAAGATTTTAAAATCACTCGTCGGTCATGTGGTTATCTTGGTAGTAGCAGATCTAATGGTCGGAACAGTCATCTTACCGCGATCAGATACACCAAACCTAATATCAAGACTAACAGAGTTTGAGTGGTTTCACAAGATTGATTCTCAAACAGAGACCGTTACACCAGAAGTAGATGACATTTTACTCAAAGCACAACAATCATTCCAAGACATTGATGAGGTGGTAAAAGGCCTAGGAATTGAGAAATTAGTTGGAATGATTGAGATCTTGTTCAAGGGAACCGTGTTTAAAAAACAGAATCATGAACTGTCAGAACTAAAAGATATGGTTGATGAGATTATCAAGCAATCACCAAGTGTTATTGATGAGCCAAAACGACTCTTAGATGAACGAGAGGAATTTAGAAGACAAATTTCAGAATTAACATCATTAATTGAGACACTAGATGTCGTTAAGAAATTGAATCTTGACTTGGGAGGATTTGGATTGATGAAGCAGTTTTACACAAATCTCTTCATTGTACAGACCAAAGACATTGAAGAGATTAGAAGAAGTCTAGAAAATGTTTCAATTGATAATTATGAACTAAACTCAAAAGAAGAGTCGGCACTAGTTGTCATTGCAGATTCTGGCGATACTGACAAAGTCCTCAAAGTCATGAGAAGTTTCAATACAAACCCATTTTCAATTCCTGAAAACATTGAACAAAATCCAACAAAAGCATATGCTACTGCAGAATTAAAATTAAAAGAATTTCAAGAAAAAGAAAAGAAAGTTACAAAGGAAATTACTGCCATTATTAAAAAGATAAGACAGCCAATCCTAACTTTACATGAAAAAGCCGAGGTTGCAAAAGACGTCTTAGAACTGCTACGAAAACCAGGCGGAACCAAGAACTTTGCAGTAATACAAGGTTACATTCCAAAGAAGATGGCTGGAAAGTTTACAGAGACGACAAAACAGTGGATGACACTTACTGAAGAAATTAAAGACCCAGAAGAGGAGAAAAAGACCCCAACATTATTTGATAACAAAAGATTTGTTAAAACATTTGAGGTAATTACACAAAGTCAGGGAATTCCAAAGAAAGGAGAGGCTGATCCAACACCAATGATTGCATTGATGTGGCCAATTTTCTACGGAGTAATGTTTGCTGACTTGGGACACGGACTTTTGTTAATGGGATTAGGTCTTGTATTCAAACTAAAAGGACAAGGCACACTCTCAAGATGGGGAATGCTCATTGCAATCTCGGGTGCAGCAGCTGCTATAGCGGGTGTAGGAACGGGAGAGGTGTTTGGATTCCACATAGACTACTTCCAACCATTCAAAGGATTGCTAGAAGAGGGCGGTGCATTGCATCCTGTTTCATTCTTAGTAGGTTCAATCAGCGTAGCACAACTAAACTTTGAACAAGTAATCAACATACTCAAAGTCTCAATATTCCTAGGAATAATTCATCTAGTATGGGCATTTGTATTACACATCAAGAAATTATGGAAAGAGGGTCACAAAGACACAATGATCTTTGAGGCAATTCCAAACCTCACACTTTACGGTGGAATTGTAGTAATCATGATGTGTGCAATTGGCGCATCATATGATGTAATGAACATGTACTCAAAGATTCACACAGAGTCTGTTCCATGGGTTACATTTTTCTTGGGAGAATGGGCACAAGTTTGGATAATTACTAGAATTGCAGGAATCATAATTATTGCATCAATTGTTCTGATGATGATTGGCGGAATAAAGCACAACAAGAAACATCCCGAGGAGGGAGGAAGTGCTGCAAACGTCGTGATGGAAGTTCTATTAGGTAAGAGTGTAGAATGTCTTGCTCATACAATCAGCTATGCGCGAATTGGAATCATGCTGCTGGTGCATGCTGCGTTACTATTGACAGTAAACAACTCATTTGCATCACTAGGCGGTGCAGAGTCACCAGGTGCACTTGCACTACTCATCGGAGGAAACATCGGAATCATGATGATTGAGGGATTAATCGTATACATCCAGTCCCTAAGACTTCACCTGTACGAATTTTTCACAAAATGGTATGATGGCGGAGCAACTCCATTCAAGCAAGTCGTACCAGAAATGCTTTACAACCAATTCAAGTGGAAAAAATAATCAGTTTTCTTGAAGCTTTTGTTTGTGTTCTTTGAGTTTTTCTCCTAGCTGTTTAATCTCATTGCGTAATTCCTCATACGTATCACCTAAAATGTTGATCTTTGCAGGCTCTATCATCAGTACCTTTTGAAGTTCATTCATTTCTTTTTGTTTTTTGACGATTAGTTGATCAATTCTTACAATCTCTTGTTTTATTTTTTCAGTGTCGTTTTCAGACATATCAAATCTTCAGCATATTAATTAAAAAACAATAGTTACTATTTTTCTATAGGAAGGTTCAAGTCATTTCCCCATTCACCCCACGAACCCAAGTACACTTTGACGTTCTTGAAGCCAATTTTTTTCAAGGAGAGATAGCTGTTTGCTGCACGATATGCGCCTTGACAATATGTAACAATTTCAGTCTCCTTATCCATTTGATACAGAGATTCAAGTTGATCATCAGATTTGAGTTTTCCAGAATCATCAAGATTTTCATTCCAATCAATGTTTTGGATATGACCACCTCTGGCAGCTCTTGGAGTTGTGCCATCATATTCATCAGGAGAACGAGCGTCAATTATCGTAACTTTCCCAATGCTTGCATTGAGTTCTTCAAATCCGATAATGATTGATGGGTTGATTTGGGTTGTAAGGCTGGATGGCTTGTAGATGGTAGATTCTGTTTGAGTTGGCAGATTTTCTCCAGTCCATTTTGACAAACCGCCATCCAACATTTGCACATCAGGATGGGAAAAGTAAAGACACATCCAAACACCTCTTGCTGCAAGCATGCCAGTTACATCATCATAAAAAATGATTTTCTTATTTTCATCAATTCCTGCATATGAGAGAATTTTTCTCATATGTTCACCAAAACTTGTCAATCCTTTTTGAGAGGTATCTGCCCAATGAAATGAAAACAAGTCAAGATTGACAGCACCCGGAATATGACCTTTGGAATAGTCCTTGTAAGAGCGGGCATCGACAACTAAAACCGAATCATTTTGGTAGATCTTTTCTAATTCTTGTGTAGAAATGAACATGAATGTTCTTTTCTAATGTTGAATAAAAATTAGTTTAGCATCCGCTGTTTTCTGAAATTAAAAAAAGAAAAAAAGAAAAATGGTTTTTTTCTATTCGTTTACGTATGCTCTTTCACCGTTCTGTGCGAGGTCGAGTCCGATTTCCTCCTCTTTTGGAGTGACTCTGATTCCTCCAGGCCATACTGCATCCATTACCTTGAAGATGACAACTGAGACACCAAATGCATATGCAATTGACATTCCTGCAGCAACGATTGAGATTGCTTGTTGTTCATAACCTTCTGGTGTGCCGGTCCATGCGCCGATTCCATCGCCTGTGTCCCAGATATGTGGACTAGCTAGTGTACCAGTTAAGATAGCACCTGTTAAACCACCCATACCGTGGACTCCCCATACATCGAGGGCATCGTCCCATTTTCGAGCGTTCTTGAATGCAACACATCCATAACAAACTGTACCTGCAGCAATACCGATAATTATTGCAGCCATTGGTCCAACCCAACCAGATGCTGGTGTGATTGCGACTAAGCCACTTACGGCTCCTGTTGCGGCACCTACTATGCTAGGTTTGCCGGTGTGTGCCCATGACATCAACACCCACGTAACTGTTGCCATACCGGTAGCAGTGTTTGTGACTGTCCATGCGCTTACAGTGATTCCATCTACCATTACTTCACTTCCTGCGTTAAAGCCGAACCAGCCGAACCAGAGAATTGATGCACCAAGAACTACCATAGGTACATTGTGTGGTTCCATTGGAACTTTGCCATATCCTAATCTTCTTCCGAGGATCAGGGCGCCTGCGAGTGCTGTAAATCCTGATGAAATGTGTACCACAGTTCCGCCAGCGAAGTCAAGTGCGTAAGATGGCGACAAATCGGGGTTGAAGTCTAAGCTTCCTCCGCCAATGTATCCTCCGCCCCATACCCAATGACAAATTGGGTCATAGACGAATGTTCCCCATAAGAGAACAAAGACTACAATTGCACTGAATTTCATACGGTCAACTAGACCACCAACAATGAGTGCTGGTGTGATGATTGCGAAGGTACATTGGAACATAGCAAATAGTTGGTGAGGAACAGTTCCTGGCCAAGTATCACTACATACATCTCCTTCCTTCATCGTCTGCATTTGGTAATAGTGTGCCCAAGTGTCTTCACATGGACTTGGAGCACCTAGCGGTGCCCAGTGTGATACACCATTGAAGCCTACATAGTCAAGGTTGCCCATGAACATGTTTGCCTCATTGTCTATTCCTCCAAATGAGAGTGAATAACCCCACAATACCCATTGTACACTCATGAGACCCATGATTACAAAGACCATGCCAATTGTATTGACTGCGTTCTTTGATCTTGCTAATCCTCCGTAGAAGAATGCAACACCTGGGGTCATGAAAAGTACGAGAGAGCTTGCGGTCAGCATCCAAGCCATGTCACCTGTATCTACATAACAGTACATGTCTGGGACGCCATCATCATCAGTGTCATACCAACATTCGTTTGGGTTACCGGTATAGATACCAGCACCACCATCGGGATCACCGACTACATAGCCATCCATGCCATCAGAGACTTGCACCTGTTGCCGTCATAGCGACTGCGGCCATAAGTATTAGAGCATACTTATGGTTTCGAGATTTCATTGATCAAATCCGCTGGATGAATGTATATAACATTTAAGATATAAAATCAGCATTTAGTGTAAATTGATATATTATAGTATATTGTGATAGTAACATAAAATGAATAAATTATGTTACAAAATGAGGCAAAAAGAGTAATGAAATCAGAAAAAACACGATTAGCAATTTTTGATACATTCAAGACAAAAAGACAGACAATTACAGGTGAAGCATCAAGGCAACGGGCAATCATACATCACCTATCAAATGCAACGAATTCCGCATCAAAGACGAGAACTGCCATATCTCAAAGCATTGCAGAAGAAAACAAAATTTTGTGGAAGAATATCTATTCAGGGATATTCAGAGATTTGGATGAAATTTTGATTCCATTAGGGATAGTTGAAGAAGAAGGAAGGCTTCCGCTCAAAAGAGGACCAAAGGCGTTGCAGCAAAACGGAATGCCATTTTACCATTTGACAAAAAAAGGACTGATTGTCGCATTGGCAATTGACAGCATTTCAGAAAGAAAGAGGATTCTCAAAGGAATAGTAAATGATGCAAATGATGATGAAAAACAGGCGTTTGAGATCATGGCAAAATTAGTCAAGATCGCACCACATTTTGCCTTTTCAGTATTTGAGAGATATGTCAAGGCATACTGTGAGAATAAACTAGACGATATTGTGCCATTTACCGTGGAAAATGTAAGTAAATCAGCTGATAATTCTTCCCAACTTCAGATGGAGTTGTTAGAGGGATTCTCAAAATTATCAAAGACAGATAGAGATCAGACCATTGATTTTCTAAAGAAAATCGACTAACTCCTTAACAAACATTTAAAATCAGTTCAGCGCGAGAAAAGCTAAATGGGCTCTGGAGGTTCTCAAAAAATTTTCGTTACTGTAAAATCTTACAGTCAGAGAGGCAAATTACTAAAAAGATCAGATATTCAGACTTTGGCAGAATCACGCGATCTTGAAGAATTGGTTACCAGAATTAAGAACACAAAATATGCTGAGGCAGTATCTGGAATCGAAAAACCATATTCGGCTGAAAAACTTGAAAATGCATTAAGGGTCTATCTTGCAGATGCGCAATTCAAAATTGCAAAGGCATCAGGCAAATCAAAAATTTTGGATGCATATTTTCATAAATTTCTAATTACAAATCTTAAACTCATCCTCAAAGGAAAGATCCTTGGAAAATCACAGGAGGATATTGAATCATACTTTAATTTCCATGCCGAAGAACTCATCAACCAAAGAGACGTTGTTGTCAAGGCTCTAGTTGCAAAGGATCTAGAAGAAGCAGTTTCAAGCCTTTCATCATCACCATTTTCTGCAGATATTACAAAGGCTGTCGAATTGTATAATGAGACAAAAAATACCCAGGCCTTTGATATCTACTTTGACAAGATGCTTTACCAGCAAATTAGCAAGGCAATCAGAAGCGAGAACAACCAAGACATTACTAGAATCTATGGAAGAGATATCGACTTTTACAACATCATGAGTGTTGTTAGAGGAAAGTTCTGGGGACTGGATTCAGAGAAAATCGAGGATCTGCTAGTACCACCAACTGCAACCACACCAAAACATCTTCTAGACAGAATGGTCGCAGCAGAATCTGTCAAAGATGCAATTGATGAGCTCTCAACTACAAAATACAAGTCAATCATTCCAGACGCAGAAGATGACGTCGAAGTACTTTCACAGTTTGAGCATGCACTAGAGATGGGAATCTACAAGGCAACCAACGCATCATTTTCAAAAATGTTTAGCTTTGCAACAGTGATTGGAATTTCAAAATTAATTGGATACGAGGTACGAAATATCAGTGCAACTGCATTTGCAGTAGAACAGAAGATTCCAGTAGAGACTACAATGTCAAAATTAATTCTAAACGAAGAGTAGAATGACAAGAGTTTTTTCACAACAAAAGGAAATTTCACCAGATGTTCTTGTAAATACATTGTGGGTTAGTACAGGATTAGCCGTAATTCTCACAGTTCCATCAATTCTCATTTTCATGTTCTTTTTCCTAAATTTTGACAATGTCATTGCCGGAGCAGTAATTGGATTTGGATTACACTTTATCCTACTAGCATTCTCAGAAAAGATTTCAAAATTTCTAATGTCAATTTCAAGTACAGAGGAGCCAAAGATGAGGAATCATGGCTTTATGGCAAGTGACTTTTTTACATTTGAGACAGACGAGGAAAATGTGGTTATTTTGACCATTAAAGACGAGGAGTGTGAAAAAAAGGATGTTCACACATATCTGGAAAATCACCAAATATTCCATGTGGCATTAAACAAATACCACGACAAAACGACCAAAATTACCTACTGAAGAACATCTTGCGCATAGCGTGAAATTTCATATGAACAACTTTAAAACACCGATGGAATCCAAATGATCTACTATGATGGGAGATCGCGACTATAGGTCGGTCATAAAAAATGCAATAGAATCAGTCGGAAGAGAACTAGAATATAGATACAAAAAAGACGACATTTCAAAAATTCACGCAAGTGAGGTGACAGGATGTCTCCGAAGGTCATATTATGATAGAGTCGATGAGATTGAAAGAGACAGAACAAGCTTTTCAGATTTGATAGGAGGAATGTTCCGACAATTAGAATATGGGGCTCAGCCAAAGGAGTTTTCTCTAGAAGATATCAGTTTAGAGGCTCAGGCAGATTTGATTGTAGATGACTTGGTGATG
>LUMP01000618.1_pt1 | contig 25753 bp, 25 predicted proteins | sample 729641 | NCBI WGS metagenome assembly LUMP01 (sample SAMN03860260, study PRJNA289734) | marine metagenome | biome: seawater column; feature: ocean; material: water; isolation source: Red Sea water column Station 12 - depth 47m | place: Saudi Arabia: Red Sea | collected 2011-10-15 | depth 47 m | reverse complement strand
TTTTTAAAAATTTACTTAAATATTTTAGTTGCTATTGTAATGCCTTTAAACTTTCAAATAGATTCAAACTACATGTACTTAGCATATGCTCCTGGTGTTGACAATCCATTAATTATTGGTGATTGGCCTTATTATATACTTTACTGGGAAATTATTGTTGTTATCTTCACTTACACTTTATACGTAATAGCAACTAGAAAGAAAGTATGAGATCCCCTATCGAGGTATTTTCTAATTGGGTCGATACTGGAAAAGATGAAGGAATGGAAAAAAACCATTTCAAGCCAGTAATAAAAATGATTGATTTATTTGACACTGATAAAGAATTTACATGTATTGATGCTGGTTGTGGTAATGGTTGGTTGGTAAAGTATTTATCAAAGATGAATAATTGTAAAAAAGCTATAGGTGTTGATGGTTCATCAAAAATGATAGCTAAAGCTAAAAAACATAGTGATAATGAATTTTACTGTTCTGATTTATTAGAATGGAAACCAAAAAATAAAGTAGATGTTGTTTTTTCCATGGAGGTATTTTATTACTTTAAAAAACCTGAAATTTTAATACAACATATTTATGATAACTGGATTAAAAATGATGGAAAACTGATTATGGGTATAGATCATTATTACGAAAATGAAGAATGTCACGAGTGGAAGAAGCAGATTAATGTTGATACAATGGAGTTAATAAAAATTAAAGAATGGAAAAACTTTTTTAAGAAATCTGGATTCAAAAACGTAAAAGAATATCAGTTTTTCCCTGAGAAAAACTGGAAAGGCACTCTAGTTATTGAGGGTTCTAAAATCTAAGTAAATTGAATCAATTTCAATAATTCCACTATTTACATTATATACATTTTCAAAACCATTTTCTAGAAGAAATCTAACTGTTAATTCGCTTCTTCTTCCAGATCTACAATATATGTAAACATCATCTTCTTTTGAAATTTTAAGAATATCATCATTAAAATTTTCTTCATAAAAATCAATATTAATTGACCCTAAAGCTCTTTTTTCAATAAATTCTTCAGGGGTTCTTACATCAATTAATAATTTATTAGAATTTGAATTATAGAAATCTGAGAATCGAGCTTCTTTATATTTGTTATCAATATTGTTACAGGAAAATAAAAATAATACTAAAAGAAAAGTTATATTTTTCATGAATTGATTAAAAATTTTTGAATTCCTGAAAAACCTTTATTAATATCAAAGATTTGATTAAAACCATTTCTTTTTAATATCGAAGCAGCTATCATACTTCTATAGCCGCCTGCACAGTGTATGTAAATATTATCATTGCTATCTAAATGATCAATTTTAGATTCTAAAACAGACAAAGGAATCTTTATTGAACTCTCGAGGGATGAAAGAGATGTTTCAGATTTTTTTCTTACATCAAGAGTAAATACCTCATCTTTAATGTTAGTAAAGTCTAATGGACTTATATTATTAATTATTTCAATCTTATTTCCTGAGTTTTTCCACGATAAAAATCCACCATCAAGATAACCGAGGCAATTATCAAAACCAACTCTAGAAAGTCTTGTAATAGCTTCATTCTCCTTACCTTCATCTACAATCAATAATATTTTTGTACTAGTATCTTTTAAAATTTCACCAACCCAAGGTGCAAAACTTCCATTTAAGCCAATAAAATATGAATTAGGAATATGACCATTACTAAAATCTAATGAAGATCTGGTATCTAAAACAATAGTGTTTTTAGAATGCATTAAAGCCATGAAATCATTTACAGATAATGCTTTATTTGAATTAAGTAAATCATTTAAATCTTCGTATCCATTTTTATTCATCAAAACATTTTGAGGAAAATATGAAGGGGCTTCCAATAAATCTGTAGTTAAAATTTTAATAAATTCACTTCTTGTACATGATCCATTTAATGCATAATTAATTTTCTTTTGATTACCAAGTAGATCAAAAGTTTCCTTCATCATATTTTTACCACATGCAGAACCAGCTCCATGAGCAGGATATACAACGACATCATCTGGAAGAATTGATATTTTAGCTTGAATTGAGTCAAACAACATTCCAGCTTGCATTTCAGGAGTATAATCAGAATTTTTTTGAGCTAAATCTGGTCTGCCAACGTCACCAAGAAATAATGTGTCACCAGTGAATATACAATGATTTCTACCCTCACTATCAATTAATAAATATGTTGTACTTTCTATAGTATGACCAGGGGTATGGAGAACTTTAATTGTAATGTCCCCAATCTAAATATATATCAGATTCTCTTAGTGGATCAATGACTGCTGATTCTCCATTGCTTTCAATAAAATATGAAGCTTGATATAAACATCCTGTATAAATCTGCTCAATTTTCATTTTTCAAAATTATAAATATTATTATTCATAACAATTTTTTAATTTAAAAGAGTGAATTACGGAATTATTAAAGAAAGTCTTATACCAGTTAGAAAAAAAGATAATAGTAAATCAGAGATGATAAACCAATTATTGTTTGGTGAAACATTCAAAATAATTGAAAAAAGTAAAAAATGGTCTCTAATATCCTCTTATTTAGATAATTATATTGGATGGATTGAAAATAATAACATTCATAAAATTACTAATCAAGAATTTAAATTAATAAACAGAGAAGTTTTCTTTTCAAGCAAAGAATTAAAGCTAAGTAATCCAGAAAATAAATATTCTCAAATTATACCCATTGGATCTCAATTAAGTTCATGTTCATATTTAAACTATATAATTCCTGAAGAAGATGGTATCGTTAATAAAATAGATCCTATAGATTTTATAAATACGCCCTATTTATGGGGAGGAAAATCAAAATACGGTATTGATTGTTCGGGTTTTACTCAAATAGTCTTAAGATCAAATAATGTATTTATTCCTAGAGATGCAAAAGATCAAGCAAAGTTTGGTAAAGTTGTAAACTACGAATCGAAATCAATAAGGAGAATGTATTAACCTTCTAATTCATTAATTTGAGCTGAAACTTCTTTAAAACCTTCATTATCGCCAAGAACACTATAAATATTTTTTAAAGTTCTTAAAGCGTCTAAATTTGTTGGAGATACTTCAATTAACTTTTCAAGGTATGGAACACATCTTTTATATAATTCCTCTCTAACAATCTTCAGTTCATCATATCTAATATTATCCTTTTTTGATGTACCGAGACTATTCATTTCATCAACTACAGCTTGTTCACCATCAAGAATAACTGAAACCAAATTTAAATATGCATCAACATAATCTGGTTTAAAATTTATTGCTTTTTCATAATATTCTATTGCAGCATCAGATTCACCTTGTTCAGTAGAAATAACACCAAGATTGTAATAAAGTATACCATTCTCAGGATCTTTAGTTATTGCAAGTTCCATTAAATCTTTAAATTTCGCTCTATACATAATTCTCTCTTCTTCATTATCAGAATTATTACTCATTCTTATATATAAATCAGCTTCATTTAAAATTAAACTTGTATCGTCAGGTTGAATATTTCTTGCTTCAGTTATAGCTTGAATAGCAACTTCGTTTTTACCTTGCTGAACATATATAAGAGCAATATTTTTTACAATTTCAGGGTATCTAGATTCAGTCTTACCTATTCTTGGATTTGAATAATCTTTTGATTTCTCAAGTAAATTATATTCACTTTCTGATACCTTTTCTTCAATACCAGTCTCATTATTAGTAACAAAATATTCATTAATAATTCCAGTATAGCTCATATTCTTTAACTCCAGATAATGTTCAAGAGCTTTTTCATAATCTCTAGAATTTACTGCACTTCCAGCAGCATAATACAAATAATCTTTGTTTTTGTCTTTATTAAGGTTGTAGGCCATAAACAATTTGACAGAGGCATCAGAGTAGTTCTCATTTTGATTATCAGCTACAGCAGAATTAACTATTGAAGTTTCTATTTGATCTTTTAAAAAATCTATTTCAGCCTCAATTTTACTAGAGTATTCTGAGGGATTAATAGACATTAAATTATTATAGGAATTTATAGCATCTTCAAAATTTTCTAGTTCGTTTGAAACTCTTGATTTATAAAAATAGAAAAGAGCCTTGTTTTTATCTTCAGAACTTAAAACTAAAGACTCAATGTTGTTTAATTCACTATTTGCCTCTTCAAAAAATGATTGAGTGATCAATTTGTCAACTTGTCTCAATTCTTTCTTTTGAGATTGAAGATTTGATACAAGAAATATAGAAATTAATAAAGCTAGTTTTTTCATGTTTTAAAAATACATTAAATTATTTATTCTTCTTCAATGACTTCAATATTGTCAATATCCTGTACTTCATCTTCTTCTAAAACAACTTTTGCGACAGCAGCAATTGAATCATTGTCTTTAATATTAATGAGTTTAACTCCTTGAGTTGCTCGACCCATGACTCTTAAATCTGAAACTTCCATTCTGATAGCAATTCCAGACTTATTGATTATCATTAAATCATCACCATCAGAAACATTCTTTATAGAAACTAAATTTCCAGTTTTATCAGTAATAGATATCGTTTTAACACCTTTACCTCCTCTATTAGTAATTCTATAATCTTCCAGACTAGATCTTTTACCATAACCATTTTCTGAAACAACCAAAATATCACTATCCATATCATTTACAGAAATCATTCCTATTACTTCATCAGATGAATCTTTAAGCCTTATTCCTCGAACACCAGATGCATTTCTCCCCATTGGCCTTGTTTTTCCTTCTTCAAATCTTATACATTTACCAGATTTCACAGCGATTAAAACTTGAGAATTTCCAGTAGTCAGCTTTGCTTCCAATAATTCATCGTCGTCTTTAATAGTTATAGCATTTATACCATTTGACCTCGGTCTAGAATATTGTTCTAATGAAGTCTTTTTGACTTGACCTTTCTTAGTACACATAATAACATAGTGACTATTAATATATGAGTCATCTTTCAAATCTTGAGTACATATAAAAGCTTTTACTTTATCATCAGGCTCAATATTTATTAAATTTTGAATAGCTCTTCCTTTTGATAATTTACTTCCTTCAGGAATTTCGTAAACTCTCATCCAAAAACACTTACCTTTTTGAGTAAAAAACAGCATATACTGATGATTAGTTCCAACAAATAAGTATTCTAAAAAGTCTTCACTTCTAGTAGTAGATCCTTTTTGTCCAACACCACCTCTGTTTTGAGTTTTATACTCGGCTAGAGGAGTTCTCTTAATGTATCCAGCGTGAGAGATTGTAATAACAACTTTCTCGTCAGGAATCATATCTTCAATACTTAACTCTCCACCGGCGAACTCAATAACTGATCTTCTTTCGTCACCGTGTTTTTCTTTGATTTCAATGAGTTCTTCTTTTATAATAGACATTCTTCTCTCTTTATTATCAAGAATATCTTTCAAATCTTTTATAAGCTCTAATAATTCTGCATGCTCATTTCTTAATTTATCTTGTTCTAAACCTGTTAATTGTCTTAACCTCATTTCAACAATAGCTTTGGCTTGAACCTCAGAAAGTGAAAACTCCTTAATAAGATTTTCTCTTGCATTATCAGCATTAGATGATGATTTAATTATTTCAATAACCTTGTCAATATTATCAGAGGCAATAATTAATCCATCTAAAATATGGGCTCTTTCTTCAGCTTTTCTTAGGTCATATTTAGTTCTTCTGACAACAACATCATGTCTATGATCAACAAAATACTTAATCATCTCTTTAAGATTTAAAAGCATAGGTCTTCCATTAACAAGAGCGATATTATTTACACTAAATGAAGATTGTAACTGAGTATATTTATAAAGTTTGTTCAAAACAATATTAGGAATAGCATCTCTTTTGAGAATGTATACTATTCTCATTCCTTTTCTGTCAGACTCATCTCTAATATTAGAAATTCCTTCAATTTTTTTATCATTAACTAGTTGAGCAGTTTTTTGAATCATATCAGCTTTATTCACCTGATATGGAATTTCAGTAACTATAATACATTCTCTGCCATTTACTTCTTCAAATGTTGCTTTTCCTCTCATAACTACTCTTCCTCTACCGGTTTGAAAAGCTTCTTTAACGCCTTCATAACCGTAGATTACACCACCAGTAGGAAAATCAGGAGCTTTTATAAATTTTATAAGTTCATCAATTTCAATATCATTGTTATCAATATATGCAACTGTTCCATCAATAACTTCTGAAAGGTTGTGAGGAGGCATATTGGTTGCCATACCAACAGCAATTCCAGAAGCACCATTAACTAATAGACTCGGAATTTTTGTAGGCAATACAGTAGGTTCATTAATTGAGTCATCATAATTTAATTGAAAGTCAACTGTATCTTTATCAAGATCTTCGACCATTTCCTCAGAAATCTTTTTCAGTCTTGCTTCTGTATACCTCATCGCCGCGGGACTATCACCATCAATTGATCCAAAATTACCTTGACCATCAACAAGCATATATCTTAAACTCCACTCTTGAGCCATTCTTACCATAGTATCATACACTGAACTATCACCATGAGGATGATATTTACCTAGTACTTCTCCTACAATAAAAGCTGATTTTTTATACTTACTATTAGATCTTAAACCAAGTTCACTCATTCCAAAAAGAACTCTTCTATGAACTGGCTTTAGACCGTCTCTTACATCAGGTAATGCTCTTGATACAATGACCGACATTGAATAATCAATGTAGGCAGATTTCATCGCTTCTTCAATGTTGATTGGGATTAATTTTTCTCCGTCTGACATACTTTTTGGTTTAATTCTCAAATATAATTATAAGACAAAAAAACTTAAGCTTTAACAGAAAGGAATTTCATAAACTTATTAACATTATTTACAATATTTTCACAATAATTTAAAATTGATTATTTATTAATATTATTTATTTATAATTTTATAAAATGGATGATAATTTTTCTTCAAGAGTTAAAGATGTAATTACCTACAGTAAAGAAGAGGCAATTAGACTTGGACATGATTTTATAGGGACTGAGCATTTATTGCTTGGTATTTTAAGAGATGGAGGCGGAAAAGCAATTAAAATTTTAAGTGCTTTAGATATTGATTTAGATTTTTTGAGAAAAAAAATTGAAATACTTAGTCCACCTAATCCTATAATGAATTACGAAGAGAACCTAAGAAAAAATCTTCATCTAACAAGACAAGCTGAAAGAGCCCTTAAAACAACATTTCTTGAAGCTAAATTATTTCAAGGTAATTCTATAAATACGGCTCATCTTCTTTTGTGTATCCTTAGGAATGAAAATGATCCAACTACAAAACTTCTTGAAAAACTCAATCTTAATTATGAAGTTGTAAAAGACCAATTTAAAGAGTTAATTTCTGAAACTAATGATGATTTTGAAGATATTTCAGCATCAAGCACATATGATGAAGAAGAAGAAAAAGAAGATGAATCAATCGAACAAAATCCTTTTACAGTTAAATCTGGATCATCAAAGTCTAAAAAGTCTAAAACTCCTGTCCTTGATAATTTTGGAAGGGACTTAACAGCATTTGCTTCCGAGGGAAAACTTGATCCTATCATTGGAAGAAATAAAGAAATTGAAAGAGTTTCTCAAATTCTTAGTAGAAGAAAGAAAAACAACCCTCTTCTAATTGGTGAACCAGGAGTTGGTAAATCTGCAATTGCTGAAGGCTTAGCATTAAGAATTATTGAAAGAAAAGTATCTAGATTACTTTACAATAAAAGAGTTATTTCGCTTGATTTAGCAAGTGTTGTAGCTGGAACAAAATATAGAGGTCAATTTGAAGAGAGAATGAAAGCTGTAATGAATGAACTTGAAAAAAACAGAGATATAATTCTTTTTATTGATGAAATACATACTATTGTTGGAGCTGGTGGTGCAATGGGAAGTTTAGATGCTTCAAACATGTTTAAACCTGCTCTTGCAAGAGGTGAAATCCAATGTATTGGAGCTACTACTGTTGATGAATACAGAAAATATATTGAAAAAGATGGTGCTTTAGAAAGAAGATTCCAAAAAATAATGGTTGAACCAACCTCAATTGGTGAAACAATTGAAATTTTACAAAATATTAAAGATAAGTATGAAGATCATCATAATGTAAAATATACTGATGAAGCAATTGAAGCCTGTGTTAAATTAACTGACAGATACATTAATGATAGAAATCTTCCTGATAAAGCTATCGATGCCATGGATGAAGCAGGTTCAAGAATTCATATTACAAATATGGATGTACCTAAAGAAATAATTGAATTAGAGAATAAACTTGAAAATGTAAGAGAAAAGAAAAATTCTGTTGTAAAAAATCAAAAATATGAGGAAGCTGCCAAGCTAAGAGATGACGAAAAGAAGTTGGAAAAAGAATTACTTACTCAACAAGAACAATGGGAAAGTGAATTAAAGAAAAAGAGAGAAATAGTAACTGATGTTAATATTACCGAAGTAGTATCCTTAATCTCTGGAATACCATTAAAAAAGATTGATAACACAACGAATGAAAAAAATATACAGTTTGATTTAGAAAGTAAACTAAAAGAAAGTATTATTGGACAAAATGATGCAATTGATGTTGTTGTTAATGCTATTCAAAGAAACCAGACCGGTCTAAAAGATCCAAACAAACCAATTGGGTCATTCATCTTCCTAGGTCAGACAGGTGTTGGAAAAACACAGCTTGCAAAAAGTTTAGGAGAAGAATTATTTAACAGCAAGGATTCTTTAATAAGACTTGATATGAGTGAGTATATGGAAAAATTTTCTGTTAGCAGGTTAATTGGTGCTCCTCCAGGATATGTTGGCTATGAAGAAGGGGGTCAATTAAGTGAAAAAGTTAGAAGAAAACCTTACTCAATTGTTTTATTAGATGAAGTTGAAAAAGCGCATCCTGATGTATTTAATATGATGTTACAAGTTTTAGATGATGGATATTTAACGGATAGTGTTGGAAGAAAAGTTGATTTTAAAAATACGGTTATAATCATGACATCAAACATAGGGACTAGAAAAATAAAAGATTTTGGAACTGGAGTTGGAATTCAGAAATTTATTGAAGATGAGATTGCTAAAATGATAGTGAAAAACAAGATAAAAAAGAATGACAATATCGTTATAAGTCATAAAAAAGATAACGACAAGCTTGATTTTTCAGTTTCTACTTAAAAATATATTTTTTTTCTCAAGAAAAGAATACCTTTGTCGGCTTAAACAAACCAAAAAGTTTTGAAGGTTATAAAGTTTGGGGGATCATCATTATCATCCAGTAAAAATATTTTAAAGGTTTTAAGAATTGTTGAAAGCTATAAAAAAGAAACAATTATTATATTATCTGCTTTTGGCAAAACAACAAATAATATAATTTCATGCGGACAACTTGCATCAAATAAAAAAACCAAATACAAAGAGTTATTTCAAGAAATTGAGTCGTATCATTACAATATAATTAGAGACTTAGTTGATATAAATTATCAAGTAAAAATCTTAACAGAAGTTCAAAAAAAATTTTTAGAGCTTGAAAATATTCTTGATGGAATTTATGGTGTTGGTGAATTAAGTAAGTCTATATTAGATAGAATTTCAACATTTGGAGAGTTATTATCATCTTATATTTTTTATGAATTTTCAAAATTCAAAAAATTAAACAGCGATTATATTGACTCAAGAAATATTATTTATACAAAAAAGTCTAAGGGTAATAGTATAATCATAGATTTTGAAAGAACTAAAAAAAATCTAGTTAATAGTTTAAATAAAAAAGAATTTGAGTTCCATGTTATGCCAGGTTTTATTGCTTCAAGTCATGATAATAAAACTATTACACTGGGAAGAGGAGGATCTGATTTCACTGCAAGTATAATAGCAAATATTTTAGATGCTAATAAATTAGATATTTGGACAGATGTTAGCGGCATGTTTACAGCTAATCCAAAAATAGTTAAACAAGCAATTCCAATATCAGAGCTTTCATATGAGGAAGCTATGGAGCTTTCTTATTTTGGAGCAAAGGTTATTTATCCTCCAACAATACAACCCTTGATTGAAAAAAATATTCCAATCAAGAATGGTCGGCACTCCTGGTTATTCCAAAAGGCTGTTTGAGTGTTTATCAAATGAAGGAGTTAATATTGTTATGATAACTCAAGCATCTTCAGAACATTCAATATGTATTGGAATTAATTCATCAGATGCAGAATTTGCTGAAAATATAATTTCTGAGGAATTTGAAAATGAAATTTACAACAAGACACTTAAACCTGTCTTAGTTGAAAAAGATTTATGTATAATCGCACTTGTTGGCGATAAAATGAAAAACCATCAGGGAATAAGCGGAAAAATGTTTAGTTCTTTAGGAAACAACAACATTAATGTTAAGGCTATTTCTCAAGGAGCTTCAGAAAGAAATATTAGTGCAGTTATAGATAGAAAAAATATTAAGAAAGCATTAAATACTTTACACGAAAAGTTTTTTGAAAAAAATGTTAAAGAAGTTAATCTTTTCATAACTGGTGTTGGAAATGTTGGAAGTGAATTATTAAACCAACTAAACTCACAAGAAGAATATTTAAAGAGTAATTTAAATATTAAAATTAATGTAATAGCAATTTCTAATTCTAGAAAAATGTTATTTAATTCCAAAGGGATAAATTTAAAAAATTGGAAAAATTTATTAAATGAAGGTACAATAGCAAATCCACAAGATTTTCTAAGAAGAACAAAAAAAATAAACCTGAGAAATAGTATTTTTGTTGATAACACTGCATCTCATGAAATTTCAAGATTTTATTCAAAATACCTTAAAAAAAGTATTGCTGTTGTAACGTGTAATAAAATTGCATGCGCAGATGACTATGATAACTATAAAAATTTGAAATTTCTTTCAAAAAATTATAATGCTCCATTTCTTTTTGAAACAAATGTTGGGGCGAGTCTTCCAATTATTGATACATTAAATAATTTAGTTGCTTCTGGAGATAAAATTTCATCGATACAAGCTGTATTGTCAGGAAGTTTAAATTATATATTCAATAATTTTAAATCTTCAGATACCTTTCATAAAATAGTTGATGATGCTAAAAATTTAGGTTTTACTGAACCAGATCCAAAAATCGACTTAAGTGGTGTAGATGTAGCTAGAAAAATTTTAATTCTAGCTAGAGAAAGTGGGGTGAAAATTGAGCTTGATGATATTATAAATATGAGTTTTATCCCAGATGAATGTCTTAAAACTGAAAACTATAGTGATTTCAAGAAAAAACTAATAAATAATAAATCTCACTTTAATAATCTTCTATCAGAATCTGAAAATAAAGGAGAAAAGCTTAAGTATGTAGCAGAGCTAAGTAATAATAAAGCTAAGGTTTCACTAAAGAGTGTTGGTAAAGACCATCCGTTTTACAACCTAGAAGGCAGTGATAATATCGTTTTGTTTTATACATCACGATATAGCAAACAACCATTAATAGTAAAGGGAGCTGGAGCTGGAGCTGAAGTAACAGCTGCTGGTATATTTGCAGATATAATTAGAATTGCTAATAGATGAAAAGTATAAAAGTTTATTGTCCTGGAAGTGTAGCCAATTTATCATGTGGTTTTGATATTCTTGGTTTATGTTTGGATAATGTTGGTGATGAAATGACAGTTTCTATTATAAATGAACCAGTATTAAAACTTGACTTTTGCGATGGCTATAAAGTAACAAGTGATATAAAAAAGAATGCTGCAACCGTCTCTGCTAATGCACTTTTAAAATCTTACAAGAAATTAGATTTTGGCTTTAATATTTCAATAAACAAGAAAATCAAGCCAGGAAGTGGTATAGGAAGTAGTGCTGCAAGCTCAGCAGGAAGTGTGTTTGCTATAAATAAACTTTTGGGGGAACCATTCTCCAAAATGGAATTGATAAAATTTGCCTCTGAAGGCGAGTTTGCCTGTACTCAATCTTATCATGCAGATAATATATCAGCTGTACTACTTGGCGGAATAACTCTTGTCAGAGATAATACTACTCTTGACATAGTTAGACTTAATACTCCAATTGAATTATTTGTTACTATAATTCATCCTCAAATTGAGATAAAAACATCAGATTCTAGGGCTATTATAGGAAGAAAGATTGAAATCTCTAAATTAACTGAGCAGGCATCTAACCTCGGAGCATTAATTAGTGCTCTTTATACAGAAGATTATGAATTGATTAGTAGGTCAATTAAAGATATAATTGCTGAGCCTTACAGGTCTGAATTAATACCTGAATTCAATAATCTTAAACAGATTGCACTTGAAAATGGCTCAATTGGTTTTGGAATTTCAGGTTCAGGACCTTCAATGTTTTCTTTATCTAAAGGTCCTGAAAATGCTAATAAAGTAAAAAGAAAGCTTGAAGATTATTTAAATAAAAAGAATTTGGATTTCAAAAGTTATGTTTCAGCAGTAAATGATGAAGGAATAAAAATCATTTAAGGATGTTTACTAGTTTAATTAATTCAAATATTAATGATTCATTTAAAGAATCAATATTTAATGGCTTATCACCGGATGGAAGTCTATATTTTCCTAAAAAAATCAATGCTTTAAAAGATATAATTTTTAATATAACAAGTTTATCGAATAAAGAAATTGGTTTTTTGGTTATGAAGGATTTTGTTATTGACGAGATTCCTGATAGAAAATTAAAAAGCATAATTAATAACACTATAAATTTTGATTTTCCTCTTAAAAGTATTGATTCAAATATCTTTTCATTTGAACTTTTTCATGGTCCTACCCTAGCATTTAAAGATGTTGGAGCAAGTTTTCTAGCAAACTCTCTAGAATATTTTACAGAAAATAATATTTTAAATATTTTGGTAGCAACATCTGGTGATACAGGCGCTGCAGTTGCTGAAAGTTTTCATAAAAAAAAGAACATCAATGTTATAGTCCTTTTTCCAAAAGGGAAAATCAGTTCTTTTCAACAAAAACAAATATCTACTAAAGGGGATAATATACATGCAGTTGAAATTGATGGAAGTTTTGATGATTGTCAAACACTAGTTAAAAAAGCTTTTAATGACAAAGATTTAAGAAAAAATATAAATATCTCTTCTGCTAATTCAATTAATGTTGGAAGATGGTTGCCACAAATAATTTATTATTTTATTCTTTACAAGGAACTTAAAAAAAACGGCGTAAAAAGTAAAATATCTATTTCAGTACCTAGTGGAAATTTTGGAAATATATGCGCGGGATTTATGGCTCAAAAAATGGGTTTAAATTTTGATAAAATAATAAGCTCAACAAACATTAATGATACAATACCAAGATATTTAAGTTCAGGTGTTTTTTCACCAAATGAAACTCAAAGAACAATTTCTAACGCTATGGATGTTTCAATACCAAATAATTTCCCTAGAATTGAGAAAATATTTGAAAATAATTTTAAAAAATTATCAAATAATTTAATAGGTGAAAAAGTTAATGAAATTGAAACTAAAGAAGAGATAAAATACACATTTGAAAAATCAAAATATATTTTAGACCCCCATGGAGCAGTTGGTCTAGTTGGATTAAAAAGAAATTTAGGCAAAAACCAAACTGGAGTCTTTTTTGAAACAGCTCATCCAATTAAATTTATAGATTCCATCAATCAGATACTCAATATAAAACAAGACCATTTTGATGTAGAAACAAATTTTAAGAATAATGAGTTTATTAATTCTATTGATAACAATTATCCTTCTTTAATTAATTTTCTAAAAAAAATAAATTAAATTTTTACAGATTTTACATAATAATCTCTGTCAATTTTAATCCTATCAGAATTAATTTCTATTGATTTTTTCTTGGTTGTAGGATAGATCCAAATATTTTCACCTAAAACTTCAATTTCTAAAGGCATTGTAAAATCATCAATGACATCTATCCACCTGTATGTTAAAAGACCATCAGAAATGCTGTATTCAAGATTTGGAATTCTAATGTCCCTGAGATATTGATCAAAAAATGTAGTTAAATCAAATCCAATTTTTGAAGATATAAATTCTTCAATTTGCTTAGTGTCTACTGTCTGATGATAAAATTCACTATTTAACCCCCTTAATATCATTCTCCAAATTTCATCATCTTTAGCAATTTGTCTTAAGGTGTGTAATAAATTTGCTCCCTTAGTGTAAAGATCACTTCCTCTTTTATTTACTCCATATGGTCCAATCATTGGAGAAGAATTAGAAATTCCGTCTCTTGTTCCAATTACATAATCAGATGCAGCTTCATTTCCGTAGTGATAATCTAAAAAAAGATTTTCGGAGTATGTAGTAAAAGATTCATGCACCCACATATCAGCAATGTCTTTATAAGTAATGTTATTGGCAAACCATTCATGACCAGCTTCGTGTATGATTATATAGTCAAATTTTAAACCCCATCCAGTTCTGGAAAGGTCTCTTCCAAGATATCCCTTCATATATTTATTTCCATAAGTAATAGAGCTTTGGTGTTCCATTCCAAGGTATGGAACCTCAACAATTTTAAAACTATCTTCATAAAAAGGATAAGGTCCAAACCAGTATTCAAAAGCATCCATCATTTTTGGTGCATCTTTAAAATGAGTTCTAGCTCGTTCAATATTATCTCTCAAAACATAATAAACCATATCAAGTGGTCCTTTTTCTCCGTTGTATACTTCTGAAAAACTTACATAATCTCCAATATTTATATTAACTCCATAATTATTAATTGGATTTGAAACATACCAATGGTAAGTTTTAGAATCCTCATATTCATCTATTTTTTTTAGTCTGCCATTAGAAACATTAACTAAGTCTTTTGGAACATTTACACTTATGAGCATACTATCAACTTCATCATACATGTGATCTTTATTAGGCCACCATATACTTGCTCCAATTCCTTGACAACTTGTTGCAACAAAATGTTTTCCATTTGAATCTCTTTTCCATGATAAACCTCCGTCCCATGGAGCTCTAACTGCCTCTTTCGGGTATCCTTCATAATAAACTTTTACAGATTGAATAGTACCTTTTTTTTGTTTATCTAAAAGTTTAATAAAATGAGCATTGCCTTGAGATTCAAAATCCAATAAATTACCATTCTGTTCAACCTTTGTAATTTTTAATGGGGATTGTAAATCAACTTGAAGTCTATTACTAGAGTTTAAAACGTTATATGTGATTGTATTAGATCCTTTAATAAACTTTTCTTCAGGTTTTACAGAAATATCAAGATGATAATAAACAAGATCCCACCAGGCTCTTTCTGGTGTAATTGAACCTCTCAAAGTATCTTGTTTAGTAAAATTATACTGTTGTGAATATAAATTCATACTGATTATTGAGAAAAATATTAGTAATGATAATTTTAATTTATAATTCATAATTCTATTTTAAATATTCTATTAAAATTTCTTTTAATCTTTTTCTTTTATCAGAACCATTTTTAGTTGTGATTACAATAACTCCATTTGATCCTCTCATTCCATATTGAGCTAATGAAACAGCATCTTTAAGTACAGTAACAGACTCGATATCAGAGGGATTAATCATAGATAACAAGTTTAAACCGCTAGTTCTTGGATCAACTTTTATTTCTGAATTTAAAAAAGGTATTCCATCAATTACTATTAATGGTTCATTAGTTAAAGAAAAAGAACCTTCTCCCCTAATTCTAATTTGACTCATTGATCCAGGTGTGCCAGAAAAAGAATTAACTCTTAAACCTGAAACTCTTCCAGATAAATGTTGTTCAATTGAAGTATGTTGTGCTGTAGATAAATTTGTTAGTATTATTAACAAAAAACCAAAAAAATATCTGCAAAATTTTATCATATTGTAAATTAAAAAATTGATTTTAAATTGCACAAACTTTTATGAAAAAAACCTTTCTCTATAATGAACACATCAAACTAAATGCTAAAATGGTTGATTTTGGTGGTTTTAATATGCCTATACAATATGAAGGAATTTCTTTTGAACACATAAATGTCAGATCAAATGTTGGGATTTTTGATGTATCTCATATGGGTGAATTTTTTGTAGATGGTAATGAATCATTAGAGTTTTTGAATTATGTGTGCTCAAATAATATTAAGAAAATTGAAATCAATAAAGCTCAATATAATTGCTTAATAAATGAAAATGGTGGTATAATAGACGATTTAATAGTCTACAGATGTGATGAAAAAGAGTACATGTTGGTTGTTAATGCAGCAAATATTGAAAAAGAGGTTTAATATCTGTTCAAGGACCAAAGTCATTAGAATTAATTAATGATATTTTTAATGATGATTTTGGATCTATTAAAAAATTTAATTTTAAATCATTAAATCATGGGAATTCAAAAATAACTATTTCAAATACTGGCTACACAGGGTCTCCAGGCTATGAATTATATATTAATAATGATATTATAGTAGATATATGGAAATCACTTTATTCTAAAAAAGAAAAATACTCATTATGTGCTGTCGGTTTGGGAGCTCGTGATACTTTAAGAATTGAGGTTGGTTATCCATTATATGGAAATGAAATAAATGACTCAACTACACCACATGAAGCAAACTTGATGTGGGTTACTGATTTAAATAAAGATTTTATTGGTAAAAATAGAATAGTTGAATCAATAAATAAGTCTACTAAAAAATTAGTTGGATTTAAAATGATCGATAGAGGAATACCAAGAAAAGGGTATAATATTTTTAATCATGATAGTAAATTAATAGGAAAAGTAACATCAGGCACATTTTCTCCTTTAAATAAAGTTGGATTAGGGATGGCAATGATTGATTTTAATGGTTTTAAATCAAATGAATTTTACATCGAAATTAGAAACAAATTATCTAAAGCAATGATCACAAAATTATCAATATAAAGATGGGTAGAGCATTTGAATTCAGAAAAGCAAGAAAAATGAAAAGATGGTCAAGCATGGCCAAAACGTTTACTAGAATTGGAAAAGATATTGTTATCGCTGTAAAAGATGGGGGACCTAACCCAGAAACAAACTCCAAATTAAGGGCAGTTATTCAAAATGCTAAAACAGCGAATATGCCCAAAGACAACATTCAAAGAGCTATTAAAAATGCATCTGAAAAAAATACAGAAAATTACAAGGAAATAGTTTTAGAGGGATATGGACCACACGGAATTGCTGTTATAGTTGATTGTACTACTGATAACAACAACAGAACTGTTGCTAATGTTAGAAGTTATTTTAATAAAACTAGCGGTAACTTAGGAACAAATGGTTCAGTCGAATACTTATTTGAAAAGTTATGTGTTTTTAGAGTAGAAATGATTGAAGATTATGAAGAACTTGAATTTGAGCTAATTGATTATGGATTAGAAGAACTTGTTGTTGATAAAGAGGAAAATGAAATTATCATTTATGCAGCATTTGAATCTTTTGGAGAAATTCAAAGTATTCTGGAGGATAAAAAAATTGAAATAAAAAGCTCTGAAGTTGAAAAATTACCTAAGAATACAATTGTTTTAGATGAAAAGAAAAAGAGTGAGTTTGAAAATTTTCTAGAAATGTGTGAACAAGACGATGATGTTCAAAAGATTCACCATAATTGTAGCTAAGAGTTTTTAGGTACAATACCAACCACCCCACTGTAAAATTTTCTCAAATGTGCAAAATCTTTATCTATATTTTCAGTAGGATAAAAAGGTTTTGAAAAAATCACCTCCTTTTTTTTGGCGTCCATAGAAACTGAAACAATTGGAACATTAGCTTTTTTAGCTATATAATAAAAACCTGTTTTCCATTTATCAACTTTTTTCCTTGTACCTTCAGGTGAAAGAGCTAATCTATAAATTTTTTTATCATTGAATTTATCAGCAATTAAGTCAACAGTTTTTGATTTACTATTTCTATTTACAGGAGAGCCACCTAGATATTTAAGAAAATACTTTAGTGGAAAAAAGAAGAGTTCTTTTTTACCTATAAAATTAATTTCAAGATTAAGAATTCTCCTTACAGGGAGAGCTACAAAAAAATCTAACCAATGGGTATGTGGAGCTACTATAATAACACATTTATTTATTAGTCTTATCTCTCCAAGTATTTTCCATCCAAAAAGAGTACAAAAAATAAATTTAGTCATTCAATATTTTTTTTGCTCTTTTTAAATCTTCAATAGTATCTATGGATATATATTCATTAAAAACCTCCAATATTTTTATTTTAATTCCACTTTCAATAAATCTAATTGCTTCTATCATTTCAGCTTTTTCCAGAACAGACTTTTTTAATTTAGAAAAACTAAACAATGCTTTCTTTCTAAATGCATAGACGCCAATATGCTTATAATGTTTTAAATTAGATTTTGACCTATTATAAGGAAGAGCCTTTCTTGAAAAATAAATAGCATTAGAATCATTATCACAGATAACTTTAACATTATTAGGATTATCCAAATCATCCATATTGAAAATTTCTCTTTTTAGGGATATTACATCAATTTTATTTTCTAAATCTTCTTTAAAAGTATTTATAATTAGTTTCAAATCATCCTTATTAATAAAAGGCTCATCGCCTTGAACATTAATAATTATTTCACAATCAAAATTATTAGCAAATTCAGCTATTCTATCAGTCCCAGTTTCGTAAACTTTTGTGCTTTTTAGGTAATTAATTGAATGTTTTTTTAAAACATCAATAATTTCATCTGAATCAGTAACAACACATACATCATCAAATAAATTAGAAGAAATCAGATTTTTAGATGTTAAAACGATTAATGGAAGATCGGAAATTGATCTTAAAAGTTTTTTTTCTAATCTTGTTGATTCAAGTCTTGCAGGAACTAAGGCAACGGTTCTCACTCAATAAAATTAATGAATAAAAACAAGAAGTAAATTAGAGTTATCTAATAATTTTCATAATTTAAAAAAAATTGTAGTTTTGTTTGACTACAAAAAACAAATAAGCATGAAATCACTTTCAGAAAAAAATAGAAAAATTATTACAATTTTACTATATGTATTTTCCTTAGTTCTAGTTGTTTTAATAATCAATGGAATTACTGCTCCAATTGAGTTTAATAAAGTTAAAAATGAAAGATACCTAAAAGTCATAGATAGACTAAAGGATATTCGAAATGCTCAAATTGCTTACAAGAGTGTTAATGGTTTATATTCTGATAATTTTGATTCTCTAGTAAAGTTTATTGATTCAGCTCAATTTACTATTATAGAAAAAAGAGATTCAAGCTATATGCAATACGATAGAGTTTATAGAATTGATATGCTTAGAGAGGTTATTGTTGTTGACACTCTTGGATTTGTGTCTGTTAAAGACTCACTTTTCAAAAATAGTAATTCATATAAAAACATGGCATTTGTCCCTATTGATGGTACTGACAGTAAATTTCAACTAAAAGCTGATATTATTGACAAAAATGGATATAATGTCCCTGTTTTTGAAGTTAGAGTATCTAAAGACATCATCCTTTTTGATCAAAACAAAGACTTATTATCTCAAGAGAAGGAAACAGTTTCTGTTGATGGAGTGAATGGTCCTGATTTAGTTCTTGGGTCATTAACAGATGTGAGTACAAACGGTAATTGGCCTACAACCTTTGATGTCGAAACAAAATAATGCTAATTCTACTCATCTTGACATATGTTTAGGTGATGATTATGTAAGCATAAAGACTTTAAATTCTGATAAATCCTCTTTCAGTGACTTCACACTGGAAAAAAAACTAAAAACAGGATCTTTAAGCGATTTTCTAGATAATATCTTATCAGAAAAGAATATCTATGAGCTAAATATTGAAAATGTTAATGTTCACTTTGATAATGATTTATTTTGTTTAGTTCCAAATGAACTTTTTGAAGAATCTCAGAAAAAAGAATATTTAAAATATATAACAAAGATTAGTAATGATGATTTTATTTCTCATGATTCAATAAATGAAATCAATGTTAAAAATGTTTTTCTACCTTATGTTAATGTAAATAATTTATTAGTTGAAAAATTTAAGGAAATAAACTATTATCATTACAATTCATCATTACTAAAAAAGCTATTTAAACTAAATAATGAGTTGCAGCAAAAAAATTGTTTGTTTTGTGTAGTATCTCACAAAAAATTTAAAATAGTTGTATTTAACAAAGGGAAATTAACTTTTTTTAACTCTTTTGAATACCAAAATTCATCTGACATTCTATATTTTCTTTTAGCAACTTGTCAAAATATAAAAATGAATATTGATAAGGTTAATCTGAATTATATACTAAACTTAAAAGTTGAGGATTTAATCGAGAATACCAAAAATTTTTACTCTAAATTCAATGTTGTATATGACTCAAGTATAGATAAACAAGACTACATTTACAGTTAATGAGAATTATTTCAGGATTAAATGGTGGTCAAACAATAAAAGTTCCTAAAAATTTTAAATTAAGACCAACAACAGATCAATCTAAAGAAGGTATTTTTAATATTATTTCAAACTACTATGATGTTGATAAACTAGAAGTACTTGATTTATTCTCTGGAACAGGAAATATAAGCTATGAGTTTGCTTCAAGAGGAGCAAAATATGTAAGAGCAGTAGAGATAAACTTTAAACATTATAACTTCATTAGATCTGAAAATAGAAGAATGAATTTAAATATTGATGTTATTAAAAGTGATGTATTTAAATATTTAAATGTAAATAATGACCAATTTGATATAATTTTTGCAGATCCACCATATAATTTTGACATAAATAAATATGAAATAATTATAGACAAAATTTTTAAATCAAAAATTATAAATTATCATTATCAAACGAGAAAATATGGAGGATGTTTTTTTAGTTTTTTTACAAACGCAAATAACTGATAACCAGAACTTTCTTTATAGATTTGTAAATAATTAATTTTAATTTTTATCTTTTTTATTTCCAGCTTTAAATAGGTAGTTTTTTTCATCTTTTGTAAGACTATCATATCCAGATTCAGAAATTTTATCAAGTATTTGATCAATTCTTTTTTGATCTATTTTGTTGTAATTTATATTATTCTTTTTTGACTTACTTTTTGATTTAAAAAAACTTATAAATGAAAATAGATCAAAACCTTGATAATTATATTTTAACATGCAATAACCAGTAATAGCACCACCTATATGAGCAATATGACCACCAGAGTTACCGCTTGGTATTTGTATTACATCCAGAATTAATAAAAAAACTGCAATATAAACTAACTTGATATTTGCTATAAATAACCTGATATTCATATTTGGGCTATATGATGTCAAATAAAATAAAACTGCCATTACACCTGCAGATGAACCAATCATTTGTGAAGTTGCTCCTTTAAAAACAGGAAAAATATTGTAACTAATAACATAAAATAATCCTCCGAATATTATTCCATTAAAAAAGACACTGTAAATTAATTTATCACCAAATATATTTTGTAATAGGTTTCCAAAATAGTACAACATTAACATATTCCAAAAAAGATGATAAAAGCCACCGTGAATGAATCCGTAGGTAAAAACCGACCATGGTTTTAATATCAATTTCATTAAATCAGCCTCAATTGTAAAAAAACCTATAAAACTAAAATTTTCAAGAGCAAATAAATAAGTAAAAGTTTCAAAAAAGAAAGGAACTATAAACAAAACAATATTAATTATTATTAGCTTCTGAACAGAGTTAGAGGTCCTGTAAAAGTTTTTAATTTTATCTTTTAATTCCATCTTCTATTATTAAATTGATTTTTTTTCCAATACCACATCATTATAAAACCTGTAAGCGCTCCACCTAAATGAGCAAAATGAGCAATTGGGCCAATTGAAGCAGATGTAAAACCAAAGAAGATATCTCCAACTATTAATAAAGGCACTAGAAACTTAGCTTTAATTGGAATAGGAGGAAATAACAACATTAACTTTGAATTTGGAAATAAAAAAGCAAAAGCCACAACAACACCATATATCGCTCCTGAAGCACCTACCATAACTGCGTTATAATCAAAATACATTGAGGCAAGTCTGTTTTCTGAGATATAATCTAAAATATTTTGATCATATCTTCCAGATAAAAGTATATTATTAACATCTTGTGATGTTAAACCAAAACTTAATAACTCACTTGTAACTGATTGTATATTTAAATAGTATGCTGTTAACTGAACTAATGCAGCACCCACTCCACATGAAAAATAAAAGAAAATGAATTTATTATTCCCCCAGACATTAACCAGAGTAGACCCAAACATCCATAAAGCCAACATATTAAATGCAATATGTGCTAAATTTCCATGCATAAACATATGAGTGAAAATTTGAGAAACTATAAATTTTTCATTTTCAAAGTAATGAAGAGATAAAATGTCGTTGCTTATTTCCGAGGAAAACTGAGTGCCTACAAAAAAAATAATGTTAACAATCAGTAAATGCTTTATTATTCTTGGTGTGGACATCATTGAAATAATTTTTTTAAATTATTTAAATCAAATGTATGGTATGTTTTCTTTGAATCAGGACAAAAAGATGGTTCTCTACAAGCAAATAACTCATTAATAAACTCTTCTTGCTCAAAATCATTTAAACTTATTTTTTTATTAATTGATTTTGATTTAGCCATTAATTTTGATAAATAATCATTTAAACTTGTTGATGACTCTTTATAATCAAGAATATTGTTCTCAATCAATTCCTCAAATAATAAATTAATTGAATCATGATTAAAACTAGGGTGTATACCATCTAATTCAATATTATTTTCATCAAAATTTGAAAAACTAAAACCTAAATGAATCAATTGATCTCTAACCTCGTTGAGAATTCTTATTTCAGATTTATCATAATCTAAACTTATAGGAAACATTAACTTTTGTGAAAAATTATTATCACTTGAAATTTCTTTCAAAAATCTCTCATACAAAATTCGGTATTTAGCTCTAGAGACATCAATGACAATCAAATCATTGCTAGTTTTTGTAACAATAAATCTATCTGATAAGCTAAAGAATTTTACACTATCTGAAATGTCTTTATGATTTTGAAAAATATTAATATTAGAATTAAACTCATGGTTTTTGTTATGATCAAAAACATCATTTTTGAGATTTGAAATTGTATTTTTTTCAAATGGATTGAAAGATTCGTTGAAAGTTAATGATGGTGGCTTAACATCATTAGTTGAGCTTAAATTAGACAAATTAACGTCATTTGAAAAATCAATATTTGGAATAACATTAAATTTTCCTAGACTATGTCTTACAGAGGATCTTATTATTGCATATATTGATTTTTCATCTTCAAACTTAACTTCAGTTTTTGTAGGATGAACATTAACATCTATAGTTTCCTCAGGTACATCAATAAAAATAAAGTATGAGGGTTGATTTTCCTCTGCAGTTAATCCCTCATAAGATTTACTAATTGCATGATTTAAATAACTACTTTTCACAAATCTATTATTAACAAATAGATATTGATATTTTCTTGATTTATTTAAATATTCAGGCTTATAAATAAAACCATTTATTTTTGCAATTGGAGTTTCTTCAGAAATACTAACAATTTTAGAATCAACTGATTTACCAAACACCCTAATTAATCTCTCTTTTAAGTTCGAGGGATTTAATAAATACAAATCCTTTCCGTTATGTTTGAGTGAAAAGTGAATATTCGAATGACCTATAGCAAGACGAATAAATTCCTCTACAATATGCCTAAGCTCGACATTATCAGACTTTAGAAACTTTCTTCTTGCAGGAACATTATAAAAAAGATTTTGTACTGAAATCAAAGTTCCATTTAAGCCTGACTCCTCAGTTTCTTCAACATTCTGACCGTTTTCAATACTCAATACATTTCTAATACCCTTTTTATTGTCCGAACTTGATATTATCATCTTAGAAACTGATCCAATACTAGACAAAGCTTCACCTCTAAAGCCTTTTGTACTAAGTCTTAAAAGATCATCAGAGTTAAGAATTTTTGAAGTAGTATGTTTCTTATAACATAGTCTGATATCTCTTTTGCTCATTCCTATACCATTATCACTTACTTTAATTAAGGTTTTACCAGAGTCGATTATTGAAACATCAATTTGATTAGCATCTGAGTCTATCGAATTTTCAATCAATTCTTTCACAACTGATGAAGGTCTTTGAACAACCTCACCAGCAGCAATCTTGTTAATTACATCATATTCTAGTTCTCTAATCATTTTAAGGTAAAAAAATTGACAAGTCAAAATCAATTACATATAAAAAAATAAATGTTAAAAGCAGAACTATAAATAAGATAGTTTTAGAAAAAGAAGAATTTCCTCTGTTTCTAGAATTAAGCCTAGCTTCAGTCCAAGAATTAGATTTATCATAAACACTTCTACTTTCTCTGTTTTTTGAATATGCAGAATCAAATTCATAAATATTTGATTGTTGTTCAGATTTAGAGTATCTAGGTGAATATCTAAATTTTTTATTTTTTCTGAGTTTAAAGAGATTTAATTTCAACGGTCTGATATTTGATTATAAATTTACTAAAAATGATATCATTATTGAGTTAAATCTTCTTAAAGTAATGACTATCTTAGCGCCGAATAAATGGAAAAAGAAATTAAGGATTTAGAAAACTTACTTGTAGAATGCAAGAAAATTTCTATTGTTACTCATTTCAATCCAGATGGTGATGCAATTGGAAGTTCTTTGGCACTACACCATTATTTAAAAAGTTTAAATCTAGTCAGCAATGTTATTACACCAAATAGACATCCATCATTTTTAGATTGGGTACCTGGAATTAATGATATTATAATATATGATGAAGACATTGAAAAATCTAATGAGAAACTAACTGACTCAGACCTTATTTTTACAATGGATTTTAATAGCCTGGACAGATGTGGTGATTTATCTAGTATTATAAATAAAGAAAATCAAAAAATAGTTATGATTGATCACCATCAATTACCAGAAAACTATGCTGATATTAACTTTTCATATCCAAAAATAAGTTCAACATGCGAGATTGTTTATTTCATTATTGAAGCTTCAAATAATTTGAAATTAATTGATAAGAATATTGCCACATGTATTTATCTAGGTATGATGACAGATACAGGGTCTTTTCAATATAATGGCGTAAACAGTAAAACACACAAAATAATAGCTGAACTTATCAACAAAGGAATAATTCAATCCGAAATATATAACAAAGTATATAATGAAAACAGTACTAGTAAATTGATGATTTTAGGAAAAGCATTAAATAGTTTAAATGTTTTAAAGCAATACAAAACAACTTATATGTATCTAAAAAGAGATGAATTAAAAGAACATAACTATGAAAAAGGTGATACTGAAGGTGTAGTTAATTATGGTTTATCTTTAAAAAATATTGAATTTACAGCCATGTTTATCGAAGATTTAGAAGATGAAAATCTAATAAAAATATCTTTTAGGTCAAAAAATAATTTTCCATGTAATAAGTTTGCTAAAGATAACTTTAATGGAGGAGGACACATAAATGCTGCTGGCGGAAAGTTTGAAGGAAAAATTGATAATGCCATAGCATTATTTATAAAAAAAATAAAGGAATTTAAATTTCATTAAAATGATAAATAAAAAAAATATAATCTTATTATTATTAACAATTAATTTTTCATGTAATATGTCACAAAAATCAGATAATTCGACAATCAATGCGTTGATTGAAACTAATAAAGGAGAAATAATTACAGAGTTATTTTTTAAACGAACACCTGTAACAGTCGCTAATTTTATCTCTCTTTCTGA
>LUMP01000129.1_pt1 | contig 25968 bp, 35 predicted proteins | sample 729641 | NCBI WGS metagenome assembly LUMP01 (sample SAMN03860260, study PRJNA289734) | marine metagenome | biome: seawater column; feature: ocean; material: water; isolation source: Red Sea water column Station 12 - depth 47m | place: Saudi Arabia: Red Sea | collected 2011-10-15 | depth 47 m | reverse complement strand
CCATTAGATCCAAATTCAGTAACACCAACAGTAGAAGCTACAACACCAACAGTAGAAGCTACAACACCAACAGTAGAAGCTACAACACCAAGTTCTGCTGCATCTGTTAGTTCAATTGAAGGAAGAACAGTAATAGATGAAAATGCAAATAAAATTGGTACTGCAAAACAAGTTGGTATTGATAGTAATACACAATCAATGGTTTTAGTGATTACCAAAAATGATGGAACTGAAGGAAGTATTCCTTGGGCCAGCATTAAAAAAGTAGGAGAAGTGGTTTTACTAGGAAAACCTGACGAAATTCCAGATTCCCAACCGGGAAAATGTCCTGAATGTGGATTTGTTAATAAAGATGGCTCAAAATTCTGTGAAGAATGTGGAACTAAACTTCAATAATTAACAAATTAAATGAAATATCAATAAGGAAATAATGTAATTGGCTAAAAGATCTATCTCAAAAGGAGTAATCAAAGATATTGCAATTGTAGTAATAGCAGTTGTAGTAATTTGGCTAAGTTTACAAGCTGTATTTGGAACTCAAAATCCATTTTATGTTGTTGCAAGTGGTAGTATGATTCCAGCATTGGAAGTTTATGACATCATAGTTATTCAAGGACATGACCCATTTGAAGAAGTTCAAGTAGGAGACATTATTGTATTTGATAGACCATCTGATCATAACAGGGTAATTGTTCACAGAGTAGAATCAATACTTAACGAGGAACCATTTACAGTTAGAACACAAGGTGATGCAAATCCATCATTCATTAGAGGTACAGATTATCCAATTACAGAAGAAGAGTATATTGGAAAAGTTGCATATGTTATTCCTCAAGTAGGATACATTACACAAATTCTAAAACCTCCAATGAATTACATAATTATTGCAATTGTGATAGGAGTTATGATCATTAAACAATTTGCAGGTAAGAAAAAAGATGTGCAAGATATAGTTAGTAAAGAAACATTAGAAGAATTATCAGACATTGGTGAAGTTGAAGCAGATTCTGAATACAAATGATGATAAAGAAAAATCAAATGATGATAAAGAAAAATCAAATGATGATAAAGAAAATAATCAATAAATTAATTTTCTATTTATAATACAGAATCTTTTGTTTTGAAAACACGTTTGAAATAATCAGATGGTTCTGAAGGATCTTCAACATCATTTGTAATACCTGCAAGGTTCTTTGCCAAATTTTTCTTGTATCCAACTTGCATTTGTCGTTGGATTTGGATTCTTTGAGCCTGTGGTGAACCTGCACCATGCATAGATTCTGTTAGATAACCAACTGCATTTCTACCAAGAGTCATATTTTCAATTAATCTTAAGATTCTCATTCTATTTTCTACATCAACACCTTTTCTTGCTGCAAGATATTTTTTTAACATTGGACCTGCTTCTGGATGTCTGAAATCTTGTTCGGATGGCAATGTAACCATTAATCCACCTGCAATGTCTTGTGCTAATCTACTAATTTCATATGGGAATCTAGTTACATTGTGCTTACAAACTTGTGCTAACATATCATCATTAAGAAATACACCAGATTTCATTTTTTGTCCTTGATAAGAAGATGCAATTCCTGCTGCAAAAATAGTTTCATTAAGATGAGTCATTTCAATAATTTTATCTTTAATGTGAGAAACTTTTGGAACGCCATTATAGTCTGCAATTGTTGCAGCAGCACCAATTAATACATCACCTAAACCAGTTTTACAGACATAACTACGTCTATGATAACAAGTAAAACGTTCAACTAACATTGATGCAAATTCAAATTCTCCATTCATGAAAACTTTGTCCCATGGGATAAACACTCTATCCAATACTATCAAAGCTTCTTGTCCTCCAAATTTTGCATTACCAACATCAATGTCACCTTCTTCCATACTTCGAGTGTCACATGATTGTCTACCGTAAATGTAAGTAATTCCTTCTGCGTCAGCTGGAACTGCACCTACAATTGCCCAATCTTTGTCATTTTCAGTCAATCTAATTGTTGGCATCAAAATAATCCAATGAGAGTTAATACAACCAGTTTGATGTGCTTTAGCTCCAGAAACATAGACACCTTTTTCATCACTATCAACAATTCTAGTAAAAAGATCAGGATCCTCTTGTTCAGATGGACCTTTACTTCTATCACCTTTAGGATCAGTCATTGCACCACCAATTACGAGATTTCCTTTTTGAACCATTTTAACAAATTCTAAGAATCTTTTATGATAATCAGTTCCATGTTTTTCATCAATTTCAAACGTAGTAGAATGTAAAGAATTCATAGCATCCATTCCAACACAGCGTTGGAAACAAGTACCAGTATTTTGTCCTAATTTTCTTTGCATTTTATTTTGTAAAACTAAATCTTCTGCACTTTCTGCAATATGTAAAAATCGATTAACTTTCAATCCAGTAATTGATGAATCTGCTGAAGCAAGAGATTCTTCACGTACTGCAAGATCATAAGTTTCAGCTACTGCATTTATTGACGGTCTAATGACAGGATGATCTACAGGTTCTTTAACTAATTCTCCAAATAGATAGACTTTGAGATTTCGATTTCTGAGACTTTCAATATAATCATCTCCAGATCGAATTGCAGTAGATTCATTACTCATACTCCAACATGGCTTAAGTTCTATAAATAGTCTAAATTCCAAAAAAAGGTAATTTTAGGAATAAAAATTATCAGAGACCAATTCTAACATCTAAAATTTTGCAACCCTTACCTTTTTCCATTACAAGTACAGGATTCATATCTAATTCTTTGATCTCTTTGAAATCAGAAACTAATTGCGAAAGTCTCTGAATACATTCAGATAATTTTGCTATATCAGATGGTTTTTCGCCTCTAACACCTTGAAGAAGTTTTTGAGTTTTAATTGAGGCAATCATATCATCAGATTCTTTGTCAGTGACAGGTGCAAGTTTGAATGTAACATCTTTTAGAACTTCTACGTAAATTCCACCCATACCCAACATAATGACTGGTCCAAATCCAGGCTCCAATTTTGAACCAATGATTAATTCTTTACCTCCTTTAACCATTTCAACAATCAATACTCCCTTAATCTCGGCTTTTTTATCATAATTTTTGGCATTTTTGATAATCGTCTTAAAAGCTGCCTTAACTTCAGCATCATTAGTCAAATTAACTTTAACACCCCCTGCATCAGATTTGTGAATAATTTGAGGTGATGCAATTTTCATAACAACAGGATAACCAATTTTCTTTGCAGTTTTTACTGCTTCAGCTTCATTTGTAGCCAGTGCACTAGCAGGAAGTGGTAATCCATATGCTTTGAGAACTTCCTGGCCTTCTTCTTCCAACAAGTTAGGTCTTTGTTCACTTTTTACTTTATCAAATATTTTCTGAGCTTTTGTTTTGTTTACTTTGAATTTAGTGATTTTTCCATTTGGAGATTTAACCCAATTTCTAAATCTAATCATTGCAGCAAGAGTTCGTATTGCGCCCTCAGCATATGTATAGTATGGAACATTTCCTTTTGCTAAAATTTCTCTATTAGTGATACCTTCATCTAATCCCATTAAACTTGCAAGCATTGTCTTTTTGTGTTTTTTAGACATGTTAACAATGACTTCTGCTAATTTATCATAATCTAAAGTTCCAGAAGGAGTACACATTGAAATCACTGAACCAACTTTTGGATGAGCAAGTACTCTATCTAAAACATCATTGAATCTATTAAAATCAGCATCACCAACAATGTCAACAGGATTTCTAGAGCTTCCCCAAGGTGGAATTACTGCATCAATCTTTTTTCTGACACTTGTAATATCAGCCATTTTAATTTTCATTTTTGAACATGCATCAGTTGAAATAATTGCAGGACCACCTGCATTTGAAACAATTACTAGATCACCTGCTAATGGTAATGGTTGTTTAGAAAATGCTGTTGCATAATCAAATAGTTCTTCCATTGTATCAACTCTAATTGCTCCAGATTGTTTTAGTAATGCATCATAAATTTCATCAGAACCCATTAATGCACCAGTATGAGACATTGCAGCTTTTGCACCTTCTGGACTACGACCAGATTTAAGAACAAGAACTGGTTTTTTGAGTTTTTTAGTAATATTTTTACAAACTTTAAGAAATTCTTGTCCATCACCCATATCTTCAAGATACATCACAATTACTTCGGTTTGTTTGTGTTCAGCTAAAATTTTTAGTACATCTACTTCACTCATTGCAGCCTTATTTCCAAGACTTACAACTGCTGAAAAACCAATTCCCTGAGCACTAGCATCTTCAACTAATGCAGCACAGATTGCACCACTTTGAGAAACAAGTGCAATCTTTCCAGATTTTGGTGTGATTTTGAGGAATGTAGAATTCATCATTGTTTTAGGATCAAGATTCATTACACCAAGACAATTTGGTCCAATGATTTGGATTTTGTATTTTTTAGCTATGTCTTTAATTTCTTGTTCACGTTTTGCACCTTCTTCATCTACTTCTTTGAAACCAGCGGTAATGATAATTACGCCTTTGATTTTTTTCTTACCACATTCTTCTAAAACTGGTGCAACTAGTGTATTTTTAATTACGATAACTGCTAAATCAATTTGTTTTGGAACATCTAAGACAGTTTTGTAAGCTTTTTTAGAAAATACTTGATCACGTGATGGACTAATTGGATAAACAATACCTTTGAACCCATTCATAATATTTGATGTAATTGTAGCACCAACACTACCAGCTTTATCTGAAGCACCAATTACTGCAATTGATTTTGGTGATAAAAAGACAGATTCAGCCATGTAAAATGGATTTAAAATTTTGTATAATAAAGTTATTCATAGAAATTTCTGATCTCTAATTTAACTACCTAACATCTTACCAGCAAGATTTTCTTTTCTAGGAATCCAAACTATTGATAATTTAGAAAATTTTCCAATAATTAGCCATGATTCACGAGCTAAATCACGAAGCTTTTCATTATTTATTGCAAATTCATGATTTAGTTGATTTACAGTATTTTTAGAATCGCTGAAAATAGTAATTTCGTCATCAGTTTCTACAAATTTCTTTAATGCTGAAATAATTGCTAAATATTCAGCTTGATTGTTTGTAATTTCAGGTTTTTTTTCATAAAAAGATTCACCAGTTTCTTTGACAAAAAATCCATATCCACCATCTGAACCTCCAGAACCATCAACATAAACACTAATTTTCATCTTTATACAACCTGGTTATCTTCACAGTTAGATTAACTACTATCATGTAAATTACTGTTGATATACTTTGAGAAATTATTGATGCCAGATATGGATCATAGCTTATGATAAGAAAATAATATTGCAGTATGCCTCTAAAAATAGTATAAACTATTTCTCCGATTCCAAGTGAAGTAATTAATTTCTTAAGATCATGTTTTAGTTTAACAGAATCTGTTTTACCAGAATCTAAAAGGTATTTTTTTCTATTATCTAAATAAAATAAAAAACTAAAGACAGAAAAATAAATTACATAATCTGCAATTGTTGTATATGTAGCATTAAGATATTCGGTTTGTTCAGAAAGAAGTTGTGCAATAATTGCTGAAATAATTAATGATGCTGCAAAAGCAATTAGGATATTTTTGTTAAGTTTCAGATATTCTTGTAACATATTATTTGCCAATTTTTAGCATAAATAAATTGAAATCACATTACTTTTTTGCAAATTAAGATTTTGAACTGAAATTGATTAAACTCGTGCCTAAAATCGTAATAGAAACTATAAAAAAGATAATCAATGAAATTGAAATGAATTAAAATGATGATGAATTATGACGCGCCATTATATAGACCACCATCAGAAGCTAGATCTTTAATTTTTCAAGTAACATTAGGTTGTTCATTTAATGAATGCTCATTTTGTGATATGTATAGATCAAAAGAATATTCTGAAAGACCATGGGAAGATGTAAAAGCTGAAATTGATATGATGGCAAAATATGTTCCAGAAACAAGAAGAGTTTTTCTTGCAGATGGAGATGCACTTAATCTTGACGCAGAGTATATGATTAAAATTTTAAAATACATTAGAGAAAAATTTGCAAATATTGAGAGAATTTCATGTTATGCAATGCCAATGAATATTTTGAAAAAAACACCTGAAGAATTAAAAAAAATGAATGAAGCAGGATTAGACATGTTTTACTTAGGAATTGAAAGTGGTTCAGATATTGTTTTGAAAAAAGTAACTAAAGGTGCAGTTGCAAAGACAATTATCAAATCAGTTAACAAAGCAAAAGAAGCCGGCTACATAATGTCATGTATGGTAATTTTGGGATTAGGTGGAAAAAAATATTCTAAAGAACACATCAAGGGAACAGCTGAAGTAATTAGCGCATGTTCACCAAATTATGTTGGTGCATTAACACTTTATTTAGAAAATGGAATCAAACAAGAATTTATCGATAAGTATCAAGGTGAATTTGTTCGAATAAATGATGATGAAGGATTAGAAGAACTTTATGAATTGGTTAATCAAATCAATACAGAAGAGGAAATCATATTCAGAGTAAATCACGGTTCAAATGCATATACTGTAAAAGGTACATTCCCACAAGATAAACAAGAAATGTTAGAAAAAGTTGAATGGATGAAAGAACATCCAGAAATTGTGCGTCCTCCTAGAATTAAGAAAAAATTATTGTTTACTAGTGATTAGTTTGTTTATTTTTTCCATCTTCTCTCCCCACCACCAAAATCTTCCTGATTCAACTCGTACACCATCTTTGTAAAGTTTGGAAGTAATTTCTGATTTAATAATTTCAGTATTTTTAGAATTTAATTCAATTTCCTTGTGTTCTGATAAAATATGTTCTTTAAGTTTTAACCAAACTTTTTCCATACTCTCGTCATTAAACGACCATGTACAATCTCTCTCTGCTTCTTTACATGTAATTGATCTTATCATAATACCAACCTGTATTTTTTCTCAAATTAAAAATTATAAATTTTCAATTACAGATTTTAGATTTTCAGGGAGTTCTGGGAGTTCAGTATGACTTTCATTATTTTGTAGAACTTCAGGACCTATTCTTCTAACTATCTGTGTTGCAATTAAAGTATCAATATTTCTTTGAATATCTTTTTCGCTCATTATAGTTTTTAATTTCTCAAAAACAGCTTCTTCATTTTCATATTTTTTGATCCCATATTGAACCAAAATGGTTTTTTCAGTTGAGGAAAAGTCTGCCATACTTGTTGTCATAGAATTAAGGCTAAGAATCTTTTGTTATCAAAAAATGCTTAAAATATGATAGATTTTATTTCAGAATTATGCAGACGAAAATCCAACTAATTTCAAATGTTCTAACTATGAAAAAATATGCCAGAATAGGAATAATTAGTGGAGTTGGATTAGGAATTCTTTATTATTTTTTGACAATGTCTATGTTACCTGCTCACTTTAATTTGGCAGCAGACTTTGCACCATTCTATCTTTTTACATCAATTGGTTTAACCATAGTAATTTCATCTTTAGCAGGAATCAATTTTGCTATGATGGCATTTAAGATTAATCAAATGAAAAAAATGAATTCATTAAAATCAAATTCAGTAAAAACAAATTCATCAGCACTGTTTGGAGGAGTCTTTGCTGCATTTACACCTGGATGTCCAGCTTGTACTGCACCATTGGCTGTAATTTTAGGAGCCATAGGAGGATTATCACTATTTCCAATGCAAGGTTTAGAATTGAAATTTATTTCAGTAGGAGTATTGATATTTTCAATTTATTGGATAGCAAGAGGATTACAAAGTAAAAGTTGCTGTAAAATTGGATAAATAATTAGTTAGTTCTTTGAACTTGGAAGATTTTATATCCATATTTTTTATTTATTTCAGTTTCAGGTAATTGTGCAATATTATATTCATCAAAATCTTTGAAAGCATTATACAAATTATTATCAATAATAAGACTATTCTCAGGACAAAGTGAATTTATTTTAAAACATCTGTTTACAGTAGGGCCAAAAATATCACTAATTGTAGAAGTAGTGCTTTCAGCGACTTTTACAGAACCATAACTAATGCTAATTTTATAATTTAATTCAGGCATTTTTTCTTTTTCTAATTGTTTTTTCAAATCATCATGTGATTCAATCATATTTAGACAACATTCGATAATATTTTTTATAATTGATTTATCATCAAGAACAACATTTGGGAATCTAAACATCAAAGCATCTCCAATGTTTTTTACCACTTCCCCATTGTAATTTTTAACAATTTTAGCCATAAAATTTAGAAAGATTTCATATAATTTTGTAACATCATTATCAGACAAAGTAGCAGAAATTTTTGTTGAATCTTTCATATCTATTACACAAACGCAATCATTTTGTGTATGTTGAGAAAATTTTAGAAGTATATCCTCTTGTTGTTTAATGACTTCTTCTTTTTGTTTAATTGTAATTTCTGCTTCTTGAAGTTTTTTTGCCATGTTATCAAAAGATTCAGAAAGATCACCTATTTCATCACGAGATGTAATATTAGTTCTAACATTAAATTCACCACGGGAAATTTGATGAGTAGCTTCACTAAGCTTTGCAATAGGTTCAGAAAGGCGTTTTGCTAAGAAATATGTCAAAATACTCAACCCAATCATCAAAGAGATACCAATGATGATAATATTGACTTGTGATTGAAAAATTGAGATTTTATCAAAATTAAGAAATATTACAGTTGTTGTAGATATAGAAATTAAAGTTGTAGATAATACTAAAACAAGTAATTTTTTCTGTAAACTAAAAAATGTTAAAGAAGACATCCAATAGTTAGATGATCATTATTATTTATAGCAATGATGTTATTCTCAGCCTTGTAATTTGATAAAAAGAGTGGGCCCACGGTGATTTGAACACCGGATCTTCGCCGTGTAAGGGCGACGTCATAACCGAGCTAGACTATGAGCCCACTGAAACATACCTCGTTGAAATCCATTTAAACTTTGAGACATGGCAAAATATAGAAATCTGTTAAAAAATGATTAAGACTATGAATAATTGTGATTTTTTTTCTAGTCCAATTGGATTAGGTCATGTGACTAGAGATATTGCAATTGTAAATAATCTTAAAGATCTTTCAGTAAATTTTGTCACAGGTAGTGGGGCTGCTCAAATTTTAAAAAAATTAGAACATAATGTTGATGATGTCTACAATCCACCATCATTTGTTGTAGAAAATGGGGTGTTGAATAATCAAGCAAAATGGCTATGGAACTATTATCAATATTACAAAAATTGTAAAAACATATCAAAAAAAATAATTAAACAAAATAATTCAGAATTGATAATAAGTGATGAAGATTTTGCATCATTAACCATTGCTCAAGAATTAAAAATTCCAAATATTTTGATTACAGATGTATTAGAAACAAAATTTACAAAAGGAATTACATCATTTATTGAAAAAAAGATGAATAAATCGATGATGAACATAATTAAGAATTGTGATGTTGTAATAATACCAGAAGAGGGGGAAGATTTAGACAACATAAAGAGAATTGGACCAATTGTTAGAAAAACAAATTATTCTAGAGAAGAATTAAGGAAGAAATTTTCATTTAATAAAAAAACAATTCTTATTTCAGTAGGTGGTACAAGTGCAGGATTATTTTTAATCCAAAAATCAATAACTGCAATTTTAAAATTAAATTTAGATGTTGAAATTATTCTAGTCACTGGTCCATCCATTACAAAAGAATTTGAGAATGTAAGAAATTTAGGATTTGTAGATAATCTTCATGAAATAATTTATGCTTCTGATTTAGTTATTTCACTTGCTGGAAAATCAACAATTGATGAAGTAAATGCATACGGAACGCCTGGCATATTTATTCCAATTAAAGGACATTTTGAACAAGAGGATAATTCTAAAAATGAAGGATTTAGTTTTGAAGATATAAACAGATTAGAAAAATTAATTTTAGAAAAATTGGAGGAAAAAAGAAATAGAATTAATACAAATGGTGCAGAATTAGCAGCTGAAATTATTAGGAAATTTACAAAATAGGATCAAATAGTTAATAGATGGCAATTTTGCTTTAAGACAGTACTATGAATAATTTAATTATTGCAAAGTTTGGAGGAAGTGCAATTGGTTCAGATGGAGAATCAATTCCACAAATTCTTCAAAGAATAAATGATTTAAAAACAAATTCTAAATTGATTACTGTATTTTCAGCACCATTAACCATTCACGATGGAAAAAGGCGTTCCCTAACAGATGTAATACTAGAACAAGGCAAAAATGCAGAAAATGGAATTAAACCATCATTAGAAATAGTCAAAGCATGTTATGAAAAAATAATTCAATTAGTTAATGAAGAAAACAGGGAAAATTGTCAAAAAGCAATAGATGTGCATTTAGAAAAATCACAAAAAGCTCTAGAAGATGCATTTCAAAATAAAGAATTTGCAGATGAAACAAGATCTAGAGCTTTAGCATTTTCTGGAGAGATATTGATGTCTCATGTTATGAATCACATTCTTAGAAGTAATGAAATTAAGACAGATGCAGTTGAATTTGATGATTGGCCAATTATTACAGATAACAACATAGAGTCAACAAATTTTTTGAAATCTGAATCAATTGAAAGAATAGGCAAAATTGAAGAATTAGTTAAAGAAAATCAAGTTGTCACTATTGGTGGATTTATAGGAAAAACAGTAGATAACGTTACAACTACCTATGAAAGAGGAGGTTCAGATAGAACTGCAGCAGACTTGGGAATACTATTTCACAAAAAATATGAAACTAGTATAGATTTTGAAAAAGATAGTTCAGTAGTATCAGCTGATCCTAAAATTGTAAAAGATGGGTTAACAGAAGTTATTCAGTTATCATACAATGAAGCAAGATTAGCTGGAATGTTTGGAATGAAAATTTTAGATCCTATTGCAATTAAAGAAATTGTAGAACATGGTGTAGATATGCCAATTAAAATTACTAATATTAAAAATCCTGAAAAAATTACTACAATTGAAAGAAATTTAGAAGAACAAAAAGGTCATCCGATAAAAATAGTTACAGGAAAAGAAAATTGTGCTATATTTAGAATAGAAACAAATTCTATACAAAAATTACTTACTTCTTTAGAAAAAGACAAACGGTATAGTGAATTTATTATTTTATCACCATTCACAAAAGACGGAGTAGAATTATCAAGAATATTATTTTTGGATGCAGATTATGTTAAAAGAAATGAAAAATATCTTTTAGGATTTGATTCACTTGCTACAATTACATACAACAGAGGAGTTATCACGTTAATAGGAGATGAAATGTGGAGAGTTCAACAAGTTGCATCTAGAACTAGTGCAAAAATTGGTGAATCTGGATTAAATATTTTGAATATGGATGCACAAGAAGAGACATCAAGAATATTGATTGTTGTTGAAGATGCAGAAGAAAATATTCAAAAAGCAATCATGGCAGTTCATGATGAAATCTCAAAAATAAATTTTGTTTAACGTAATGATGGCGTTACAGGTTTTCACCAGTAAACGCCATTAAGGGTTTGTTCTTGGACTCTTTATCTAGATTTAGTCCGGCGTTACCCACAACACGCTACTATTAGTAGAACAAATTAGTATTTAATTCTAGTCTATATAGTTTAAAGTCGTTCAGCTACATACCAGCATGCAATGCCAATACCTATGATTGCATACCATTTGAAATTACTCTTATTTGTAAAAATATTTGGTGAGGCTAATTCTCCATCTGGATGATTAGCTAAACGAATTTTACGCATTTGAAATGCCTGACCAATCAAGCCTACAGTAAGAAAGATTATTGCAATAAAGCCTAATGTCCATTCCATATCATGATTAAAAATTAATCAGATATGTATTTTCCAGATTAACAAATTTTCGTAAAGATAACTCTTTAAATTACGAGGTTTTTTTTCATTTCCTATGATAGAAACTGGAAAAATCTGGATGAATGGTAAATTAGTTCCTTTCAAAGATGCCAAAGTTCACGTGTTAACACATGCATTGCATTATTCAACATCAATTTTTGAGGGAATCAGATGTTATGATACTCCTAACGGTTCAGCAATTTTCAGATTACCAGAACATGTTGAAAGATTATTCAAATCTGCAAAATTATACTCAATGAAAATGCAATTTTCTCAAAAAGAAATTTCAGAAGCAATTGTAAAAACGATTAAAGCTAGCGGATTGAAAGAAGCTTACATTAGACCATTAGCATATTACGGATATGGAACTATGGGATTAACTCCTACAACAAACAAAGTAGATGTTTCAATTTCATGTTGGGAATGGAAAATGGGAGAATCAAAAGCTGGTAAATTTTCTGGAGCAAAGTGTAAAGTTTCTAGTTGGGTAAAAATTGATTCAAGATCACAACCAATGCAAGCAAAAGCAGCATCAAATTATGCTAATGCAGCATTAGCAAGAATGGAAGCATTGGATAACGGATATGATGAAGCAATTATGTTAAATTCACAAGGAAAAGTTGCAGAAGGAAGTGCTGAAAATATTTTCATAATTAAAGATGACATCATACAAACACCTCCATTATCAGCTGGCGGATTAGAAGGAATTACTAGAGATAGTATTATCCAAATAATTGAAGAAAATGGTGGTTTTGTAATTGAACGAGATTTAGAAAGAGATGACTTGTACAATGCAGATGAAATATTCATGACAGGAACTGCTGCAGAAGTAAAATCAGTTACACAGATAGATAAAGTAAAAATTGGAACAGGAAAGATGGGAAGCGTAACTAAAGCATTACAAAAATCATTTTCTGATGTAGTTATGGGCAAAGATGAAAGATTTTTGCCATGGTTAACTTTTGTCTAATTTCAAATAACTTTTTTACCCAAAAAAAATATCAAAAATTATGGATTTATGCGCAACTGGTGATACACCTGAAATTTGTTGGTTCTGTAGAAAAGGACGTCATGAAGATTGTATGAAAAATATTCCAAAACAAGGAAAATCAGATGGTCCTCATGATTGTACTTTTGACACACAATTAATTCCATGCAAATGCCAACATTAAGAAAAACAAACAATAACAAATATGGCTTTAATTGAAAAACAATATGAAATACGATGAGGAATTTTGGAATAATTATGCAGATGAAAACGAATCACGATATAATGAAGAATTTGCAAAATATGTCAGAGATTTAGCTAGTTCTTTGCCAGGCGTACAAAGTATTTTAGAAATTGGTTGTGGAACTGGAATTGACTTAAGATTATTTTCAGACTCATTTCAGTTACATGGAATTGATCTAAATGATCATGCATTAGAAATTGGGCAAAAACAATTACCAAATGTAAATTTTCAAAAAGGCAACATTACAAAACTTCCATTTGATGACTCGTCAATAGATTTTGTATTCACTCATGGATTAATGAATTATCTAGACGACGATGTTCTAGAAAATGGGATTGCAGAAATTTTTCGAGTTTCAAAAAGATGGATAATGCATTGTGAGAAATATGAAAAAACTGAAAAACAGATTGATGAAAATCATAAATTTCGCAATATGGGTGAAAAATGGTTAGACTATAAAATAAAATTTGTAAGTGATGTGGATTTACATGAAGATTATGGACAAGAAAATACCAGATTTACTTTATTAAAAAAAGTATAATCATTATTCTGAATTTTAGAAATTTAATTTAAAGCGGGTCTAGAGGGATTCGGACCCTCGACAACCGGATTAAGAGTCCGGTGCGCTACCTGGCTGCGCCATAGACCCACATTGAATAAAAATGCCTAGAGTTGTTATTAATCTTGAGATTTTAAAATAAATGAAAATTTAGTTTTGTGCTTTAGCTTCGATTTCACTGTACTTTTCTAAAATTGCTGTAAGTGCAGTTGAAACTGGAACATTGTTCATCTTCTTCTTTTCTGCAAGAAGTTTTTGATATGCATCTAGTGTAATGTACACTGGAATTGAACCGTTTCCTTCAAGTAATCCTCTAACATTGTAAAGTGCTGTTTCCATTCCTTTATCTGCAGATTTTGCAAATTTTGCTTTATCCAAAATTGCTCCTAATGGACCAAATGGCATTTCATAATCAACAGACATTGTTATTCTTGTTAGATTATCACCTAATGATTGGAATTCATTTGTGATTTCCCAATGTTTGAATGGACCTTCGATTTGTTTTGCAACGATTTTTTCATTTCTGATAAATTCAGTTGTTTCACAATCCCACTCTAAACGTTTACCGCTAAAGTCACCGATAATTCTAAATGTTGTACCAACACCCATTCCTTCTTTGATATCCATTGGAACAACTGTCATTCCAACTGTATCATTTTTGATTTGATCAGAAACATGTTCTGGTCTAGCAAAGTATGTGAAGACGTTCTCTACAGGTGTTTTGATATCGATTGATTTTCTTACGAGGGTCAACATTTTGCTTTCTTGGCAATCATGATTTAAAGGTTGTGAAGATTTTCTTGAAGGAAATTGATTTACAATATATTCACCCATGATTGAGTATAATGTATGATTAAGCTGCGATCAACGTTATTGATCTTCTTAATAGTGATCTCATTAACTTCAGCCATGAATTCAGCATATGCTCATTCATTGTTTAATTCAGCTGAAGAATTCTATGGAGGTTATAGAGTTCAAGTAGCCACCACGCCTGAGTTTCCGCAATTAAATGAACCATCTCAATTTTTAGTCAGAGTTACTGATGCAGACTTTGAAGAAGTAGATGGTTTTACAATGGGGATCAGAGTATTCTATAACGATCAACAAGTAAATGCAATTCCTCCAACAACCATCAACGATGCACATTGGGATATTGACTATGTTTGGAAAAAGCCAGGAAATCATATCGTGTATATTGATTTGTATGACATGGATGGTACAGAAGGAATTTTGACATACTCATTTAACATGGGAACTCAAAGTCCATTTGGAGTAATTTTTATTGTAGCCATTACTGTTGGTGCATTAACTTTTGCAGTTGTAATGGGATACATCTACTTTCCAAAATATTTTAAAAAATCTAAATCTTAGCTTTCATGGGCATTTTTGCAATACGGAATGCAAATAGTGTTGTTAACAATACCATTGCAAATAAGAATATTCCAATTCCCAAGTGAACAGAAACTAAAACTGCATGTAATTTCAAGTCAATTACTAAAGCACCCAAAGTAATTTGTGTGATTACTAATGCAGTTGCAATAGAACTAGTAACTTTAATTTTCAAATCTGCATTCTTGTTTATCAAACTTGCAACCATTGTTGATATTACCAAAATACCTACGCTTGCTGCAATAAGTCTATGAGTCCATTCAACAAAGTATTCTTCTGAAGGCATGAATCCATTTGGACATTGTGGCCATTCAGGACAAGTTAATCCCAAACCAGATGCAGAAATATATCCACCAATAAACATCAATGAATACAAAACTACTAAAGTTGATAATGCTAGATATTGAATTGCCAAAATTATTCTACGATAAATTCGCCAATCATTCCTTGTAATGCATGTCCAGGAACTGTGCAGATGTAATGATAAGTTCCAGGTGCACCAGCAATAAAGGTAGTACTACCAGATTCTCCAGGTTTTAATGGATTTGTTGCTGCTGCAATTGCAGAATCAAAAATTACACTGTTAAAATCGTCAGGGTTTGATACCACACCAAATGCATGGAATGACATACCATCATTAAGTGAAGTAATTGTTACTTCATCACCAGAGTTTACAGTAATTGTAGGATTGCTGCCTTCTTCTCCAGGTAATGCGTTAAATGCTAAAGTTCTAAAATCATCAGATTCTACAAAGTCAAGTGTAAACTCATGAGATACACCAGTTGGATCTGCTGCAACTGCAGGTCCACTTGAACCAGATACAATAATTTCACCAACCATTCCTTGAGCTCTATGTCCTGGAACTGTACAGATATAGTAGTAAGTTCCTTCTTCACCGGCTATAAATTCAGAAGTACCAGATTCACCAGGTTTCATTGGATTTGTTGGTAATGCGATTTCACTTCCAGGGATAATTCCTGCAAAGCCTTCAGTGTCTTTTGTTACACCAAATGCATGGAATGACATTCCATCATTTACAACGTTAAAGACAACTTTGTCACCAACACTCATTTCAATTGTTGGATTGACTCCGGGTTCATCTATCATTGCATTAAATGTTAAAGATCTAAAGTCAGCTGATTCAAGAAATTGAAGATCTTGTGTAATTGTTTTTCCAGTTGCTTCTGCTGGTCCTGAATGATCAACATCTCCTGCCATTACAGTAAGTACATGAGGTGGTTCAGAAATCCAATAATCCCAAAATGCAAAGAAAATTACTCCACCTACAATACAAATTCCCAACATAATAGCTAGCATTTTTCCAACTCTTGATGAAGTTGTTCTGTAGTATTCGGTAGGATGTTGTTGACTCATTTCATATATCTCCTAATGTGCTGGGGTCTTTGCCTCAAATGGATAGTAGTATTTGCCTCCAAGACCAAATGGATCGTCTGTGTCTGCAATCTTTCCTTTTCCAGCGCTGTGAAGCATGTTTGCTAAGAATACTGCCATACTGATACCAATAATCATAGCACCAATAGAAGCTATTTGATTCATTGCAATCCATTCTGGAATTGGCGGATAATCGTAAATTCTTCTTGGCATTCCATACAAACCAAGAACGTGTTGTGTAAAGAATACTAGAACAGTACCGATGAAAGATAAGATAAAGTGGATTTTTCCTAATGTCTCATTATACATTCTGCCAGTAACATATGGGAACATGTAGTAGAGATAACCAATTGAACCAAATGCAATTGTACCCATTACAAAGAGATGGAAGTGTCCAACTACCCAATAGGTATCGTGTGTTGTAAAGTCTAATGGCATTGCACTGTTAACTACACCACCTGCACCTGCAGAGAAGAATAATGCAATTCCTCCAACAGCCCACATCATTGGTGTAGCAAATCTAATTCTTGCATTCCACATTGTTGCAACAAAGTTGAATACGTGCATTGCAGATGCTGGAACAGCAGCTAATGTACCAACCATAAAGACTGTTTTTTCAGTAAATGACATACCAGTTGCATACATGTGGTGAGCCCATGATGAGAAACCGACAATTGATAACATAACAAATGCAAATACACCAGAACTGTAACTGTAAATTGGTTTTCTAGAGAATCTTGGAATAATTTCATACATCATACCAATTGCTGGAATGACTAAAACATAGACTTCAGGATGGAATGTAAACCAAAACAAGTGTGCATATGAAATTGGATCACCGCCCATTGCTGGATTGAAAAATCCACTAACTCCTAATCTATCTGTCAACAACATTAACAATGCTGCAGCAAATGTTGGAATTGCTACAAGGATAATTAATGATGATGATAAGAAAGACCAAGCCAATAATGGAATTTGTCCAATTGACATGTCTGGGTGTTTACATTTCAAAATTGTAACAATGAAGTTAAGTGCACCCAAAACTGAAGAAATACCTAAAATCTTTAAGCCAAAAATCCACATGTCTGCAGCAGGACCTGGGGCTGTAATTATAGAATATGGTGGTGTTGCATACCAAGTAAAATCTGCAAATCCTAACCAGATAAGAACTCCTGCTGGAGGAATAAGCCAAAATGCAATTGCATTAAGTTTTGGATAAGCCATATCCTTGAATCTTACCATAATTGGAACATAGTAGTTACCTACTGCTGATGCAAATGGAATAATGAATAAGAAGATTAACGTTGTTCCGTGAACAGTAAAGATTCTGTTAAATGTCATAGCATCTGCAATGATTTGAGATCCTGGCAAGAATAGTTCTGCTCTAATTCCAAGTGCTAGTGTACCACCTAAGAACAAGAATGTTAGAGAACTGATAAGATAAAGTAATCCAACATCAGTGTGATGTGTTGAAAACATAATTTGCCAAATTGGACGTGGTTTTTGTAATTCTAAAGTCATTAGTTAATCTCCTCGAAAATAATTTGGGATAAAAGCGTTGTCAAGATTGTCAATGTGATGGTTCCTCCACATACAAAGTTCCTCTCATGTTATAGTGAATTAATCCACAATATTCTCTACATTGAATATCATGTTCACCAACTGCATCTGGTGCAAACCAAACAGTATTTACTCTACCAGGAATTGCATCCATTAAAACTACATAATCGTGAATGTTAAAAGAATGGTTTACATCTGTAGAATGTATTTCAAATTTGTAGGCCTTTCCTGCCTCAACATGTAATTCACCAATTTCTTTGGTTCCATCCTCATGTTCAAATGTCCAGAACCATTGTTGTCCAGTTACAATAATAGTTTCAGCATCTTCTGGGATGTGTTCAACAAGTCTTTCTGCTTCCCATGCTTCAGCACCAACCCAAGCCATTAATGCAATAACTACTGCAACGTAAATCCATTCAGGCCAATTAGAGTGATTACCCATTTCTACCAGTCAGTCCCCTCATAGCTAGTTGGTTTTGCTTTTGGATGAGATTCTCTAAATCTCCATACTTGCCAAATAATTGTTCCAGAAACTACTGAACCAGTGATAAATGCTACTGTCATCATCTTATAGAATAAATTCCAAATTAGGACTCTTCTATCAAGATATTCACCAGGTTCATCACCTGCGGCAAATGCGAAATCAACAGCTGGTAAGCCTACCAAAACTGCCATTATCAATAGGAATCCAAAGATGAATTTCATTAGCGATTATTTGACTTCGACTTCAATTTCTTTATAAGGGTTTTCAAGATTCGCATTTACCAATTCTGATCGAATCTGGTAGGATGCATGACATTAATTCCAGATAAAGAGAATTTGCGATCTTTTTCTCTGAATAGATTTAGAGAGGCATTTGCGATTATCAGTTCAAAAAGATTTGTTGGTGACAAATCAACGACATTAGATAACATTGCTTTGATAGGATCCATATGAGTGACTAATACAACATTTTGATCAGGATGTTTTTCGATTATTTCGTCAACTATTGAAGTAACTCGTTTTTTGACATCAGCAAAAGTTTCGACTCCATTATGAGCAATTTCTAATTCTCCATTATAGAATTTCAAAAAGACATTACCATGACTTGCAAATATTTCATCATATGGAATACCAGTAAATTTACCCATATCAAGTTCAATTAGACGGTCATCAATTTGTACATCAATTGAATTATGTTCACCGACAATTTCAGCAGTATGCTTTGCTCTTTGAATTGGACTAGAATAAATTGCAGAAATATTCATGTGTTCAAGTAATTCAGCAGTTTGTTGAGCTTGTGTAATACCCTTATCAGTTAATGGAACTCCTGGAGTTCTACCAGACAATACTCTTTCAGTGTTATTTTTTGCCTGACCATGTCTAAGAAAAATTATTTGGCCCACTATGTTCAAAAGATCAAATAGAGATAATAATAACATTGTTAGGCAATAAGATATGAAAGTTGGAATAATTGGAGGAACAGGCGGAATGGGAAAAGGTTTTGCCTTAAGATGGTCACAAAATCATGAAGTCATAATCGGTTCAAGAGATGCAACAAGAGCATCAGAATCAGCAGTTGAAATTACAAATATTGCTAAAGAAGCATTTGGAGAAATTAAAGGAACAATTACAGGAAATGATAATCTTTCTGTAGCAAAAGATAGTGATGTCTTAATTTTATCAATACCTTATGAAAATATTGATTCAGTATGTTCTGGAATCTTATCAGAAATCAAAGATAGTTGTGTAGTAGTATCACCAATTGTACCAATGACAAAAACAGATGTTGGATTTGAGTGTGTTTCAATTAAAGACAACAAACCATTTTCATACAAACTTGTTTCAAATCATATGAAAGATAAATCAAAATTGGTTTCAGCATTTCATGTTATCTCTGAGAAGAAATTGATTAATCCTACACTAGAATTAGATTATGACATCTTTGTTTGTGGAGATGATAAAGAATCAGTTCAAGTTGTCAATACACTAATTGATGAAATTAAAGGATTAAGATCAATTTACTTGGGACCAATTGAACTATCATATCTAGCAGAAATGTCCACACCATTGCTACTTAATGCAATGATTAGAAATAAAATTAAAAATCCAGGCATAAAAATCATCTAAGTCTGTATTTCATTAAACATGAGTCACGAATATCATAGAAGAGGCAGAAATTGGTTTACAGCAATTGGTGCTATGTTTTGTGTAATGGCAACAATTGTTTTCATTCAGCAATTATTAATTTGGGGACCAGAATTTGTAGCGGACTTTTTAGTAAATGAGGAAGTTACAAATGAAAAAGTATCAATGGGAATGCTAGCATTCGGGATTTTTATGATAGCATTGGGATTTAGAAAATATGAACAAAAGAGATGAATTTCTAAAGTCACAAAAAATTTTACGATTATGCACTATTGATAAAAATAAATTTCCACACATTACACCTGTATGGTATAGGTATAGTGGAAAAAAAATCCATATTGGAACAAATTCTAAAAGTCAAAAAATAAAAAATATTCAGAAAAATAACAAAGTGTCATTTTGTGTAGATGTAGGAGTAAATGCTCCAGATATTTATGGAGTCATGTCTAAAGGAACTGCCAATATCATAGTAGAAATGCCAAAAACAAAGACTATTGCAAAAAAAATTCTTTTAAAATATTTTAAAACAATGGAAAATAAATCAGCAAAAGAATTACTAGATGACACAGATTGTATAATAGAAATTATTCCAGAAAAATTTTCAATTTGGAGCTATTAGGAAACAAACTCTTCAATCTTATTCATAGCAGAATCTAAAATTTCAAGACTGGGGAGATAAACAAGTCTAAAGTGTCCAGTACCATATTTTTCTCCAAAACCAGAACCATGAACAGTTAGAACACCTTTTGATTCCAATAATTTTGTGACAAATTCTTTATCACTTCCAAATCTATTGTCTTCAATTTTTGGAAATGCATAAAATGCACCTTTAGGATTTGGACAAGAAAGTCCAGGCATTTCATTAAGGCGTTTAACAACTAAATCGCGATGTTTTTTCATTTCAGAAACAAAATCATTGATATAATTTTGTGGTCCACGTAAAGACTCCAAAGCAGCATGTTGAACGGGAAGACTAGTTGCAATTCTTACTCTAGCAAGTTTAGGAAGATGTTCACGTATTGATTCAAGTTGAGGTGATTGGTTAAATGCAATATAGCCAATTCTCCATCCTGACATTAGATGAACTTTAGAAAAACCATTTAAAATTATGACAGGAGAATCACCAGCAACCTTTCCAATTCCTACGAATTTATCATCAAAAATTATTTGATCATAAATTTCGTCACAAATGATATACAAATTATGTTCATTTGCAATATCAACTAATTCTTTGAGTGCATTTTCATTAAATACCACACCAGTTGGGTTATTTGGACTGATTAAACAAATTGCAACAGTTTTAGATGTAATTTTAGATTTAATGTCATCAAGATCAGGAGTCGAATTATTTAGATCCACAGAAAATTCAACTGGTATGCCACCATGTAATCTAACATACGAAGCATACGGAGGATAATATGGTCCAGGTAAAAGCACTTCATCACCTTCTTCAACAATTGAAGAAATTACCATGTCAAGTCCTTCAGAAACACCATTTGTAATTAGAACATCATCAGCTGTTATAGAAAGTCCTTTTAGATTTTCTTTTTTTGCAATTTCTTCGCGTAATTCTAAAAGACCTTCAGATGTTGAGTAATAATTTTCACCTTTATTGATAGAGTCGATTAAAGCTTGTTTAACGTTAGATGGAGGTTGGAAACCAAACTGTACAGGATCTCCAATGTTTAGATAATCAACAGTCATTCCAGATTGCTCAACTTTTCTTGCAGCTAATACAATATCTCTAATTGCATATTCAACACCCATTACTTTTTTGGAAACTTTCAATGTATCTAGACAGATATTTACACCTGTTAAAATCTTAATTGTTTGGACTCGTGGCTCAGCCTGGATAGAGCAAGCGGCTTCGAACCGCTAGGTCGAGGGTTCAAATCCCTTCGAGCCCTTTAGATTATTTTATTAATCAAATAATTTGCCTGAAAATTAAATGAAAGTATCAGCATTCAAAATTGGATTTGTTTTAGTTGTAATTGGAATGATTTGGATTTCAGTGATTTTCAATGAAACAGAAAAAAACCATGATTCAGCAATATTAAAAAAATCAAGTTCAATGGAATCAAAATTAGAATTCTTAGGAGAAGATATTGGATATTACAAAGTATACATGCCTGAATTTACTAAAGAAAACGTCTTTGTTCAAATTTTAGATAAAAATTTGAATGTGATTCAAGAACAAAAAATCAATACAAAATTTTCAGTAGGTTATTTTGATTTTGATAAAGATGGAATTTATACAATGAAAGTTTCAAATATTTCAGAAAATTCAATAATTTTACAAACAGAATTTGGAAATACTCATTCACAAAAAATGATTGCACCTGGAATAATGATAGTTTTAGGATCTGTGATAATTATGTTAATCTCTTATCTAAAAATTAAAAATTACAATATTGAGCATCCAGATGAGAATATCTCATAAATCTGAATGCATTGAATAGTGTGTCCAAAAGTTAGAACAATATTAAAAATTAACCAAGTTGAAAAAAACAAAAATGCAATTATTGAGAAAGGTAAAAAGAATTTCAATTTTGTATGTTCCCTATTTTTAATAATTAAAACAGCTCCAAAAGATGCAAGAACTAAACCAAGTTCAAGCGGTTGATGAGACCAGGAAATTAGTCCATCAATTCCATAAAGATCATGAGATAAAGAATCACCAAATCCAGAAATAATTTGAATAATAGAGCCAATAATTACTAAATTAATTCCAGTTTTTAGTGAACCGTGAACAGATTTTCTTACTAACAATACTAATCCCATGGTGGCAGCTATAGCAGTCATAGTCACTCCAGAATATACTACAATGTGTGAAGGACTCCAAAAGAATTCGGGTTCTTGAAGAATGTGTGAAATGGCATCCCAAAATCCAGCTGAAACAATAACAACAGGTCCAATTACTGCTAGTATAGATATGACAGAAACAAGTGTAGTAGTTTTTACAGTTAATGAATTTGAAAATTTTTGAAGTAATTTCATTTTATTTTTCTGAAAAAAATAGACTATTTGAAATATTGGAATAGTAATTTTTGATAGAATTAACCATTATGCGTAATTGTAGGAATTAACTATATTAGATCATTAAGTCTGGATAAAGTATGAGTCCAGGAATAGGATTAATGAAGAGAAGGTTAGAAAAAGAAAAAGATGCAATAGCATTAGCAATTTCAGGAATTGCTAAAGAATATGATAAAAATCCTGAAGAACTCAAAACTCTAGAAACAAAATACCACAGTGATGCCGGAGATTGGTATGTAGCACTGGGATGGGATGAAAAAAAGGCAATAGTCAAAATGGATTCAGTTTTAGGAACAATAACCGAAATTAATGAAATTTAATTTATTAAAATAAGATTATAATTGGAATATTTTGTAGTATATCGATGGATATTACAATTGAACCATGGAAAAAATTAGTTATTCATGAAATTATCGAGTATCAATTTGATGATTGGGTTAAACAAATTGCATTTAGTGCACGATCATCAGGAGGAGGCATTCCAACAATGCAGTGGACAAATGGAATTGTTTTTGCATCTTCAAGTTTACCAACTACAAATGCAACTGTTGAAGAACAATTGAAAGGGATTTTACATTGGTCATCAGTATCATTTGCAATTAAAGAAAAATTTGAGAAGCAAATTGTTAAAGAAAATGCAACGATAAATCTAGTAGATGTCAGTGTAAATGAAATTTTTAATAAATTATCAATTGAATTAAAGGCACAATCAAAATATACAAATTCAAAATCTGGCTAAAATCAATGAATATTGAAGAAGAAATCAAAAAATGTGAAATTTTTTCAAAGCAAATTTGAAATAGAACACAAAAATCCATATCCAAATTTAATGAATAAAATTCTTCAATACAAAAAGACTAACGAAAAATTACCAGAAATTAAAATCATGATTAGAGCAATTGAAAGATACAAAGATGACATTTATCAGGAAATTAATGTAGATTTAAAAAATAAAAAAATTATTTCAAAAGAACAATTAGAAATCGAGATAAGAAGACAATTACCCGTATTTTTAGAGATAATTAATAAAAAAAGAAATACCAAAGATGAGCCAAAAGTTTCTAAAAAGAAAATAACATCTTCTGCATTTTTAACTTTAGAAGATGGTCAAAATATTGAAATTATGTATTTGTGTCAAATTTACACGCCTGTAATTAGACGATTAATTGATGAAGCAAGAGAGATGATTAAAGAAATTAAAAATTCAAAAATTTAAGTAAAAATTATTTTTTCCTATTTTGCAATCGTCTTTCCATTCTTGATTTTCCTTCATCAAATTTTGTACGATCTTCATCTGTCTTTAGAGCTAAGGTTGGAACAGGAATTGGTTTACCATTTTTACCAAGTGCAACAAATGTTACAAAAGCAGTTGCAGTAATAGTTCTAATTCCAGTTACAATATCTTCAGCTTCTACTTTAACTTCAATTTCCATTGAGGAATTATGAACATAATTAATTCGTGCATTTAAGAAAAGTACATTTCCAACAAAAACAGGTTTCAAAAAATTAACACTGTCTAAGGATACTGTTACTGCATTAGATTGGGAATGACGCTGTGCAACTATTCCTGCAACCATGTCAATATTTTTTAAAATTTCACCACCAAACACATTTCCAGCTGGATTTGCATCAGAAGGGAACATCCTAACAATTACTTCAGCATGGGATTCTGATGGGGTTTTTTCAGATTTAGTAGAATTTTCTGAGGACATTTCTTATACAATCATATCTGAACATTCATCCAATTTAATTTGATCAGTCAATAATAGATTATTTGAAATATTTTTTTAGGTCAATTTTATCAATTTTAGGAATTTTTGCCATTTCAAATCCTTCTGGACGTTTAGATGTTGAACGTGTCGCATCAATACCCATTTTAGCAGTTTGCAGTTTCTTTTGATCACTTGAAGGATCGAGACTAGAACCACGCACATTTTTAATAATTACTAAATCCTTATCGGCTTGGAATCTAGTTGCCATTGCATATTCAACAGATTCAGCATTGTTTGGATCAATGTCATCATCAACAACAGTTACTTGTTTTAGTGAACGATGAGATTCAAACGTTTTTTTAATAATTTTTTTAGCATCTGAATCAGTTTTCTTTTTAATTTGAACAACAGCATGTAACCAATTTGAACCTCCATTTGTCATGGAAACCTGTTTGACTTGTGAAAAAGCTTTTTTCAATTCTCCATTTAGTTTAGATTCAATTGGCATTCCCATTAACAAACGATGTTCACCATAACCAGATAAAACATCATGGAAGATAGGATTATTTCTAAAAAATAAATTCTCAATTTCAAAAATTGGTTGAGATCTTTTATGATCATAAGTTTGAAGCATTTCAACCATCCATTCTGGATGTACTTTATCACGTAAAATTTTTCCCTCCATTACAATTTCTGAACCAGATGGTACATTCAACCCAGAAAAGGGAAGTGTTGATAAAGTTAATTTTCCACCTAACAAAGAATTTGCAATATCAATTTCGTCTTTTCCCCAATCAAATTGATAAGCACCAGCAATGGATATTGCAGGATGAACACCGACAGTAATAGCAACTTTGAGATCTTCACCATGTTCTTTTGCATCAACAAAACATCGATGCAAGTGACGACCTTCAACCATTCTTATTGAAAGATGTGTTTTATCAATAGGCATCATCCTATGAAAAGAGGAATTTTGTTTTCCTGTTTCAGGATTTTTGGCATAAGCAACTGAAGAAGTAATGAAAGGTCCTGGTTCTTTTTCAAAATGAGTAACAATTGGCATCAAATTGATG
>LUMP01000061.1_pt1 | contig 25979 bp, 21 predicted proteins | sample 729641 | NCBI WGS metagenome assembly LUMP01 (sample SAMN03860260, study PRJNA289734) | marine metagenome | biome: seawater column; feature: ocean; material: water; isolation source: Red Sea water column Station 12 - depth 47m | place: Saudi Arabia: Red Sea | collected 2011-10-15 | depth 47 m | reverse complement strand
GTGGAGAATTGTCTGTAAATGTCATTAATGACTTATATCAATTAGATTTCCCTAAACGTAAACCAGTTGAATCTGAATTGCCTGAAGAAATTTATAATTCATTAAATATCAAACCTGATAAAGTCCTCAAATCTAGAGACTATTTATTGGTTTATAATAATATTAAGGATGTAATAAATATTAAAATTAATAGAGAAATTTTTGATAAAATAAATATTGATCCTGGAGGTGTGATTTTAACTTCATTAGGAAATGATTGTGATTTTATTTCGAGATATTTCACACCTCAATCAACTTATTTTGAAGACCCGGTTACAGGGTCATCTCATTGTTCTTTAATTCCATACTGGAGCTCAGTTCTTAAAAAAGATGAAATGATTGCCAAACAACTTTCAAAGGAAGGTGGACAGCTAATATGTAAAAATTTAAAAGATAGAGTACTGATTTTAGGTAATGCTAAAACTTATTCTATTGATGAAATTTCTATTTGATGCTTTTAGAGGTTTAATAGAAGCTATAGATTATTTTTTTTAGTAGTTAAATATAAACCTGTAAAAATTAATATTGATGCAATTATAATTGTAAGACTTAATCTGTCAGACTTAGAAAACAAAGCAAATGCTACTCCAATAATTGGCTGTAAGTATACAAAAACAGCTACTTCACTTGATGTTAATCTAGTTAGAGCAAAACCGTTTAAAAAATAAGTCATAAATGTTGTACATATTACTACATATAGCATTGGTAAGACAGCCTCTTGTAATGGTAGGTTATTCCAATTGACTTCTAAAAATTGATTAATTCCCAGAGGAAAATTAAAAATTAATCCAATTAGAAATAGCCATTTAAATAAAGTTATAAGATCATATTTTTCTGCCATAGGTTTTACAATAATTAAATAATATGCATAGCTGATACTATTTACAATAAATAAAAAATTACCAAGCGGAATATTTCTTCCTATGGAACTATTCGTGTCTGCATTTATAATCAATGCCATAGCTCCAATAAAACCAAGAAATATTCCACCTATTTTCGAAGTATTGATTTTGTTTTTAAATATGAAATAAGATAAAATAACAACAAAAATTGGTGTAATAATTATTAATATGGAGCTGTTAATAGGAGTAGAATAGTCTAAACCTGCTATAAAAGCAGCTATATTAAATCCCATTCCAAAAAGACCACATTTAAGAATTGTTAACCTATCTTTCTTTTCTATTTTTTTGCTTTTGAAAAAAAGCCCAATTGTCCAGAACAGAATTGTAGCACCCAATACTCTTAATAGTACAAATCCCAAAGAACCAATATAAACAGGCATGACAGATTTGGCAACAGTATGATTTATACCATAAATAGTAGTTGCTAGCGTAGCTGCAGCTAAAGCTAAAACCTTTTTTTGCATTATTAAGATTGTTGATTTACTAATTTAGAGATGTATTTTCCAACCATATCAAACTCTAAGTTAACTGTGTCACCAATATTTAAGTTTTTAAAATTAGTATGATTATATGTGTATGGAATAATGGCTACTGAAAATTTATTTATTTGAGAATCAACTACTGTTAAACTAATTCCATTAATAGCAATAGACCCTTTTTCAATAGTTATATTATCAGACTTTTCATACTTAAAAGTAAAGTACCAACTTCCTAATTCTTCAGAAATTTTTTCACAGACACCAACTTGATCAACATGACCTTGAACAATATGTCCATCGAGTCTGTTACCAATTTTCATGGCTCTTTCTAGGTTAACTTTATCGCCAACTTTCCAGTTTTTAATTGAGCTTTTAAGCACGGTTTCTTTTATGGCTACAACTGAATAGGTGTTATCTATAATGTTAACAACAGTGAGACAAATTCCATTATGTGAAATGCTTTGATCAATTTTTAACTCTGAGGTTAGGTCTGATTCAAATGTAAAAATTAGATTATCTCCATCTTTTTTAATCTCTTTTACCAATGCGATATTTTCTATAATTCCAGTAAACATTTATTTCTATATCTTTAGTTGCTCAAAAATACATAATATTAAATTAGACATGTCAAAAACAAAGCCATTAATAGGAATTTCAACTGGTGACCCAAATGGTATTGGCATTGAGGTTATTCTAAAATGTTACAGCGATAAGAGAATGTATTATTTTGGTATACCAATCATTTTTTCAAATTTCAACTTGATTCAAGATCAATTAAACCATCTTAATATTGATGTTGATTTAAATAAAATTGACAAGATTGAGAAAGCTAATTCAAAAAAATTAAACGTTTTAGAGATTACAAATAAAACCTTTGAGATAAATTATGGTAAAGTAAACAAAGAGGGAGGTGATCATTCAAGAGCATCTTTGACAGAGGCTTCTAGATATTTAAAAGAAAATAAAATAGATGTTTTAGTTACAGCTCCTATAAATAAAAAAAATATAAAAAACAGTGATTTCAATTATATGGGTCACACAGATTTTTTAAATAAAACTTTTGATGGTGAAGCTATGATGTTCATGATTTCAGATGATTTAAAAGTTGCACTTCTAACTGAACATATACCAGTTAGTAATGTGGTTAATCAAATTTCAAAAGAACTTTTATCAAATAAACTTTCAGTGATAAAAAAATCTTTAACTGTAGACTTTGGAATCACCAGCCCTAAAATAGCTGTCCTTTCTATTAACCCGCATGCTGGTGATGATGGTATAATTGGAGACGAAGATCAAAAATTTTTAATTCCATCACTTAAAGAAATTTCAAATAATGAAAATCTTCTTTTTGGTCCATTTCCAAGTGATAGTTTTTTTGGTTCAAACCAATACAAATTATATGATGCCATATTAGCAATTTATCATGACCAAGGCCTTATCCCTTTTAAGACTATTTCTTTTGGAAATGGAGTAAATTTTACTGCTGGTTTGGACGTGGTAAGAACTTCACCAGACCATGGCACAGGTTATGATATTGCAGGAAAAAACCAAGCAGACCCTTCTTCTTTTAGATCAGCGATTTATTCTGCTATAAAAATATTTAAGAATAGGATATCATTCAATAATGACAACTCTAATCCTCTTGAAATTTCCGATTCAAAATCTTTAAAAAAATAAATTACAGTTTTTTAATTTATTATATTCGCAAGCTCAATTAATTTAATGAAGCGAAGCGAGAAACATATTCTAAAATTTTCTGGATTGAAAGACGGATTACACGAATTTTCTTATTCTATTAAAGAGGACTTCTTTAAAAGCTTTAATTATAATGAATTTAATTCTGGACATTTTAAAATAAAGATTCAGCTAATAAAAAAGCCAACGATTCTTGAGTTAAAATTTTCAAGTTCTGCAATAATAAATGTTAATTGTTCTATTTCAAACGAACCCTTTGATTACAATTTAGTCTCTAATTTAGATTTGGTTGTTAATTTTGGTGAATATTTTGACGATTCAAATGACGAGCTTTTAATTCTTCCGTTTGGATCTCACTCAATTGATCTTGATCAATACTTTTATGAGATGATAGTGTTATCTATGCCAATTAAACTGATACATCCTGGTATTGAGGATGGTACACTTAAATCAGAAATTTTAAATAGATTGAAAGAATTTGATATTAATAAAGAAAAAAGTGTTAATTTCGACCCTCGTTGGAATAAATTGAATGAATTAAAAAAGTAAATCATGGCACATCCAAAGAGAAAAACATCGAAAACTAGAAGAGACAAAAGAAGAACTCATTATAAAGCTTCTGCTTCTCAAATAGCTACAGACAAAACTACTGGTCAGGATCATTTATATCATCGTGCTCATTGGCATGAAGGTAAACTTTATTATCGTGGTAAAGTATTAATCGATTCTGTAGAAGAAACGGAGTAAAAACCATAATTTTTTATTCTTTTTTTTAAAATATAAGCCCTTTTTGGGCTTTTTTTTATGTTTTTATATTATTATTTACTGTTTTATTACATTTTTTTTCGTTTTAACTAAATATTTAGTGTTTATTATAATTTCTGCTAAAACAAACTCAAATTTCTTCAAAAATAAATATAATAAATGCATTTTTTTGTCATTTTTAATTAAAAAAACACTTTTTTATATTAAAACAATCAAAAAAAGTATGTTTTTGGCCTTTTTTTAATTAAAAAACAACTTAATATTAGAATTAACGTAGTTTTTATTCCTTTTTTTTAAAAATAAAGTGTCTTTTATTGTTTTTTTTAATTTTTTTATCATTTTTGCTCATCTATTTAATTATAAATAATGAATTTTAAACAAATCCAACAATTAATCAAATTTGTAGCTAGAACTGGCGTTAGTGAGGTTAATATTGAGAACAGTAATATTAAAATCAATATTAAGGGTAACACAAACGATTCAGATCAACCTCAAATTGTTCAACAACCTGTTGTTTCACAAATTCAACCAGTCCAAGCCGCACCTGTTGTTCAACCACCTGTTACTCAAGAACCACAACAAGTTGAATCAGTTAAAGCTTCCGAATCTAGTGATGATTCTAATTATCACACTATTAAGTCTCCTATTATTGGTACTTTTTATAGAAAACCATCTCCTGATAAAGATAATTTTGTTGAGATTGGTGATCAAATTTCCGAAGGACAAACACTTTGTGTCATTGAAGCAATGAAACTTTTTAATGAAATTGAATCGGATATTTCAGGAAAAATAGTTAAAGTTCTTGTTGATGATGCTACCCCAGTTGAATTTGATCAACCACTTTTTTTAGTTGAGCCTTAATTTTCAATTATGTTTAAAAAAATTCTAATTGCAAACAGAGGTGAAATTGCAATGCGTGTTATTCGTACTTGTAAAGAAATGGGTATTAAAACTGTTGCTGTATATTCAAAGGCAGATGAAGAAAGTTTACATGTAAGATTTGCTGATGAAGCTGTATGTATTGGCCCTGCACCTAGTTCTGAATCATATTTAAAAATCTCCAATATTATTGCAGCTGCTGAGATAACAAATGCTGATGCAATTCATCCTGGATATGGATTTCTTTCTGAAAATGCTAAGTTTTCAAAAATATGTTCTGAACATAAAATAAAATTTATTGGCCCCTCACCTGAAATGATTGAAAAAATGGGGGATAAAGCCACTGCAGTATCTACTATGAACAAAGCAAAAGTTCCTACAATTCCTGGATCAGGAGGTGCTATCGAATCAGAGGAAGAAGCTATTAAAATTTCTAATAATATTGGGTTTCCAGTAATGATTAAAGCTTCTGCCGGAGGAGGAGGTAAGGGAATGAGAGCAGTTTGGAATAAGTCTGAATTTTCAAAGAGTTGGAATAGCGCTAAACAAGAAGCTTCAGCAGCTTTTGGTAATGATGATATGTATATTGAAAAACTTATCGAAGAGCCTCGTCACATAGAAATTCAAATAATAGCAGATCAATTTGGAAATGTTTCACACTTATCAGAAAGAGACTGTTCGATTCAAAGAAGACACCAAAAATTAACAGAGGAAACACCATCCCCATTTATGACAGATAAATTAAGAGATAGAATGGGGAAAGCCGCTGTTAAGGCTGCTAAATTTATTAATTATGAGGGGGTAGGTACTGTTGAATTTTTAGTTGACAATAAAAGGAATTTTTATTTTATGGAGATGAATACTAGGATTCAAGTTGAACATCCAATTACGGAACAAGTAATTGATTACGATTTAATAAAAGAACAAATTAAAGTTGCAGCTGGCATTAAAGTTTCTGGAAATCATTATTATCCAAAACTTCATTCTATTGAATGTAGAATTAATGCTGAAGATCCTCAAAATGATTTTAGACCATCACCAGGAAAAATAACAAATCTTCATTTACCTGGAGGTCATGGTGTTAGAGTTGACACACATGTCTATAGTGGATATACTATTTCGCCTAATTACGATTCAATGATTGCAAAAATTATTACAACAGATCGTGAAAGAAACGAGGCCATTAATAAAATGAGAAGAGCACTTGATGAATTTGTTATTGAAGGTATTAAAACTACAATCCCATTTCATAGGAAACTAATGGATGACCCTAATTATATAAAGGGTGTTTATACCACAAAATTTATGGAAGATTATAATGGCTAAACAAGGTTGTTTTTAACAATAAGTTTTGCAATTTGAACAGCATTAGTAGCTGCACCTTTTCTTAAATTATCAGCAACTACCCACAGATTAAGACTGTTTTCACATGAAAAATCTTTTCTAATTCTCCCAACATAGACATTGTTTGATCCTCTAGAAAAGAAAGGCATTGGATATAAATTACTTGCTGGATCGTCTTTAACTTCTAAACCATTAAAAGATTTTAGTTCATCAACTAATTCTTTGAGGTTAAAGGGGTTTTCTAATGTTATATTTACAGATTCACTATGACCTCCCATAACAGGGATTCTGACAGCAGTTGCAGTTATTGATATCTCTGAATTAAAAATTTTATTAGTTTCATTCACTAATTTCATTTCTTCCTTTGTATAACCATTTTCTAAAAAATCATCGCAATGAGGAATTGCATTTTGATGAATTTGATAATTATAAGCCATATCACCAGACTCACCTTTATATTCATTTTCAAGTTGATTGACAGCCTTTATTCCAGTTCCAGTAATAGACTGATAAGTAGATACAACAATTCTAGTAATTCCATATTTTTTTTGAATTGGGTATAAAGCCATCAACATTTGAATAGTTGAACAGTTGGGATTAGCTATTATTTTATCATCCTTAGTTAAAATATCACCATTTATTTCAGGTATAATTAGTTTTTTTGTTTCATCCATCCTCCAAGCTGATGAATTGTCAACAACAGTTGTTCCTACTTCTGCAAACTTGGGAGCCCATTCTAGAGAAACGCTTCCACCGGCAGAGAAAATAGCAATATTAGGTTTTAACTTAACAGCATCTTCCATGCCAATAACCTCATACTTTGAACCGTTATATTCTATCTTCTTACCAATAGATCTTTCGGAAGCTACAGGTATAAATTCATCAATATGAAAGTTCATTTCTTCGAGAACATTTATCATTTCTTGACCAACCATTCCAGTGATTCCAACTACAGCTAATTTCATTATGTAATATTTAGGGGCAAATCTAATTAAAAATCAAATCATCATTTTAAATCAGATGATTTATATCATAATAAAATCAAAATGTTTTATTTAAAACTAATCTGATAAATAAGTTCTTCTTATTCTTTGAGAAATTGAGGTAAGAATCTCATATGAGATAGTATCTGAATATTTAGAAAAATCTTCAGCTGTTTGTTTTTCTTCATCAAAAATAATCACTTCATCACCTTCGTTGCAATCTACACTGCTAATATCGATCATTAGCATATCCATACAAACATTTCCAATTATATCACAACGAATATCATTAACTACTAATTTCCCCTTTCGATTTCCAAGTGCTCTGGATATTCCATCAGCATGACCTATCGGAACTATTCCAACCTTAGTATTTTTATCTGCAATGAATCCTCTATTATAACCTACTGATTCTCCTTTTTTAATTTCATGAATTTGAGATATAGTTGAGATTAAGCTTACAACAGGCTTTAAGTTACTTTTGTAATTATAATCATTACCAAACCCATATAGTCCAATTCCACTTCTTACCATGTTATATTGATAATCAGAAAAATTTAAGATACCTGATGTGTTAAGTAAATGTTTATCAATTCTTCTATTTAGCTTTTTTTCCATGTCTTCTGAAATTTTTTCAAATAATTTTATTTGACTTTCAGTGAATTGTATCTCAGATAAATCTTCAGAAGCACCTAAATGAGAAAATATATATTTAATATTGATATTATTAGATGTTATAATAGCACAAAGAGTGTTAATATCAGAATATTTAAATCCAATCCTATTTAAGCCAGTATTAAATTTTAAATGTATTGCTTGATTGGGATTTATACTTTTATAATTTATAAATTCATTCAAAATCTTAAAGGAGTAGATATTTGGTTCCAAATCGTATTGGAATATGCTCTTGAAATCTCCAATCTGTGGATGCAGGACTAATATTGGAATTTTAATCCCATTTTCTCTTAATTGTATTGCTTCGGAGGTATACGCTACTGCTAAATAATCTATACTGTGCTTTTCTAGACATTTTGCTATTTGAATTGAGTCAGACCCATATCCAAAAGCTTTAACTACTCCAAGAAACTTAGTTGTATCAGAAATTTTGCTTTTTAGAAATAAAAAGTTAGCTACTAGATTTTTTAAGTTGATTTTTAGGTAGGTATTATTATTCAACTTATTTTTTTTTCATTTTAGACACAAAAGCTTTTCTTGAAAGTGGCTCATATTCATTCTTCTCTCCAAGCATAACAACATCGTCATTTTCTAGTTTTCTAAAACTATATAAAGCAGGCAGTCCTGTGTCAGCACAAACTGCATGAACTTTTGTTACTTCTTCTGCAATTGCCATTAAATTAGGCATTGGTCCAAAAGGTTTTCCTGAATAATCCATATCTAATCCGGCTACAATAACTCTTACTCCTCCGTTTGCTAATTTATTACACACTTCAACAATGTCATCAGAAAAAAATTGAGCTTCATCGATTCCAATCACATCAAAATTTTCTTTATGTTTTAAAATTTCAGCTGCCTTATTAACAGTTTGTGCTTCAATTTCAATCTTACTATGTGTTTGAATAGAATTTTTCTTATTTCTAGTATCTATTTCAGGCTTAAATACTTTAAAAGTTTTATTAGCATAGCTTAGTCTTTTTAGACGTCTTATTAATTCTTCGGTTTTACCAGAAAACATAGATCCACATATTACCTCAATACTTCCCACTATTTATTTCCTTTATTTTTGTTGTAATTTAATACAAAGATAAATTTTAATGTCAAAGTTAGTTTTAATACCAAGCCCAATTGGAAATTTAGAAGATATTACTATAAGAGCTATAGAAACAATTAAAAATGTAGATTTGATTTTATGTGAAGATACTCGAAGAACTATTAAGCTTTTAAATCATTTAGGCATTAAGAAAAAACTTAAGTCATATCACAAGTTTAATGAACATTCTCTAATTGAAAAATGTATTAATGATATTAAGGCCGGGGTTAAAACAGGTTTGCTTTCAGACGCAGGAACACCAGGGATTTCAGATCCTGGATATTTAATTGTAAAAAAATGTATAGATAATCATATAGATGTTGAATGCTTGCCTGGTCCAACAGCATTAATACCGGCTTTAGTAGTTAGTGGTTTACCAAGTGAAAGATTTACTTTTGAAGGATTCTTACCAATAAAAAAAGGAAGAAAAACTCGTTTGGAAGAATTGTCCTCTGAAAAAAGAACAATGATTTTCTATGAATCACCCCACAAACTAATCAAAACCCTCACAGATTTTTTAAAGACTTTCGGACCTGAGAGACAAGTATCCGTCACAAAAGAAATATCTAAACTTTTCGAATCAACAGTAAGAGGAAATTTAAAAGAAGTTTTAAATCAGATTAGTGATATTAAAGTTAAAGGAGAGTTTGTGATTGTAGTTGGAGGAATGAAATAAAAAAACCCTCCGAAGAGGGTTTTTATAAATCAAATAGAATTTTTAGAATCTATAAGTAAGTCCTAAATTCCATGTTCTTCCCCATCCAGGGATTACTCTATTTCTAACATTAATTCCTTTATAATTAGTTGTAGAATCAGTAGCTAAATAGTTATTAGCAGATTCTTGATAATATTCTTCATCAAAAAGGTTATTAATATTTAATCTTAAATAAACTTGATCTTCACCCATTGGGAATCTATATGAAGCACCTGCACCAAATAAATTGTAAGATGGCATTTCCATATTAGTTACACCAGGCTCATCAAAGTCCTCTGCATTTATAGATCCGTATAAGTTAGCTGCATGAAATAAATCTAAATTGAATTTAAATCTATCAGTTGGTCTAATTGTTAAGTCTACATATGCAGTAGTATGCGCTGTATCACCTACCTTCGCGTCATCAAGATAAAGTGTAGCAGAACCAATACTTACATTAGATTGATTAGTAGTCACTGCATCATCTGTAACATTTCCACCATAAGCATAATCGCCTAATGTTAATGCACCTCTTAGAGAAACAAAAGGACTCATATCCCAAACTCCATCAAATTCAATTCCTGTATGAACTTGCTTAACACCTGAGAAATTAGCTTCACCTCTTTCACCATTTATTGTAACATTTTCAAAAAGGAATCGATCTGTCCAAGTAGTTTGATACAAGTTTATATTAAAGTCAAGATTACTAGATCTGTAACCATAACCAAATTCTAATCCAACAATTTTTTCATTGAAAAGTTCATCATCAGGTGTAGCAATTTGATCATAGTTTTGGAAAACTGCTCCTAAATTAGGTTGCTTTGAGAAAAACCCTGCATTAGCAAAAATGTTACTTTTAGCGTCAATATTCCAGTTAGCTCCACCTTTAATTGTTCCACCGGCAATATTTACTTTATCAGAATATTGCATTGGATCACCTGTTTGATACAAATAAAATTCTTCTCTTTGATAACCTTTACTAGATCCAGATCCTTGAACAAACACAGATAAATTATCAACAGCATATTCTAATTGGAAGTATAAACCAAAATAGTCAATAATTCCATTGTTATTTCTATCAATTTTTTCTTCCTTATCAGTGTCTCCAAACACATTCCACACATCACCTATAGGCCATTGGTATTCTTCTGTAGCTAATTTACCGTTAGGAAAATCTGCATATCCAAAATCTCTGTAACCATCCGAACCTAATTTATCTCTTAAGTTTCTGTAATGTAATCCTTTATACGATCTGAAATCAAATCCAATATCAAATTTTAAATTATCCGCTAATTCGGTATTTAAATTTCCAATTGCTCCAAACCAGTTGTGAGAGTTTACAGAATTTCTTTGAATTACACCATTTCTTCTTATTGATCTTGGGCCGTATTCATCATTAACAATATATAGTCCAGTCGCTGCATCTAAAGAATTTGAAAAAGTTCTACCATTACTTAAATTAGCAACTCCACCACCGTTAGATTTAACTATTTCATCCCACATTACATATCCAGTTCTTGGATCTCTAAATCTTGAGCTACTAAAGTAAGTCCCCATTCTTCCTAAATCTCCAGATCCTCCACCTCTTCCGACAGAAGCATATGCAGTAGCAGACAAAGATGTCTTGCTATTAATTTTGTGTTCCCAGTTTAGAGATGCAATAGGCTTGTGATAATAATTATTTCTCATGTTAAATCCTTCGCCATTTCTTAACCCATAATTGTAATTATACTTGATACCATACTTTTGGTAGTCAGCAAGAGTAGCCATGTTATAATAACTTGTAGTTCTTTGACCGTGAACTTGAGGAGCTCCAGTTACAATAAATTGAAGGTTATGTTTTCCATCAGGTTTTCTATAACCATATCCTAAGAAGTAAGCGTATCCTTCAAATGGTGTTCCGTCAACATATCCATCACCAGCTGTTCTACTAAAAGAAGCAGAAAATGCATGACCTGAGTCGCTAACACCAGTGTTGTAAGTTAAAACAGTTTTTAAATAACCATCGTTTCCAACAGTCGCGGCAACTTTACCACCTTGAGTTAATTCAGTAGATTTAGTAACAACATTGATTGTACCACCCACAGATGGAATTGGTAGTTTTGCAGATCCAAGTCCTCTTTGAACTTGCATTGCTGAAGTAACATCACTTAGTCCTGCCCAGTTACTCCAATAAACACCACCCCATTCCATATCGTTAACTGGCATACCATTAATTAAAACAGCAATGTTTTCTTGTCTAAAACCTCTAAGTCTTACTGTTGCATCACCAAAAGCACCTTGCATTGTTGAATAAATTCCTGGAGTTGAATTTAATAGCTGAGGAAGCTCTAAATTACCAACTCTTTCAACAATTTCGTTGGCTGTTAATGTTGATGCTGCAACTGGTGTTTCTCTGTCTTTTGCAAGGTCAATAGTACCAAAAACAGTTACCCCAGATAATACATCAGCACCAGGAGCTAATTCAATAACACCCAGTTCAGCGCTATCACCAACTGTAACTTCAGCTGTATCGTATCCAATGTAAGTTATTACAAGTGTTGACCCTGGCATAGCATCAATTGAGAATTGACCATTAAAGTCAGAAGAAACACCATTATTTGTTCCTTTAACTACAATTGAAGCTCCTGGAAGACTAGTCCCCAGTTCGCCATCAACTACAACACCAGATACGTTATTTTGTGCATACATAATTCCACCAAGGAATAACGCAGCGATAAATAAAGTAAATTTTTTCATTTATGAATAGTTTTGATTTACCGCAAATATTAAGAAAATTTTAACATGATTTATTAATTGCATGTTAATTTTATGAACATAAAATCATAAAATTTTACTTTTTTTTAAACTTAAAAATTGAGTGAATTAACTTTTTAACTTTTTTAGAAGGGATTTCGTTGATTTGTCGTGATTTTTTATTTCACCAGTTTCAAGTTCTGTTAATAACTTAGCTGCTAATTTTTTGCCTAATTCTACACCCCACTGGTCATAACTGAAGATATTCCAAATTACACCTTGAGTAAATATTTTATGCTCATACATGGAAATTAACTTTCCAAACGATTCAGGTGTTAATTTGTCAAAAATTATTGAATTAGATGGTTTATTTCCTTCGAATACTTTGAAAGGAGCAATTTCATTTAATTTATCATTTGAAGTTCCTGATTTAATCAACTCATCTTGAACTTCGTCCATGTCTTTTCCATTTAATAAAGCTTCAGTTTGTCCAATATAATTTGAAAGAAGTTTGTTGTGGTGATCAATATTTCCATACAGAGAATTTTTAAACCCAATAAAATCACAAGGAATTAGCTTTGTCCCCTGATGAATTAATTGAAAGAAAGCATGTTGTGAATTTGTACCAGTTCCTCCCCAAATTATATTTCCGGTTTGATAGTCAATTTTCTTTCCATTTCTATCTACACTCTTACCATTACTTTCCATAATAGCTTGTTGTAAATAATTGGGTAAATATTTTAAATATTCACTGTAAGGGATGATAGCTTCAGATTCAGCATTTAAAAAGTTATTATACCATATACTAATCAATGCTAATATGATTGGAATATTTTTTTCGTTAGGCTCATTTTTGAAATGCAGGTCCATTTCATTTGCCCCTCTTAGTAATTTTTCAAAGTTTTTGAACCCAATTGCAAGTGAAATCGAAAGACCTACTGTTCCCCATAAAGAGAATCTTCCTCCAACATAGTTGTACATAGGAAAAACAAAGTCCGAATTTATTCCAAAATCTTTGATTGCACTCAAGTTGGTTGAAACAGCAGCAAAATGAGACTGAATATCTTTTTCACTTAGCTTTTCACAAAACCATTTTTTAATTGTTAAAGCATTAGAAATGGTTTCTTGTGTAGTAAATGTTTTTGATACAATGATAAAAAATGTAGTTTCTGGGTTTAAATTTTTAATAACTTCATTAACGTGATCTCCATCTACATTGGACACAAAATGAATGTTTAATCTGGTTTTATAGTATTTTAAGGCTTCTACTACCATGACTGGACCCAAGTCTGATCCACCAATACCGATATTAACAACATCAGTAAATTGTTTACCACTGCTACTTAAAAGACGACCATTAATTATATCATCTGAAAATTTTTGAATTTTATTTCTATCGTTAATTATGTCTTGGTTAAAAGCACTGTTTTTATCAAAACTTCTTAGAGCAGTATGTAATACAGCTCTTCCTTCAGTTTCATTTATTTCATCTCCTTTGAATTGTTTTTCTATAGCTTCCTTTAAATTACATTCATTAGAAAGTTTTAAAAGAGTTTCTAAAATTTCATCATCAACTAAATTTTTTGAGAAGTCGACAAACATGTTTCCAAATGAAATTGAATATTTTTCTGATCTAGAATCATCTTTTTCAAATAAACTTTTTATATCAATTTTTGAATTTAAGCTTTCAAGCTTTTTCCACGAATTTGTAGTTGTAGGACTAATTCTGTCTAATGCCATACTAAGGGATAGAATTTTGTTCAAAGTTAACACTTGATTCTATACTATCAAGTCTATTTTTAATAGGATTCATATATGTTAAATATATTTCCTTCAATTCATTTGATATCGGCTTCGCTTCAGGTAATTTTTGTTTCAAGGGGTCAACCTGTTTTCCATTTTTCCAAAATCTATAACATACGTGAGGTCCAGATGTATATCCTGTCATTCCAACTTCACCAATTTTATCTCCTTGCTTTACTTTAGTCCCTACTTTTAATCCTCTTTTATTCATGTGTAAATATTGTGTTGAATATGTTGAATTATGACTAACGGTAACATAATAGCCATTTCCTCTAGTATAGCCTGACTTTACAACTGTTCCATCAGCTGTTGCTCTAATTGGAGTACCAACGGGTGCGGCAAAATCAGTTCCATAATGAGGCTTAATTCGTCCATAATATGCAATTTTTCGTCTTAAATTATATCTTGATGATATTCTACTGAACTGAACTGGAGATAATAAGAAAGCTCTTCTTAAATTTTTTCCATTTTCATCAAAGTATTCATACATGCCTCTTAAGCTATCCGTTTGAAATTCTATTGCATAAAAAGGTTTTCCTCTATGTTCAAAATAAGCGTTGTGAACTCTATTTAGTCCTATGTAAGTAGAGTCATCTATATATTTTGAAGTATATAATATTTTAAAATTATCACCTTTTTCCAGCCTAAAAAAATCAATATTCCAAGCATAAATTTCGGAAAGTTCATTGGTTAGTAAAGGGCTAAGTTTTAGATCTTGCATAGTTTCAGCTAATGAACTTTTTATTACTCCAGAGGCTTCTTTTTCAATTAATTTAACTTCCTTCTGTTTTTTTTGAGCCCATAAAGAGTCCTTTAGTGAAACAACTATATAATCAATTGAATTTGGTTGATAAATAAAGTATTCTGGACTGTTAAGTGAATCCTTTGATGATAAAATAGTATATGGTCTGCCAATATTAATTTTTCTTATATCAAAAACTTTTTTAACCTCTGAAACTATATTGAATATTTTTGGATAAAAAAGATTATTATTTTCCAATATTAAACCAAAAGAATCCCCTCTGTTAATTGTATCTTTTTTAACATTAAAATCATTAAGAGTAAAACCAAATTCTTTTACGATTTTTTCTTTTTTAACAGGAATAATCTTAATTGTCTTTTTTTCTTCACTTCCACAGGACAGTATAAGCGTTAAAAGAATAAATATTTGTAAAAAACGCTTAATCATCAACTATTATTTTAAAAGGGTTTGTAATTCCTCTAAATGAAGTTAAATCAGCCACAATTGTACCTACTCTTAAATTGGCTTTGACTTTTACCGGAATTCTGTTTTCATCATTTGTAACCCAAAGGTCTATTCCTTCGTTACTCCTAAAAACTCTTCCTGCTTCCATGAAAGGTTTTAATTTTAAACACTCAATCAATCCAAATTTAGTCTTAATTCTTTCAATACCTAAATATTTCATCTTAAATGGATAATTTTGAGAGGCAAAAAAGATATTTACAAATATAATATCACCTTCCTTTAATTTAGAAATATCTAAATGCTTTCTTAGGAAATAGAAAGTTGAGATGATATCTTGATATCCTGATTCAAGTTTTATAACTCTTTCCTCGTTAGTGATCTTGTTTAAAATGGTTGCTGTCTTATTTTTATCGTCATATACTGTTTCAGCTTTTCTTACATAACCCCCTTCATAGATATCTCTTATTGATTTTAGCGGTTTAACTTTTTCTAATGGAAAAAAAGCTTCATAAAGATCATCAACCCTGTAGAATAACCTAGCTAAACCAGTCGTTCGTCCAATAGCAGTAGCCCGATATACCAACGAGTCATTAAGAATTTCCTTTTTTAATTCAAGTGAAGCATAGCTTGCGTTTAAAAAACCATAATGAAGTTTATATTCAAAAAACTCACCTGATTTATAAGAATTAAATGATTTATTATACAGACTATCAGGAACAAAATCAGAGTTGAGATTTTGAGCATAGCCACTTGATATATATAAGAATAAGTGTGAAAATATGATGAATAAGAATTTTTTCAACTTCACAAAATTAAAAAACTAGACGCTTTCCTTCAAATAGTTCATGACTTTTTCGGCTTTGGATTTACCTATTAAATCTATAATTTCTTTTTCATCAGCCTTTTTTAATTTAGAAATAGATTTAAATTTCTTTAACAACTTATTTTTAGTATTTTCTCCAATACCATGTATATTATCAAGGCCAGATGAAAGTGATGATTTAGATCTTTTATCCCTATGAAAACTAACACCAAATCTGTGAGCTTCATTTCTTAATTGTTGGATAACTTTTAATGTTTCAGATTTCTTATTTAAATAGAGAGGAATTGAATCATTAGGGAAATATAGTTCTTCTAGTCTTTTGGCGATTCCAAGAACAGATATTTTATTATCTAAATCGAGTTCTTTTAGACTTTTAACTGCAGAACTCAATTGACCTTTTCCTCCATCAATTACTATAAGATTTGGCAAATCCTGTTTTTCATCCAATAACCTTTTATATCTTCTAAAGACAACCTCCTGCATTGAACCAAAATCATTTTGACCATCAATAGTTTTAATATTAAATTTTCTATATAATTTTTTTGAAGGCTTACCATTTATAAAGACAACACATGAAGCTACATTATTTGTTCCCTGAATATTTGATATATCAAAGCATTCAATGTGTCTGGGCTCTTCTTTCATCTTTAAATCTATCCTCATTTGTTCCATTATTCTATTTATGTGTCTTTCAGGATCAACAAGTTGAGTTTGTTTATTTCTTTCAAATCGAAAAGCTTTTGCATTTTTAATGGACAAATCCAATAACTTTTTATTATCACCAGATCTTGGTATGATGAATTTTAAATTAATTTGATTTTCAAGGTTAATATGACTTATAATATTTTTTGAAGTTGAATTATATTTTTCTCTTATACTTAAAATCATAAGGCTAAGTATTTTTTCATCATCTTCATTAAGTTTCTTTTTTACTTCTTGATTATGAAATCTTATAATTTTTCCATGTGCAACTTGTAAAAAGTTTACAAAAGCCGATTCAGAATCTGAAATTATGCTAAATACGTCTATATTATTAAGCTTCGAACTAACTACAGTTGATTTTGACTGGTAGTTTTCTAAAAGCTGAATTTTTTCTTTGATTTTTTGTGCTTTTTCATATTCTTGATTATTAGAAAATTTTATCATTTCCTTTTTAAAATTCCTTTTGGATTCATTTACATTCCCTTTTAGAATTTGCTTTATTGCAAGAATGTTTTTTTCATAATCTTCAAGACTTTCCTTACCCTCACAACCTCCAAGGCAATTTCCAAGATGGTATTCTAGACAAACTTTAAACTTTTTCTGTTCGATGTTTTTACTAGATAAATTATAATTGCAGTTTCTAAGTGAATAAAGTTGTTTTATAATACCCATAATAGTATTAATTGTCTTAAAACTTGTAAATGGTCCAAAATACTGAGATCCATCTTTTACTAATTTTCTAGTAACAAAAACTCTAGGAAAAGGTTCATTTTTAATACATATCCATGGATAGGTCTTATCATCTCTTAATAAGATGTTATACTTAGGTTGATTTTTTTTAATTAGTGAATTTTCAAGAAGAAGAGCATCTGATTCAGAATGAACAACAACATGCTCAACATATTTTGTATTTTTTACTAGGTTTAATGTTTTTCTAGATTTAATATTTTTCTGAAAATATGAGCTTACTCTTTTTTTTAGATTTTTAGCTTTTCCAACATATATGATGGTTTTATCACTGCTCAGAAATTGATATACACCAGGATCTTCTGGAATTGTTTTCAAAATAATTTTAGTAGACACGGCCACTTAACTAAAATAATTATTTATTTGTATTACCAATATGAACAAAATTGAAGCCAGAAAGAAATATTTTAAACTAAGAGAAAAATTAGATAACGAACAATTGGTTTCTAAAAGTATTTCGATTGCTAATAATGCATTAAATCTACCCATATGGGAATTTAATTTTTTTCATATTTTTTTATCAATTCAAAATAAAGTTGAGGTTGATACAACACCAATCATAAATATTTTAATTGGCAAAGACAAAGAAATATTAATTTCTAAATCTGATTTTAATAATCTGTCCATGAAATCCTATATTTTCAATGAAGAAACATTACTGAAAAAAAATAAGTATGGTATTCCTGAGCCAATTAATGGTAAAGAATTTAAAGAAAATATAGATGTAATTTTTATTCCTTTATTAGCTTATGATAAGAAGGGAAATAGAGTTGGTTACGGAAAAGGTTTTTATGATAGATTTTTAAGTAATCAAAAAAATAATATTATTAAAGTTGGATTATCGTTTTTTGGACCTGAAGAAACAGTTGAAAAAAAAGAATTTGATCAAAGTCTTGACTACTGTGTAACTCCGGAAAAAGTTTTTAGTTTTTAAAAAAACTTTTATTAAATACAATCATCATAATTATACCAATGGAGATTGCGGAATCAGCAATATTAAAAACTGGTTCAAAAAAGGTAAATTCTTCACCAGCTGAAAAAGGGAACCAATCAGGCCAAGTCCATGTAAATAGTGGAAACTGAAACATATCAACAACATTTCCATAAAAAATACCTTCATAACCATTTCCAGGGGAGAATTTAGCTACTTCAAAATAGCTTTCAGTAAATAAATAACCGTAAAAAACAGAGTCAATTACATTTCCAATGGCACCAGCAAGTATTAATGACAGACATATAGCCAAAAGTTTATTGCTGTTTTCTTTGACTATATTTTTTAACCAATAGAATAAAAAGCCAATAGCAACAATTCTAAAAAGAGTAAGAAAAAGTTTAGCAGATTTATCATCAATGAAAGGAAGAAAGTCATTTAACTTAGCTCCCCATGCCATTCCTCTATTTTCTATAAATAACAATTTGAACCAACCCCAGTCAATAATAGCTTGTTCACCATAAAAAGTCAAAGAGTAATTGAGTTTTATGTAAACCTTAAGAACTTGATCTAAAATCAAAATTCCAGAAACAATTAAAAGGCAAGTTTTTAAGCTAATCTTTTTATTCTCCAAAAGATATTTAAGACATTTTATTTTTAGCTTCTATACTTAAAGTCGCGTGAGGAACTAACTCTAATCTCTTTTTAGAAATTAGTTTTCCTGTAACCCTACAGATTCCATAGGTTTTATTTTCAATTCTTATGATTGCATTCTTTAAATCTCTAATAAACTTCTCTTGTCTAATAGCTAATTGTGTATTAGCTTCCTTTGACATAGTTTGCGATCCTTCTTCAAAAGCTTTAAAAGTAGGTGCAGTATCATCAGTTCCATTATTGCCATCATTCATATATGCACTTCTAATCAATTCTAAATCGTGTTGAGCTTTAGAAATTTTCTCTTCAATAATTTTTCTAAAATGACCTAAATCCTTATCAGAATATCTTACAACTAAATTATCATCATTCATTTTTAATTTATTTTATAAATTTTAACACCTAAACTAAAATCATCAAATTCAATTTTAGATGTCGAGTCTAAATTATCTAAAAAATTTAATTCTTTAGCTAAAGTTTCATTTTTTACATAATCAAGATTCGCAAAAATAGCTTTTTCAATCAAATTATTTCTTTCTAATTCAATAATAATTTTATCACTAACATTAAAATTTGATTCTTTTCTTAAATTTTGGATTCTATTAACAATTTCTCTAGAAATCCCCTCGTTTTTTAAAGATTCATTTATTGAAGTATCTAATGCTATAGTTTTACCATTTTCAGAAGCAACAAGCCATCCTTCAATATCTTCAAAATAAATTTCAACATCGTCAGAACTTAATGTGTAATCTACATCATTTAACCTTATTTCTACCAATTCTCCGTCGTCAATAGCATTGATTTTATCAATTTTGAGAGAATTAATTTGATTCACAACTTCCTTGAGGTTTTTACCATATTTTGGCCCTAAAACCTTAAAATTTGGTTTAGCTTTTTTTACAAGAATTGATGATGAATCTGAAATTAATTCGATTTCTTTAACGTTAATCTCAGATTTGATAAACTCAGAAATTTCAATTAAAGTGTTTTTTTCATCTTCATTTTTAAAAGGAACCAAAATTTTTGGTAATGGTTGTCTTACTTTTATTTTTTCTTTCTTCCTTAATGATAATGCTAATGAACAAATTTCCTGAGAAAGCCTAATTTTTCTTTCTAAAACTTTATCAACTAGATTTTCATTATAAATTGGATAATTTGACAAGTGTACAGAGCCATTATTTTTATTTAAATCCTGATACAAATTATCCATATAAAATGGACTAATAGGAGATGAAATAATGGAAATATTACTTAAACATTCATGTAGAGTTTGATATGCCGAAATTTTATCTTGATTAAATTCACCCTTCCAAAATCTTCTTCTGGATAATCTAACATACCAATTACTTAAGTTATCCTGAACAAAATTTGATATAAGTCTTGCAGATTTAGTGGGTTCATAATTATTATAAGCCTCTTCAACTTCCTTTATCAAAGTATTAAGTTCTGAAATAATCCATCGATCCAATTCATGTCTATCATTATAATCAACATGTTTGCTATTTAAATCAAATCCATCTATGTTCGAATAAAGACTAAAAAAAGAATAAATATTATGAATTGTGCCAAAAAACTTTCTTCTCACTTCTTCGATTCCGCTTACATCAAATTTTAAATTATCCCAGGGATTTGAATTTGAAATCATATACCATCTTGTAGCGTCTGGACCATATTTGTCTAATGTTTCAAAAGGATCAACAGCGTTACCAAGTCTTTTTGACATTTTTTGACCATTTTTATCTAGTACTAGGCCATTGGATATTACATTTTTATAACTATTCGATTTGAATATTAATGTACCTATTACGTGTAAAGTATAAAACCATCCACGTGTTTGATCTACACCTTCAGCGATATAATCAGCTGGAAAGAATTTATGTTTATCTATGTAATCTTTATTTTCAAATGGATAATGCCATTGAGCATAAGGCATCGCCCCTGAGTCAAACCAAACATCAATTAAATCGCTTTCTCTGAACATTTTTTTGTCATTATTTGAACTCAAAATGATATTATCAACAATATGTTTATGTAAATCAATATTATCATAATTTTCATCTGATAAATCATCTATTTTAAATTTATGTAAAGGATTAGTTTTCATAAAGCCTTTACTAATTGATCTTTCAATTTCTTCATATAATTCAATCACAGATCCTATAGTTTTAGTTTCACTTCCATCTTCACTAACCCAAATCGGAAGAGGAATTCCCCAGAATCTAGATCTTGATAAATTCCAATCATTGGCATTATTTAACCAATTTCCAAATCTACCCTCACCAGTAGCCTTAGGTTTCCAATTAATTTTAGAATTATTTTTTATTAACTCATTTCTTCTTTCAGTTACTTTTATAAACCAAGAGTTTAAAGGATAATACAATACTGGTTTATCAGTTCTCCAACAATTTGGATAACTGTGAGTATATTTTTCTACTCTAAAAGCCTTGTTTTCTTCTTTAAGTCTAATTGCTATTTCAACATCAACTGATTTTTCTGGTGCAAGCCCATCATCATAATATTCATTTTTTACATACTTTCCCCCAATTCCTTTAAGAGAATTTAAAAACTTTCCTTGTAAATCTACAAGCGGGACAAGTTCTTCCGCTTCATTATAAACTAACATTGGAGGAACCTCAGGAGATGCATTTTTTGCTGCTAAAGCGTCATCTGCACCAAATGTTGGTGATGTATGAACTATACCTGTACCCTCATCAGTAGTAACAAAGTCTCCAGATATAATTCTAAATGCATTTTCAGGGTTATTTGCTGGTAGAGGAGCATCTTCCCAAAGTTGATGATACTTAACTTCTAAAATATCTTTTCCTTTAAAACTTTCACAAATTAAATAAGGTATATTTTTAACTGAATCAAAGATTAATTCTTCATCACTTTTTACTTCAATAAAATTTGATTTAAAAACCTTTCCAATTAAATCCTTAGCAACTATCACATTAATTGCTTTATGAGTGTATAAATTATAAGTTTTAATTAAAACATAATCAATTTTTTTTCCAATTGTAAGCGCAGTATTTGAGGGAAGTGTCCATGGAGTAGTTGTCCATGCTAAAACATAAATTTTAGAATATTTAGACAAGAAATCAGGTAAAGAATTTGATACACATTCAAACTGAGCAGTTACAGTTGTATCTGTAACGTCTTGATAAGTACCAGGTTGGTTTAATTCGTGTGAGCTTAGCCCAGTACCAGCTTTAGGTGAATATGGTTGAATACTATAGCCTTTATATATTAAATTATCATCATAAAGTTTTTTAAGAAGCCACCAAACTGATTCAATATATTTTGATTTATAAGTTATATATGGATTATCCATATCAACCCAATAGCCTATTCTTTTAGTTAAATTATTCCAAACATCAGTATACTTCATTACAGCTTTTTTACAAGCTTCATTATATTCTTCAATACTAATTTTGGTTCCAATATCTTCCTTAGAAATATTTAATTCTTTTTCTACACCCAATTCTACAGGCAATCCATGTGTATCCCACCCTGCTTTTCTATTAACTTTAAATCCTTTTAATGTTTTATATCGGCAAAAAATATCTTTAATAGCTCTGGCCATAACATGATGAATACCAGGCATTCCATTGGCGGAAGGGGGCCCTTCAAAAAAAACAAAATCTTCAGAATTATCTCTTGATGAAATACTTTTTTCAAAAGTTTTGTCTTTGTCCCAATAATCAGAAATCTTATTTGAAATTTCTGTAAGATCTAATGTTTTATATTCTTTAAATGACATTAAAAATAAAAAATGCGAATTTACTTAATTTTACTCTAATTTATTGATTATAAGGTATACTTAATCAAAAATCAACATTAAGTTTAAAGATCTTCCAGGTGAAGAAATTCCAGAAGCGAATTCTCTGTAGTGTATATCGAATATATTATCCAGCAATAATTGAGCTTTCATTTTTTTTGAAACTCTAAACAATGATGATAGTTGAAAAATTCCCCATTTAGGCATACCCAAATATTTTATTTCTCCATCTTCATAAACAAAAGGAGTTTCATCTAAACTGTCTTCACCACCAAAACTATAATCATCAGCCGATTTTGATTGTGAAAACTTATATTTCAATTGAATATTAAAATTATTTTTTTGAAACCTTAGTTTTAAAGACCCAAATAATGGAGGGATTGATGGCATCGGATAATCATTATATACAATATCACCTTTGGTATAAGTAAGATTTCCAATCAAATAAAAATATTCATCAAAAGAATAATTTGCATCGAAATTAAATCCATATACACTGGAATTACCTAAGTTATAATTACCCATTGTAATTACTTCTTCATTATCGTACAATACAGTAATTGGATTTTGAGTTGTTGTATCATCATAATCATAAAAAAGATCTCTTCCAATAGTACGGTTTAATAAAGTAAAGTAAAGATTAAAATTATAAGAGAAGGCTTTATCATATCTATTAAAACCTAAATCAATAGTATACGCATTTTCAGGTTTTAATTTAGCATTTGGAACAGTGAGAATACCTGAATTTTCTCTAATTTTCCCCACGTCATCAATATTTGGAGCTCTGAAACCACTTGACAAATTGATTGAAATTTTATTAAAATTATTAGTTATTTGAGAAAGTCCAATACTAGTTGTAATAGCTGAATTTGTAAAATTCAAATCTTCAAATTGCCTAAAAAAACTATATAAATTATTGTCCATCAAAAAATTTTTGTCCCATGAAGCAGATATGTCGACTAAAGAATATCTTGTACCAATACTTAAATTAGTTTGTGAACTAATTTTTTTTCTAAACTCAAAATATGCTGCGATAGAGCCGTATTCACTACCGTCACTTGGATATCTACTTAAACCCTTACTGTAACTTCTTTCAATAACTTTATTATTTTCTGTTACAAGCTCAAAATTTTTAGCTGTAGAATTAAGTTTATTATTTGTAAGCTCAAAACCATAGGCAAGAGAGTTAATTTCATTTAAATTTTTGGAGAAATCTGTATTTATTGAAAAAATCCTTAAATCTTCATCCTGAGATTTTAAATTAAGCGAACCAAACTTTCTACTATTTCTAGATTCATTTATTTTTTGGAAAGAGGCTATTAATGATGCTGAATCATATATCTTTCCACCTGCTAAATTTAGTTTTATTGAACTTAATAATCTTTTTTGAGGTCCATAATACCATTGCGCGTATTTTAAATTACCATCACTAGTTATTTCACTTAATTTATCAAACCTTGAAATATTACTTGAATTAGAGTATTGAAAATTCAAAATTAAATTTGAATTTTCCCCAGTTATAAAATTAAATTTTTGAATAAAATCCCTTTGCTTATAAGATGAGTTTTTTTGAATATTTGGATTATTATTTATTGATTGATTTTCATAAAAGTTGTTTCCGTTATTTTTAGAATAATATTCAACAAGACCCCAATTTTTAAAACCATGATTTCTATTCTTACCCATAACTATATCACCAAAATATGATTTAGTGTAGCTTGTGTAACTTGCCCATTTTCTTTTAGAAAGTTCTAAACTATAGTTGTTTATTTTAGTTTTATTATTTACGTTATAAGAAACTGATTTATAGTAGTTAAAAAATTTCGAATTATTAATTCTTGGTGTTTTTGTATAAAAATGAACTACTCCTCCTAGTGCATCTGATCCATATCCAACAGACGAAGGACCATAAATAATTTCTGTTCTTTCTAAGGCATTAGCATCAATTGTAATGGCGTTTTGTAAATGTCCAGATCGATATATGGCATTATTCATTCTAACTCCATCCACTACTAAAAGAACTCTATTTGCTTCAAACCCTCTAATTACAGGGCTTCCACCTCCAGCTTGTGATTTTTGAATATGAATTCCACCTGCATGATATAATAATTCAGCAGATGTTTTAGGATTTTCAAATTCTATGGTTTCCTTGTTAATAATAGAAACTTTTTTAGAAAGAGATTTAAGATTCTGTTTATTTCTTGCTACAGATAAAACAACTTCATCAAGGCCTCTTGATTTCATGGTTAATTTAATAGTACTGAGCTTTTTAAGTTCGCTAAATGAAAATTTTTCTTCTTTGTATGAAATATGACTTAATGTTATAGAGTCATTTTTATTGAAAATATCTATTGAAATTTTACCCTCAAAATCTGTCAGTTTAGAGACTGATTTATTTTCATTGAATAAAAGAACTGAAGGAATAGTTGTTTCAGTTTCAGAGTCGATAACAGTTATTGTCTGAGAATTAAGATTACTTAGAAAAACTAAGAATAGTAAACATAAAATACTTTTAGGAAAATAATTCATTAAGAATCTCTAGTGATTTAGGCCTTTTAAAATCAGGAACATGAATTTCATAGTATTTTAAAATTAAATCTATCATGTTTCTTCTTTGGTTAACATTGTTTAAGATATTATTTGAGTAATCAAATTTTGTGCCCAAAATCAGAGATAATTGTTCTACAACTTCACCTTCAATACAGTTTGACGATTCACATATTGAGTTGAAATTTCCATTTTCGAGATCAAAATGTTTTAAGTTGTTAGTATTATTTTCAGGCTGGATGCCTAAAAAATCTGTTAAATAGATTAAAAAGAGTATATGAAAGTTTGAAAATTTTTCAGAGTTTTCAAACCACATAAAACTTTTTTTAATAAAATTAAAAAGTTTTAAATCTGGTTGTTCGTGTCTAATAACTGAACTTAAAATTTCAGATATAAAAAGGGTAATATTATACTTTAATATGTTAGAATTAATAGACTGAAAGGAATTAATAGACTTTACATTTTTAATGTAAGATAGATTTCCTTTTTTACTATGACTACTT
>LUMP01000361.1_pt1 | contig 26031 bp, 24 predicted proteins | sample 729641 | NCBI WGS metagenome assembly LUMP01 (sample SAMN03860260, study PRJNA289734) | marine metagenome | biome: seawater column; feature: ocean; material: water; isolation source: Red Sea water column Station 12 - depth 47m | place: Saudi Arabia: Red Sea | collected 2011-10-15 | depth 47 m | reverse complement strand
GAAGACAACTTGGGTTCTGTATCTATTAAAACAATAATATCTCTCTCTTGGAGAGCTTCAATATCCTTCGATAAAAATTCCAATTGGCTAATAAAATTTGGATCTTTGTCTGAATTAGCAAAAATTACTACGGGTCGATGTGTCCACTCGTAAATTTCTAAATCAGTATTTTTGTCAACTTTTATGAAGTTATTCTCTGTTGCATTGGCAATAGGCGTGAAATTCGCTAAAAAAACCCCAATTAGAAACAAAAACCCCTTTAGAGAATTTAAATATTGCTTTTGGGTTGCCATTTAGTATTCCTCCACAAGATTACATAGGGCATTAAGTTCAGTAGACGAAGTGTTTATATCGAAAAAACATAAAAAAAATTATATAACTATTAAACAACGAATTTAGTTACCTTTTTTGGGAAATTAATATGGCACAAGATAAGTCAAAATGGAGCGCACTGGCCGATAAAGAGTTGCGAAATAAATCGGCGGAAGATTTAACTTGGAAAACTCTTGAGGGCATAGAAGTTAGTCCAATCTATACCCAAGAAGATTTGAACAATCTTAAGCATTTGGGAACTTTACCCGGTCAGGAACCATTTACGCGTGGGGTAAAAGCAACAATGTATGCTGGACGGCCCTGGACTATCAGGCAATATGCAGGATTTTCCACGGCTGAGGAATCTAACAAATTTTATCGAAAGGCTTTGGAGGCGGGACAACAGGGGGTCTCAGTAGCTTTTGATCTTGCTACCCACAGGGGTTACGATAGTGACCACCCGCGAGTTTTGGGTGACGTTGGCAAAGCTGGTGTTGCTATTGATAGCGTAGAGGACATGAAGATACTTTTTGAGGGCATTCCTTTGGAAAAGGTATCAGTATCCATGACAATGAACGGCGCCGTAATTCCAGTGCTTGCGAACTTTATAGTAACAGGTGAGGAGCAAGGCGTTGAAAAAAGTTTGCTTTCAGGAACAATTCAAAATGATATTTTAAAAGAGTTTATGGTTAGGAATACTTACATATATCCGCCAGAACCCTCGATGAGAATAGTAGCAGATATTATTGAGTATACTTCCGCTGAAATGCCAAAGTTCAATTCAATCTCAATTTCCGGTTACCATATGCAAGAGGCTGGAGCAAATTTAGTTCAAGAACTCGCCTACACATTAGCTGATGGCAAGGAGTATGTTAAAACTGCAATTCAGAGAGGAATGGACGTAGATAAATTTGCTGGCCGGTTATCTTTTTTCTTTGCTATCGGTATGAATTTTTTTATGGAGGCTGCCAAGTTACGCGCAGCGCGTCTTTTATGGCACAGGATTATGGATGAATTGGGGGCAAAAAACCCGCGTTCCAAAATGCTGAGAACTCACTGTCAAACATCAGGTGTTTCTCTTCAGGAACAAGATCCTTTTAACAACGTAGTTAGGACTGCGTATGAAGCTATGTCAGCAGTATTGGGCGGAACACAATCTTTGCATACCAATGCATTAGATGAAGCCATTGCTCTGCCAACAGAGTTTTCAGCAAGAATAGCCAGAAATACCCAGTTAATTTTGCAAGAAGAGACAGGTGTGACTAATGTAGTAGATCCCCTTGCAGGATCTTATTATGTAGAAAAGTTAACTTCTGATTTGGCAGATGCTGCTTGGAAATTAATCAAAGAAGTAGATGATTTGGGTGGAATGACAAAAGCCGTCGCCAGTGGTATGCCAAAATTGCGTATAGAGGAAACAGCCGCAAAAAGGCAGGCTGAGATTGATAAAGGCGAACAAGTCATTGTTGGCACAAATAAATATAGATTAAGCCAAGAAGAGGAAATTGAAATTCTCGATGTTGATAATTTGGCCGTTAGGGAAGCGCAAATTGTTCGGTTGCAAAAAATTAGAAAAAATAGAGATGAAAAGGCCTGTTTGGTTGCGCTTGAGGAGATAACCAACAGGGCTGAAAATGGAGGGAACTTACTTGAAGCTGCTGTTGAAGCAGCCCGCTGTAGAGCAACTGTTGGAGAAATCTCTATGGCTATGGAAAAAATATTTGGACGTCACAGTGCAGAGGTAAAAACATTGGCTGGAGTTTACGGAGCTGCTTATGAAGGTGATGAAGATTTTGTCACTATTCAAAAATCAGTTGAAAAATTTGCAAAAGAGGAGGGTCGCCGACCCAGAATGTTAGTAGTGAAAATGGGTCAAGATGGCCATGATCGAGGCGCTAAAGTTATCGCAACTGCATTTGCTGATATAGGTTTCGATGTAGATGTAGGTCCTCTTTTCCAAACACCTGAGGAAGCGGCTCAAGATGCCATCGACAACGATGTACACATAATTGGAATTTCATCACAAGCGGCAGGTCACAAAACACTTGCACCCAAGCTAATTGAAATTCTAAAAGAAAAAGAAGCAGATGATATCCTTGTTATCTGCGGGGGTGTTATTCCACAGCAAGATTATGAATTTCTTAAAGATGCTGGCGTGAAGGCTATTTTTGGTCCTGGTACGAATATTCCTAATGCCGCTCAAGAAATTATGGATTTAATAAGAGCCACAAGAAAGACCTAATTCTTTTTGGGATATAATCACCTTGGCTGAGGATTGGCTGCACAAAAATGTATTATTCCACTCCAAAAAAGTTAATAATTGTGGGCGGTGCTGATTTTTCAGACGACCTATTTAAAGAGGTTTATGATAATGAACTCCCAATTATTGCAGCTGACGGTGGAGCAAATTTTTTAGCTGAAAATAATATATATCCTGAGCTAGTAATGGGTGACCTCGACAGTGTTTCAGAACAGAACGTTCAGAATATAGAGCCGAAAAAGATTATTAGGATACCTGATCAAGATAGTACTGATCTGGAAAAAGTTTTACTCAACACGCAATCGCCCTTAACAATAGGCATTGGGTTTTTAGGGTCGCAGATTGATCATGAACTAGCTGCCTTGTCTGCTCTCGCTAAGTTTCCGGAAAAAAAAATTATCCTTATTGGCGAACATGATATTATTTTTTTGGTTCCACCAAATTTCTCATTACGCTCTTATGTTGGGATGCGAGTTTCTCTTTATCCTTTAGACAAAGTAAAAGTTAAATCTGATGGCTTAAAATGGAAAACAAATGGCTTAACATTGAAACCAACAGGGCAAATTGGGACCTCAAATAAAGCTATTGGTAAAATTATACATCTGACCCCAAATCAACCCAAATTACTCCTTATTTTACCCAAAACAGTGCTAAATGAAGTGATTCCTCAGCTGGAATTTGCACAGCATTGGTAAGCTACAACTCTCAAAATTTTCGTATAGTCTTGCAATCTAACAATTTGGTATGTTTACCGCTAAACCACCCAAAGATGTTTCTTTGTATTTGTTTATCATATCTTCTCCGGTCTGGCGCATTGTTTCTACGCAAGCATCTAATGGAACTAAATGTGTTCCATCTCCCCTCAGTGATAATGAAGCAGCCGAAACAGCTTTGATAGCGCCAAGCCCGTTGCGTTCAATGCAAGGAACTTGGACCAAACCAGCAACTGGATCACATGTCATTCCCAAGTGGTGCTCCAATGCGATTTCCGCTGCATTTTCTATCTGTTCTGATGTTCCGCCAAGTACTGCGCAAAGACCTGCAGCTGCCATGGCGCTGGCGCTTCCTACCTCGGCTTGGCATCCTGCTTCCGCTCCACTTATTGAAGCATTGAACTTGATAAGACCTCCAATAGCCGCCGCAGTTAGAAGAAAATCTTCAATTTTATTTTCTACTGCATTTGGTACATGAGTTAGATAGTATTTCAATACGGCTGGGATCACTCCCGCAGCACCATTTGTTGGAGCCGTAACAATTTGCCCACCAAAAGCGTTCTCTTCATTTACAGCCATCGCATAGACACTCATCCAGTCATTGATTGTATGCGGTGGTGTTAAGTTTAATCCACGCTCGGCCATTAATGCGTCATATATTCCTTTAGCTCTTCTTGTCATATATTCCTTTAGCTCTTCTTTTTACGTTTAAACCACCGGGTAAGACCCCTGATTGACAAAGACCCCTTTCAATACAGCCATCCATCTTTTCCCAGATGTTTTTTATGCCTCGGTCAAGATCAGTTTCACTAATTCTAGACAGTTCATTTTCTTTCTTCATTTGGGAAATTGATAGGTTATATTTTTTTGACATTACCAGCATTTCCTCTGCTGAGCTAAAAGGAAATGGCACCTCTGGTCCTTCGTCTTTGTTCTTGCCAGCGGCAAGCTCATCTGAGGTTAAAACAAAACCTCCTCCAATTGAATAGTAGGTTTCTTGAAATAAAATATCCCCTCTATCATCGAGGCCCGTAAAAATTATTCCGTTAGGATGACCAGATAAGGGAGGCCCGTAATCGAATTTTAAGTCTTTTTGAGGATCAAATGATAAGTCTCCCAAGTCGTCAGACCTGATAAATTTTTCTTCTGTTATAGATTGAATTGCTTTTTCACTCGCAAGAGGATCATAAGTGTCTGGGGAAAAATTCGCTAAACCAAGAATGACGGCACGGTCTGTAGCATGACCTTTGCCCGTAAACGCTAATGATCCATATAAGGTCACACGAACTCCTGAATAATTAAAAGGAGAATTTTTTAAGCTTTGTAAAAAGCGTTTTGCAGCAACCATAGGCCCCATCGTATGACTTGATGAGGGGCCAATACCAACTTTAAACATGTCGAAGACAGACAAAAACATTATGCACACCGTAAAACTAAATGCGTTATTGTTTTAAATAAAACTGTTGTACCCTATTAAACAAATGCGACGATAACTATCTAAAAGTGACTTTGTTTCGGAAAAATATAAATCACTCGCAACTTTGGTTGGGTTTACTTATAACATGTCAAACATTTTGAGTCGTAACAATGATCGATCATCTTTCCTTATCAGACCGCAGCAAATACGCCTGCGCCTTGCGTGCGTCAGCATTAGTTGAAAACGGTATGAAAGTAGGATTGGGAACGGGTAGCACGGCTTATTGGCTGGTTTATCATCTTGCAGAGCGTGTAAGAAGTGAGGGATTAGAGTTTGTTGGAGTGCCAACTTCCAATAAGACCAGAGAACAAGCACAAGCTGAGGGTCTAAAGCTTATTTCGATGGATGATGCTGGTAGACTGGATATAACAATTGATGGAGCCGATGAATTTGACCAATCAATGAACCTTATTAAGGGTGGGGGTGGTGCCCACCTGCAAGAAAAAATTGTAGCTTTTGGCTCTGACCGGATGGTTGTGATTGCTGACGAAACTAAGAAAGTCAATAAACTTGGGAAGTTTCCTCTTCCTGTTGAGGTTCTTAAATTTGGTAGCGCCTCGTCGCATAAACAAATAGAGGAATTACTCATTGCTCAAAACTATAAAGATTTCACCGTGCAAATGAGAATGGACAAGAATAAACCCTTTATTACAGATGAAGGAAATTATATTTTTGATTTGAATTTAGGTGAAATTCAGAACCCTCGCAAACTTTGTGTCGATCTTAATATTATCCCTGGTGTTGTAGAAAACGGTCTTTTTATCGATGTCTGCAAAGCTGTAGTTATTGGTTATTCTGATGGAACGGCTACGATTTCGTGGAAAGATAATGTTGTTTAACAATTTAAATATAAATCTGTTTAATTATGACTTTCTAGGAAAATTTTATGAAATTTGATTATGATCTTTTCGTAATTGGTGGTGGGTCAGGTGGAGTTAGGGCAGCCCGAGTAGCAGCAACAGAAGCTGGAGCTAGAGTTGGGTTGGCAGAAGAAGACCGCTATGGAGGGACATGTGTGATAAGAGGCTGTGTTCCTAAAAAGCTGATGGTTTTCGCGAGTGAGTTCAGTAGGCATATAGAGGACGCTAACGCATTTGGCTGGAGTGCGCAAAATGACGGTTTTGACTGGCAAAGTTTTAGACAAAAGCTTCATTTGGAACTTGAACGATTGGAAACTGTTTATAAAAACTTGCTACGTAACGCAGGTGTGGAGACATTTGATCAAAGAGCAAAATTAGAAGATGCCCATACAGTATCGCTTGGCGAAAAACGTGTAACAGCGCGAACAATTTTGGTAGCGACTGGGGGTCGACCTTTCAAACCTGATATTCCTGGAATTGAAAATGCTTTAGTCTCTGATGATATTTTTAATTTAGAAGAGCTTCCCAAATCTATAGCAATAATTGGAGGTGGTTATATAGCTTGTGAAATGGCGAGTATTATGAGCGGATTTGGAGTTGAAACAAAGCTCATTTACAGAGGTGATCAGATTTTACGTGGTTTTGACAATGAAATTAGAGACCATGTTGCCAATGAAATGTCCAAAAATGGTATTTCGATCTCGCTTAATGCAGATATACAGCGAATAAATTTAACTTCGAATGGTTTGGAAATCACTGAAACCAGTGGTCGAAAGCAGAATTTTGATCAAGTTTTAGCTGCAACAGGGCGAATGCCTAATTCGGATGATTTGGGTTTAGAAAAAAGCGGTATTGAAATCGGCAAAAAAGGTGAAATTTTGGTCGATGAATATTCAAAGAGTTCTGTTGGCTCTGTATACGCTATTGGAGATGTAACGGACCGTAGCAATCTAACACCAATCGCTATTCGGGAAGCCATGTCATTCATCGAAACAGTTTTTAGGGATCAGCCACAAAAAATTGATTATGATTTGATACCGACTGCAGTTTTCACGACACCAGAAGTTGGAACTGTAGGGTTGAGCGAACAGGAAGCATCGAAATATGGGCCTCTTGCAATTTACACCACTAAATTTAAATCCATGCGAGAAGGTTTTGCAGGAAGGGAAGATCGAGTTTTTATGAAGCTAATTGTTGAGGAAAAAAATCAAAAGGTTTTGGGCTGTCATTTTGTCTCACCTTTTGCAGGTGAAATGGTGCAGTTAGCTGCTATTGCCATAACAATGGGTGCAACAAAACTTGATTTTGACAAAACAATTGCTGTCCATCCAACAATTTCAGAAGAATTAGTAACAATGCGAAATCCGACTCGCAGAGCTTGAAAAATTCATTTAAATCCCCAGTTAATAGGAAATAACGAATAAAGTCATAGTACCGGTGAAGGAATAGAAATGGCAGGAAATTCTGGCGGCCCTTGGGGCGGCGGTGGCGGCAACGGCCGTGACAGTGGAAAAGAAGGTGGGCGTAAGCAGCCGACGGGTGGGAAAAATAAACCTGAAGGCAGTAATCCCGTACCACCTGAAATTGATGACATGCTTCGAAAAGGACAAGAGCAACTTCGCGTTTTAATGGGTGGAAGAGGCTCTGGAGGTTCAAATGGCTCTGGCCGTGGAAGCAGCGGCGGTGGATTAGGCCGAAGTGGTTACTTTTTAATCGTAGCCGGCCTAGTCGTATTTTGGCTGTTTAATAGTTTGTATCAGGTACAAAACTATGAAAAATCGGTTGAATTATTCTTTGGAAGATACGTTGAAACTGGTGAAGAGGGTTTAAATTTTGCACCCTGGCCCGTCGTTCGGGCAGAGGTTGTCCCTGTTGACAGAGAACAAACTGAGGACATTGGCGTTGGTATAAGAGGCGGCGATGCAGGACTGATGCTTACTGGTGATGAAAACATTGTTGATATTGATTTTCAAGTTGTTTGGAATGTAAATGATCCTGCCCGATTTCTTTTTAACCTAAGGGAGCCACAAGCTACCATTCGAGCAGTGTCTGAATCTGCTATGCGAGAAATTATCGCACAGTCTGACCTTGCTCCCATTCTTAACCGTGACCGCGCAGCGATTTCCGATAGCTTAGAGCTTTTAATCCAGAACACTTTAGACAGTTACGATAGTGGCGTTAATGTGGTGCGGGTGAACTTTGATAAAGCTGATCCACCTGAGCAAGTTATCGACAGCTTTAGAGAAGTGCAGGCAGCTGAACAGCAACGTGATAGACTTGAAAAGGAAGCAGATGCTTATGCTAATCGAATTTTAGCTCAAGCGCGTGGTGAAGCTGCTCAGGTTAGAGAACAAGCCGAAGCTTACAGAGCGCAGGTCGTAAACGAGGCGACAGGTGAAGCAAGTCGATTTGGTGCTGTACTAACAGAATATAAAAAAGCTCCTGAGGTGACTAGAAAACGTCTCTATCTTGAAACAATGGAGCAAGTTTTAGGCGATGTTGAGAAAGTTATTATTGATGAATCGGCGGGTGGAAGCGGTGTTGTTCCATATCTTCCCTTGAACCAACTACGGCAGGAGACGAAATAATGAATAAAATGGTATTATTACTTGCCGCAGTATTTCTGGTATTTATTGGTGTAATGTCTGCAATATTTGTTGTTGATGAGCGTGAAAAAGTTCTTGTTTTGCAGTTTGGTCGGGTCGTGGCAACCAAAGAAGATCCTGGCCTTTCGTTCAAGATACCGATCATTCAAAATGTAGTGCGGTATGACGACCGTATTCTAAGTCGAGATATTGATCCTCTTGAAGTCACTCCCTTGGATGATCGAAGGCTTGTTGTGGATGCTTTTGCTCGATATCGTATAACTGATGTCAATAAGTTCAGGGAGGTGACTGGTGCATCTGGTGACACTGCGATTTCTATTGCTGGAACGAGGTTAGACCGTATTCTTAGCTCTCAAACTCGTGAGGTTCTGGGTTCTGTATCGTCAAACGATATTTTGAGTTCTGATCGCTTTGCTCTAATGCTTAGAATTCGAAACGGTGCGATTGCAGAAGCAGAAAAAATGGGAATTGAAGTAGTTGACGTGCGTCTGAAGAGAACCGACTTACCTCGCCAAAACTTAGATGCCACTTTTGCTCGGATGCGTGCAGAAAGAGAACGTGAAGCAGCTGATGAAATTGCTCGAGGTAACGAAGCTGCACAACGTGTAAGGGCTCAAGCCGATAGAGAGCAAGTTGTTATCGTGTCAGAAGCAAAGCGAGAGTCTGAAATTATCAGAGGTGAGGCAGATGCGGAACGAAACGCAATATTTGCTGCTGCTTTTGGAGAAGACCCCGAGTTCTTTGAATTTTATAGGTCATTAAATGCTTATGCAAATTCTATTCGGGGTTCGAACTCAACCATGGTTATGTCTCCAAACTCAGAATTCTTCAATTATTTTAAATCTGACCTAGGATCTAAATGATATCTTTAATCTTTTATGGATTAGGTTTGGTACTGTTGATAGAGGGGCTAGTTTATGTTCTAGCCCCTCATTTTGTAGAAAAAATGTTGATCACACTTCAAGAAATGCCGAAAGAGCAACGTCGATTAGTTGGCGCATGCATGGCTTTGGTAGGTGGTTTAATTCTACTCTTTGTTAGGACATTTTAATTTTAAAAAAATATATAAATTTGAATTTACGAGCTGTTGTAAACTCAAATTGTGATCCTAAATAACATCATACGAGCTCAACTTAAAATTAATTTGGGGAATAAAAAGTGCGTCAAGCTTCTATTGCTAAATCTACACAAGTTTCACCTGTGGAGTATATTGTCAAAACACGGAGATTAATTTTAAATTTAATCTTTTTGATGATGATTTTTCTTCTGCAAACCAAGGTATTAAGCGCCCGTGGGGTACCGGAAAGTTTTGCTGATTTGGTAGAAAATGTTGGTGCTGCAGTCGTCAACATAACGACAACCACAAAGGTTGAGGCTCCAGTCGTTCCTCGAGGTGTAGTACCAGAGGGTAGTCCATTTGAAGAGTTATTTCGCGATTTTCAAAACCCTAATAGTCCTCGGCAAAGGCCTCGCAATGCTAATGCTTTAGGGTCTGGTTTTGTTATTAGCAGTGACGGTTTTATCGTGACAAATCACCATGTCATCAATGGTGCTGATCAAATAACGATCGAATTTAATGATGGATCGTTTCGAGATGCAGTTGTTATTGGTAGTGATGAAAACATCGATATCGCACTATTGAAAGTTGATTCAGAAACAAACTTAGAGTTTGTAAATTTTGGTGATAGTGACATATCTCGAGTTGGCGATTGGGTTATGGCAATGGGAAACCCTCTTGGCCAAGGTTTTTCTGTGTCCGTAGGGATTATATCGGCACGTAATCGAGAATTAGCGGGTAATTACGATGACTATATACAGACTGATGCAGCGATAAACAGAGGTAATTCAGGAGGTCCTTTGTTCAATATGGAGGGACAAGTTGTTGGTGTAAATACAGCTATATTGTCACCAAACGGTGGATCAATAGGCATTGGATTTTCAATGGCATCGAATGTAGTTGAGCCTGTCGTTAAACAATTAAAAGAATTTGGTGAGGTGCGTCGCGGATGGCTAGGCGTTAGTATAGGTGATCTTAATCAGGATATGGCGGATGCCTTAGGGATGGCAGAACCTAGAGGCTCAATTGTTTTGGAGGTTTATGACGGGCCATCTAAAGATGCTGGTTTGCTAGCATCAGACGTGATCGTCATGTTTGATGAAAAAGAAGTTGGAGACTCTGGGGAATTGGTTCGCATTGTCGGTGACACGACTGTAGGTAGAACTGTAGACGTTATCGTGCTCCGACAAGGTGAGCGTATTAAAGTAAGCGTAAAACTTGGACAGCGCCCAACTAATAAGGAACTCAACGCGAAAGTTGCAACTCCAGAGCCTGCTAAGCCAAATGAGGACGCAATTGATGGAGTTGGATTATCTGAGATAACCGATACTCTTCGAGAAGAATACAGTGTAGATCCAGCTATTTCTGGTTTAATTATTGTATCTATAGATGAAGCATCTTCTGCTTATGAAAACGGGTTACGCAAAGGTGACATAATCACAGATGTCGCCCAGAAACCTGTAAATACGGTTAAAGAGGTTGCAGAACTTGTATCAAGTGCCAAAAGCGAAGGACGTCAATCTGTTCTGCTATTAGTTCGAAGAGAGGGTCAACCTAGGTTCATAGTGCTAAAATTTAATTAACAGATTAATAAAACTGGGAGCAAAGCTCCCAGTTTTTCTCAGTACGAACTATATGTTTATCTTCGGCAAATCATCCAGCATATAAGAAATATCTTCAATATATTCAGCTATTATATGTATGACTGAATTTTCACTCTGAACTCGTCCTTTTATTTTCAAAAGACGTCCAGAAATTACAGCACGGCGAAATTTTTCATATAAAGTTCGCCAAATTACTATGTTTATGGTTCCAGTTTCATCTTCTAGTGTAAGAAAAATAACGCCTTTTGCTGTTCCGGGGCGTTGTCTAAGTATTACTAATCCCGCAACGCATACAATGGTGCGGTTAGAGAACAAAAGTAGAACAAAGTAAATAATTTAACAAGATTTTTTTAATAATTCTTAAAAAGGTATGGCCGAATTAAATTAAGCTGATTAGAAGAGATGGACGAATAATAAGGGATGAGCAGAATGGCAAAAATTACCTATATTGAACATAATGGAACACAGCATGTTGTTGAGGTGTCCAACGGTTTGACAGTAATGGAAGGTGCTCGAGATAATAATATCCCAGGAATAGATGCGGATTGTGGTGGAGCATGCGCATGCTCAACTTGCCATGTTTATGTTCACCCGGATTGGGTCGAAAAATTACCAGGGAGTGAAGATATGGAGCAGGATATGCTCGACTTCGCCTATGAACCTGATCCTAAAAGATCTCGATTGACGTGTCAGTTACAAGTCACTGATGATTTAGATGGCTTAATTGTTCAAATGCCGGAACAACAAATTTAAAAAATTAACTGATTTTTTTTAGTAAGTCTCCGTTTCGGATTTGACCTGCTGATATAACAGCACACAATAAACCTCTCAATCGGAGCGGTTTATTTTCCTCTAAAGTTATCCAGTTTTTCGCATCTGCACCGTAGCGCACCTTCCATTTAACGCACCCCTCGTTAAATATTCCTGATACTTTAAGTTTAGCTGTTCCAGCCTCGAGAATAGTGCCAGTAGGACAATTCTCTTCAGAGGTATCAAAATCAGACATGAAAGTATCACCGGGGTGGATTGCTTCAGGCCCAAATTTTACTGCATCCCAAACTCTTTTCGATAAAATAGATACTTGGATACCAGGATCGGGTTTTCCATTTTTAAGCGTCAACCAGGGGCTTTTAAGCCATCGATCTCCCTTAATTCCTTCTTCTGGTGTTAATTCAATTAAATCAGGAAAGCTTCTTTGGTTTCTTTCCGGCCTTAAGCATAAATTTTCAATTATGGACTCATCTTTTGGGGCGTCTTTTATATGCGGTATTGCCTCTGATAATTCGAATTTTGATCTAAAAGTCATAGTGCTCTCCAACCTATGTCCTTTCTGTAAAAACCTTCTGGCCAATCTATGATTTCTATTATTTCGTATGCATTCTTTTGGGCTTCGAATAAAGTTTCTGATCTTGCGGTTATGTTTAAAACACGTCCTCCGTTCGAGATTATGTTTCCATCTTCTTTCGCTGTGCCAGCATGGAAACACATAAAGTTGCTGTTAGAAGGAAGATCAGCTAAGCCGTTGATTTGCGAGCCGTTTGTGTAAGAACCAGGATACCCGTCACTCGCCATGACAACTGTGATGGCATGATCGTCGGCCCAATTAAGTTTGACATCAATCAACTCACCTTTCGCTGTAGAAAGTAGAGCATCCAAAATTTGACCTCCCAACCGCATCATTAAGACCTGACATTCGGGATCACCAAATCTTACATTATACTCAACGAGGCGGGGATTGGAGTCTTTGATCATGAGGCCAGCGTAAAGGACACCTGTGAAAGGCATGCCTCTATTTACCATTTCGCGCACTGTTGGACGTATTATCCTATCCATAGTCTTATTTAATACTGCCTCGCTAAGAATTGGAGCTGGCGAATAGGCCCCCATGCCTCCAGTGTTTAGTCCAGTGTCTCCTTCGCCTACCCTCTTATGATCTTGCGCAGTACCAATAGGCAGAACTGTTTCGCCATCAACTAAAACGAATAACGACGCTTCCTCACCTTCCATAAATTCTTCGATCACAACGCTGGCGCCAGCATCGCCAAAAGAGCCATCAAAAATTTCGTCCACTGCAGATAATGCCATCTCAATATCTGTAGCTACGATTACACCTTTGCCTGCTGCCAGTCCGTCCGCTTTTACGACTAAAGGCGCTCCCTGGGTCTTTATGTAAGCTGTGGCTGATTCAAGTGAATCGAATGCTGCATAATTTGCGGTAGGCGCTCCACAGGCATCACAGATTTCTTTCGTAAATTTTTTACTTGTTTCTAGTTGGGCCGACGCTTTAGAGGGCCCAAAAGTTAAAATGCGCTCTTTTCTTAGATAATCACCGACACCCGCAGCCAATGGGGCTTCAGGTCCAATTATAACAAAATCTATACTATATTTTTTTACTGTTTGGAGCACCTTTTCGGGGTTAAGAATATCGATGCTTATGCAGCGTGCAATTTCAGCAATACCTGCGTTTCCGGGGGCCACATATATGTTGTCACACTTAGGGTTTTGCTTAATAGCCCAAGCTAGAGAATGTTCACGACCTCCACTCCCTAATATCAATATATTCATACTTGAATCACCTTAAGCTCTCTGATTTTTAATAATCAACAAGATATGATTGAGCAAGGTACCCCAAAACTAATTGCTCTCGTGCTCATCAAAGTTTAGGTTTTTGTAGGGAGTTTTTCATGTCTGATCTTTTCGAAAATCAAATACAAGGGATTAATGAACCTGAGTTTTCTGTAAGTGAGATTTCTAATGCAATTAAAAGACTAATTGAGGAAGAGTTTTCGTACGTTCGAATAAGAGGTGAAATTGGTCGTGTAAGTTTACCCAGGTCCGGTCACGTCTATTTAGATTTAAAAGATGAAAAATCAGTAATTGCTGGTGTCATTTGGAAGGGTGTTGCTGATAAATTAATGACAAAGCCTGAAGAGGGCATGGAAGTAATAGCCAGAGGGCGGGTTACTACATTTGGGGGGCAATCCAAGTATCAAATAATTATAGATGATTTAAGGCCTGCGGGTGTTGGTGCCTTAATGGCTATGTTAGAAAAAAGAAAAAAACAGTTTCAAGCTGAAGGAATTTTCAACCAAGAGCATAAAAAGCCTCTTCCTTTTCTTCCTGAAATTATAGGCGTTATTACCTCTCCATCCGGAGCTGTCATCAAAGATATTTTACATCGTCTTTCCGATCGCTTCCCTAGAAAAGTGACTTTATGGCCGGTTGCAGTTCAGGGAGACAATTGTGCAAGAGAGGTCTCTCGAGCTATAGATGGATTTAACTCTTTAACTGTTCAAAATCCTCTTATTGCGCCGGATTTAATAATTGTAGCTCGAGGAGGTGGGTCTATAGAGGATCTTTGGGGTTTCAATGAAGAGCTGGTGGTTAGATCGGCATTTAAATCAACAATACCATTGATTTCAGCAATAGGACATGAAACAGACACTACACTTCTTGATTATGTCGCTGATGTAAGGGCCCCCACGCCCTCAGCTGCAGCAGAAATCCCACGCCCTCAGCTGCAGCAGAAATGGCAGTGCCCGTCAGGCATGAATTGTTGGCATTAATAGATGCTAACGAAGCCCGATTAAGTAGAGCTCTTAGCCAGGTTCTCTTAAACCGGTCCCAGAGATTATTGGATATTTCCCGCTCATTGCCCAGAGTATTTGGGCTTTTAGAAGGCCCCACTCAGCGATTGGACTCCATAAGTACTCGTTTGCCAATTTCTTTAACTTCCAGTGTTAAACTAAAAAAGAGCAGGTTGTTTGAACTCAGTACCGGTATAAAGCCCACATCTTTGATTATGCGTTTGGAAAACTCACAAAGTAAATTTGAACTACAGGCAAAGCAACTGAAAACTCTGCTTGGCTATTATATTGATCTTAGGAAACAAACTTTAGGTTCTTTGTTTTCGAGAATTGAGAGCTTGTCCTTAAAAAGAGAGATACTCCATGAGCAAAAAAATCTAAAAGATTTATCTCTTAGGATCAGAAAAGCGTATGAAATGAGTTTAACAAACTTAGAAACAAAACTTCAGGCTATTGATCGATTAAGGGAAACCCTTGGATATCGTGAGACACTAAATAGAGGATACGCAGTAATCAGATCGGGCGATAATGTTATTACAGAAAAAGCCAAAGCTTTGTATGAGACCAACCTATCCATTGAATTCTGGGATGGTGAATTACCAATCAAAAACCTTAATGATTAAGCGATCAATTTAAGCAGCCAAGACTAAACTATCGTATGTAACTGTTTCAAGGTCGTTTTTATGTTTTAAAAAGCTCATTTTGATTATAAACTTTAGTGCAAAGATCTGGGGAGAATTTACATGGCATTAGACCAGGATAAAGGTGTTTGGAAATCTGCCAAGGGCAAGGGGCGCCGAACTCCAAAGGGTCGCCAATTTGAAGATGAAGCTCTGAATGAAGTTAAAGCCCTTTTGGAGAATAGACCCAGACAAAAAGATCTTCTCATCGAGTTTCTACATCTTATTCAAGATAAATATGGTTATTTATCTGCTCAGCATCTTTGTGCCTTAGCTGAAGAATTGAAAATATCTATGGCAGAAGTTTATGAGGTGGCATCATTTTATGCACATTTCGATATAGTTAAAGAAGATGAAACGCCTCCGCCCCAAATAACAATACGAGTCTGCGACTCTCTATCTTGTGAATTGGCTGGAGCTGAAAAACTTCGCGAAGAATTGAAAAAAGGTTTAGATCCAAAAGAAGTGAGGGTTGTAAGGGCACCTTGTATGGGTAGATGTGATGCTGCCCCTACCTTAGAACTTGGGCATAACCATATCGACAGAGCATCTACTGATAAAGTTCAAGCAGCTATATCTGAGGGTCACTTTCACTGTAGCATTCCAGAATATGAAAGGTTTCAAAAATATTTTAGCCTTGGCGGTTATCAAACACTTTTAAATTTGCGACTAGAAGGTAATTGGGAAGACATTCAAAATAAAATCTTAGCTTCTGGCTTGAGGGGTCTAGGAGGTGCAGGTTTCCCTTCTGGTAAAAAATGGGGATTTGTTCGCATGAATGAAGGTCCTCGTTTTATTGCTGTTAATGGAGATGAGGGTGAACCAGGAACTTTTAAGGACAGATTTTATTTAGAGAGAACACCCCACTTGTTTCTAGAAGGAATGCTCATAGCCGCTTGGGCTGTAGAGGCAGAAAAAGCTTATATCTATATGCGTGATGAATATCCTGCGGTTTTAAAAATACTCAAGGAGGAAATAACAGCATTGGAGCAAGCTGGGATAGTAGAGCCGGGTTATATAGAGCTTCGACGAGGCGCTGGTGCCTATATCTGTGGTGAAGAAAGTGCAATGATAGAGTCTATAGAGGGTAAGAGGGGATTACCAAGACACCGTCCTCCATTTGTTGCTCAGGTGGGCCTATTTGGTCGGCCAACGCTCGTTCATAATGTTGAAACGCTCCATTGGATTGCACGAATTTGTAGGGAAGGTCCTGAAATTCTAAATAGTGTGGAGAAAAATGGGAGAAAAGGCCTTCGAACCTACTCTGTATCAGGCCGAGTTAAAAATCCTGGCATTTACTTGCTTCCCGCTGGGTCAACAATTTTAGACATTATTGATGCTGCTGGTGGGATGATGAAAGGTCATACATTTAAAGCTTATCAGCCTGGTGGACCTTCTTCTGGTTTATTGCCTTCAAAACTCAATGATGTTCCTATGGATTTTGATACACTTCAACCATATGATACTTTTATTGGTTCGGCAGCGGTAGTTATCTTGTCAGACAAAGATAGCGCTCGGGCCGCCGCTCTCAATATGTTGAAATTTTTTGAAGACGAAAGCTGTGGTCAATGTACTCCATGCAGAGTTGGCTGTGAAAAAGCCGTGAAATTGATGGAGAAAAAAGAGTGGGATACGGAATTGTTGGAAGAAGTTTGCAAGACCATGGTTGATGCTTCTATTTGTGGGTTAGGTCAGGCTGCACCAAATGCCATAAAATCAACGATTAAATATTTCAATGATGAAATTTAGGGTATCCGCCGGAGCAATTAACTGGATAATCTTAAATAAAAGCAGTCATCTTCTTTCTTTTATTTATATTAATTTGATACTAATTGATATCAGAGATTTCAAATGGTGTAGTTGATGGGATTTTTCAAAAAACTCAAAGAACGTTTATTCAAATCTTCTTCTAAAATAGATGAAGGATTGGATGCAATTATTGAAGACGGCGGTGAGGCTGAGGAAGTTGAATTAGAAGAAGGCCTCAAAACGCAAAAAGAAACAGTTGAATTTGCTACGAGCGTAGAAGCTGAAATTGAACCTGCTCCAATTGACCCCAAGTTAGAACAAAACGCTCTGAACGCTTCAGAAACCATCGAATCTGAAGAAGTGAAAGAAAATGTTGACTCTGATAAAATAGATGATGTCGAAACTGAACCTGTACCAATTAAACCTCAAATTGAGCAAAATGAAGTAGCCAATGAAAAACCTACGGAAACTAAAAGAAAAAAAGAAACCTTAGTTGGCAAAATTTTAGGCCGCAAAAAAGTAAAAGTCATTAAGCGAAAATTTGATGATGATATGCTCGAACAACTGGAAGAGTTATTAATCGCTTCCGATATGGGTGTAGATACAGCTATGAGAGTTGCGGCTAATATGGCTCAAGGAAATCTTGGCAGTCGATTATTTACATCTGAAATAAAAAAATTATTAGCCGACGAGATAGAGCAAATAATGGAGAACGTGGCGCAACCATTGCCAATCTATCCTAAGCATCCCCAGGTTGTTCTCGTAGTTGGTGTCAACGGTTCTGGAAAAACTACAACAATTGGTAAGTTGGCTAGCCAGTTCAAAGAGGCTGGTAAAAATGTAGTGATAGCTGCTGGGGATACTTTTCGGGCTGCTGCTGTTGAACAGCTTCAAATTTGGGGGGACCGTGCAAACGTTCCCGTCTTGGTTGCGCCTGAAGGTTCTGACCCGGCTTCATTGGCTTTTGATGCCCTAGAAAAAGCACAGCAAGAAAAAGCGGATCTACTTATGATCGATACTGCTGGTAGGCTTCAAAATCGAACAGATTTAATGGAGGAGCTAGCAAAAATTGTGAGGGTTTTGAAAAAAAAGGATCCTGAAGCACCTCAAAATACTATTTTGGTTTTAGATGCCACAACAGGTCAAAATGCGATTTCTCAAGTTGAGACATTTCGTGAAATAGCGGAAGTAAGTGGCCTTATTATGACAAAGTTAGATGGAACGGCAAAAGGTGGTGTGCTTGTAGCGTTAGCCGATAAATTTGGCTTGCCAATTCACGCTATTGGTGTTGGTGAGCAAATAGATGATTTGGCTCCGTTTGATCCAGCAGAATTTGCTCAAGCGTTAACTGGTTCTGACAATTAAACTATATTATTTTTATGAGCTCTGAACCGTTATTTTTAGTTTCCTTTATTTATGAAATAGAAGGAACAAGTCTAGGTAGTCGTGTGGCATTGTGGCTTGCCCTATTAGCTGCCTTTCTACACGCCGTTTTTGGTGCTTTACAAAAAGGACGTCACGATCCTTGGTTATCGCGTGGTGCTATTGATGCCAGTTCTGGTTTGGCCATGGTTCCACTTGCGATATTCGTTGTCCCAATTCCAGAGCCTCGACTCTGGCCAATTTTTCTAGTGATTTTTTTAATACATTTTATTTACAAACTTCTTCAAGCCTTCGCTTACTCTAAAGGCTCTTTTACCGTAGTATATCCTGTTGTGCGAGGGACAAGCCCTATTTTTACTGTTTTTGGTGCTTACATTTTGTTTGGTGAAACATTTTCACTAACACAATGGTTAGGTGTTTTGCTTCTTTTGGCGGGTATTTTTGGGTTGGCTTTATACAACCTAATCTATTTAGAGAAATCGAGAGAAACTTTGCCAGTCGCTTTAATTTTTGCTGTTTGCACGGGTAGCTTCGTCGCCATTTATACTACAATTGATGCTTATGGTATTAGGTTGGCTATTGACCCGTTGGCATTTATTGTATGGTTTTTTCTGTTTGATAGTCTGTCAATTACACCATATGCAATCTACCGATGGTTAAATTTAATTGAAAGACCAAATTTATTTCCTCTGGCAATCAGAGGTGTTGCAGGTGGAATTGTTGCTTTTTTTAGTTTTGGATCGATAATGTTGGCAACACGTCTTGATAAAGTGGGAGAGGCTGCGGTTCTCAGAGAAACATCAACAGTTTTTGCTGCCATTATAGGTTGGGTGTTTTTAAAAGAAACGGTTGGGCCACGTAGGGTATTATTAATGGCTTTGATTGCTTTTGGTGCTGTCGTAGTTGAACTTGGAGGTTAAGTAATGTCATCAAATCAAAAACACTCTGGGATTAAGTCTACTTTGGAATTTGGGCCCGTAATAATCTTTTTCTTGGCCTATATTTTGTTTAATCGCTATGACATCAGTTTGAATATTTATGGGCAAACCTACGAGGGTTTTGTTTTAGCAACGACAATTTTTATTCCCATTATTTTAATTACAACATTCCTGACTTGGAAGTTGACTGGCGAAGTTTCAAAAATGCAGCTTTTTACGGCTATCCTCGTAGTTGTTTTTGGTGGAATGACCATTTTGTTTAATGATGACCGCTTTTTTAAAATGAAACCAACTCTTGTTTATTTTCTATTTGGGTTTGTTTTATTAGTTGGTTTGCTTAGAGGTAAATCTTATTTGGAGTCGTTGATGGGGACTATGCTTCCGATGGAACGTGAGGGATGGATGATTATAAGTCGTAGAATTACTGGCTTCTTTTTCTTCTTAGGGCTTTTAAACGAATTTGTCTGGAGGACGTTTTCGACTGAGGTTTGGGTTTATTTTAAAACCTTCGGGTTAAGTATAGCATTGTTCGTATTTCTTGCGTCTCAATTTTCAGTTTTATCAAAATATGGTGATTTTGGTAATGATGATAAAAAATAAGTTAATACCAGCAAGGGTTCGATTGATTACTTGACGATGATCAATTAAATGTCTAATTCGTTTTCACAGTGGTGATTTGTTACCAGATTGCGAACCACTTTAAAAATTCGCTAAAAGGTCAGGATGCAATCCCCCCATTCGCTTGACCGCAACTGGGGGTTTTTTGTGTTTTGACCAATAGGTGTAATTATGAATAAACATTATCACAACCGAACTAAAATGGTTCATGGCGGTACCAGAAGAAGTCAGTATGGTGAAGTCAGTGAAGCACTGTTTATGACACAAGGTTATATATACGAAACTGCTGAAAACGCTGAAACGCGGTTCCTAGAAAGTCGCGATGACGATTTTATATACTCAAGGTATGGAAACCCAACCGTGGCTATGTTCGAAGATCGCATGGCCCTTTTAGAAGGTGCCGAAGACTGTTTCGCTACGGCGTCAGGAATGGCAGCAGTCAACGGCGCTTTGGTTTCTTGCTTAAAAGCAGGAGATCATGTGGTAGCTTCGAGGGCCTTATTTGGCTCATGTCTTTACATTCTTGAAGAAATTTTACCTCGTTTTGGCGTAGAAGTAACATTTGTAAATGGTTTGGATCTCGCAGCCTGGGAATGTGCTTTCAAATCCAATACAAAGGTTTGCTTTTTCGAAAGTATCTCTAATCCAAACTTGGAATTAGTTGATATTCCAAAAGTTGTAGAGATAGCGCACTCTCATGGTGCGTTAGTTATTGTTGATAACGTGTTCACAACTCCAGTTTTTTCAAAAGCTTTCGAGTTTGGAGTGGATGTTGTTGTTTATTCGGCAACCAAACATATCGACGGGCAGGGTCGCGCCTTGGGCGGTGTAATTCTAGGTAAAAAGGAATTTATACGCAAAAAAGTCGAGCCTTATATGAAACATACAGGGGGTGCGATGAGCCCATTTAATGCATGGGTCATGTTGAAAGGTTTGGAAACAATAGAATTGAGAGTGAAAGCACAGGCAAAATCGGCTTTGAAAATTTCTCAAGTTTTAGAGCAATCATCAAACATTAGAAAAGTTATATATCCCGGGTTGCCTTCCAGCGAACAGCATAATTTGGCTAATGAAATAATTTCTGGTTATGGAACTGTAATAACATTTGAGTTTGTTAAAGGTAAACCGGCTGCTTTTAAATTTTTGAATAATCTAGAAATAATTATAATTTCAAATAATCTTGGAGATGCCAAATCGATTGCAACGCATCCTGCAACAACCACTCATCAACGCCTAACCGAAAAGCAAAAGGAAGATCTCCAAATTAGTGAGGGGTTAATCAGGCTGTCCGTTGGTCTTGAGGATACAGATGACCTCATTAATGACGTTTCGTCAGCTTTAAGGACTCTTTAATTGATCTGTAACTAAAAATGTTGCGTATTAATAATCGCATGTAGTAAAGTTAAGTTTACACAATGGTCAGGGTCAGTGACGGAAAAGGGGTCCGGAATGAATATTCATACCCGTAAATTAGAGTCGGAAATTTCCGAATCTGAAGTCAACGAGGCTTTGTCAGTATTAAAAAAATGGAGAGATCAAGGTGGTGAGATAGACCTCTCAAACGAAAATATCCATCCATCAGAGGTCACAAATCTGTGGGTAGATTATCCTAAATTGAATGATAAATATCCAACTGAATTTAACCTTGATGCTGATTATAAGGCTTCACTTCCTGATCTGCAAAATGGCCCTAGCTCCCTAATTAAAGGTTCCAATCAAGTTATTCAGCATGTTGGCATCTCTAATTTCAAACTTCCAATTAGATACAGATTGCGAGGTGCTGGCGAAAGAACTCTGGAGACTTCAGTGACAGGCTCAGTTAGCTTAGGTGCTGACAAGAAAGGCATAAATATGTCGCGTATCATGCGCAGTTTTTATAAGCATTCTGAAGAGCAATTTAGCTTTTCAGTTATAGAGGCGGCTCTGGATGACTATAAAACAGATTTAGAGAGTTTTGATGCCAGAATTTTGATGAAATTTTCGTTTCCAATGAAGGTTGGTAGCCTTAGATCCAATTTATCTGGTTATCAATATTATGACATCTCTCTAGAGTTGATTGATCAGGATGGGCTTCGTACCAAAGTTATGCATTTAGATTACGTGTATAGTTCGACATGCCCGTGCTCTCTGGAATTGAGTGAGCATGCAAGGAAGTCTAGAGGTCAACTCGCTACCCCACATTCACAGCGGTCAGTCGCTAGAATTTCTGTGGTTTTAAAAGGAAATGACCGTTTGTGGTTTGAAGACATAATTGAACATTGCCGTGTGGCCGTTCCAACAGAGACGCAGGTTATGGTTAAGAGAGAGGATGAGCAAGCATTCGCAGAACTTAACGCTGCTAATCCTATCTTTGTAGAAGATGCAGCTCGATTGTTTTGTAAGAACTTGAAGAGCGATGACCGCATTGGTGATTTCAGAATAATAGCGTCACATCAAGAAAGTTTACATAGTCATGACGCGATTTCAATTTTGACAGAGGGCTCAACTTTTGAGACCGTATCAATTGATCCTTATCAATTCTCAACTCTCGTACATCGCGGATAAATTTAATAGGACTTGACAGTACCTTAGACAGCAATCAACGGTGTTTCCATGATTGATATGCGACCCGTTGGATATGTTATTGGGATTTTAGTCGTCTTTCTTGGATTGACGATGTTGGCGCCTCTAGCAGTGGATTTCGGGCAAGGGAATGGGCACTGGCCAGTATTTGCAACATCTGCTGCCATAACGATAATTAGTGGTGGTTTTCTTGCTCTAGCCTCATCAAATGGAACCCATATAGGTTTAGACATACAAAAAACATTTTTGCTTACGACCCTTGTTTGGGTTGCTTTATCGGTGTTTGCTGCAATACCCTTTATTTTGGGATTTACCAATGCAAACCTGGTGGATGCAATCTTCGAAGCAGTTTCAGGTATAACTACAACAGGTTCTACTGTATTCAATGAGCTGGATAAAATGCCAAAGGGTCTTCTTCTTTGGAGAGGTATTTTACAATGGCTAGGTGGTATAGGTATTATTGTCGTTGCAATGGTTTTTCTACCCGAACTCAGGGTAGGAGGCATGCAAATTTTTAGAGCTGAAGGCTTTGACACTCTTGGAAAGATCTTACCTAGGGCAACAACAATAGCTTTTCAAATTTCTATAATCTATGTGGGCATTACTATAGCTTGCGGTTTATCCTATGTTCTGGCTGGGATGAACTTTTTTGATGCAGTAGTCCACGCATTCACAACTGTAGCAACGGGTGGCTTTTCAAATTATGATGGATCCTTTTCTGTGTTTTCCTGGAAAGTCGAATATGTTGCTATTTTATTCATGATTTTGTCAGCATTGCCTTTTGTTCGTTATGTACAATTGATAAACGGGCAGGGCACAGCTGTACTTAAAGACCCACAAGTAAAAACATTTATTCTTTTAATTATTTTGTTGGTTTTGTTGAGTACATTTGTTTTAAGCATTCAGTTAAACCTATCTTTTGAACTTGTCTTTCGGAAAGCTCTTTTTAATATAACATCTATTCTAACAGGCACTGGATATGCCTCTACAAACTATATGTTATGGGGCGGTTTTCTAGTATCACTTTTGTTTTTTGTAGGCCTCATCGGAGGCTGTGCTGGATCAACAACTTGTTCTGTTAAAATTTTTAGGTACCAAATTGTATTTGCGTCAATAGCAAGCCAGCTAAAAAGGATTCACTCACCAAACGGAGTTTTTATTCCTCGATATCAAGGCAGACAAATAAGTGATGACATTCTGAATTCGGTGTTGACATTTTTCGTGGTATTTTTTGCATCCCTTGGAATATTAGCTGTACTGCTTTCACTTACAGGACTAGATCTAATAACCTCTTTGTCGGGAGCAGCTGCCGCACTTGCTAATATTGGCCCTGGATTAGGTGAAACTATCGGTCCAGCTAATAGGTCGCTTGGAATTAATGGCTGTATATATTTTATTTACTTTAAAGTTTTGGCGGAATTAGCTTATATTTTGTTTTTTTTAGTAAATAACCGAATGAATTTTGTTTGCCTGATTGACGGTCATCAAGGCTTTCCCTAAGAACAAGTAAGTTTTACAATGATCTAAAGGTAACGCTGATGGTTGCAGACGCTCCTCAATGTTTTCAAGATGTTATTTTGCGGTTGCAGAGTTATTGGGTAGAGCAGGGCTGTGCACTTATGCAGCCCTATGATATGGAAGTTGGTGCAGGCACTTTTCATCCTGCCACAACCTTGCGATCCTTGGGACCTAAGCCATGGTCCGTAGCATACGTTCAGCCTTCTAGGCGACCCACAGATGGACGTTATGGAGATAATCCAAACCGATTGCAGCACTATTACCAGTTTCAAGTTTTAATGAAACCTAGCCCTCCTGACTTTCAAGATCTCTATTTAGGATCCTTGGAGGCTATCGGTATTGATAGTAACTTACACGATATCCGGTTTGTTGAAGATGACTGGGAAAGTCCGACACTTGGAGCATGGGGTTTGGGCTGGGAAGTTTGGTGCGATGGAATGGAAGTGAGCCAATTTACATATTTCCAGCAAGTTGGTGGACATGATTGCAATCCCGTTTCAGGTGAGCTGACATATGGTTTAGAACGGCTCGCTATGTATATATTGGGCGTAAGCAATGTTATGGATATGCCATTTAATCATCCAAAGGCCAGAACTCCCTTAAAATATGGCGATATATTTAAACAGACAGAGGAAGAATATTCTAGGTGGAATTTTGATATAGCCAACACCGAAACACTATTCCGCCAATTTGATGAGGCGGAGCAGGAATGTTTATCAATATTGTCCCAGGAAACATCAGATCCTAAATCTGGAAAAAATATTACCATGGTTCATCCAGCTTATGATCAGTGTATAAAAGCCTCTCATATATTTAATATTCTCGATGCCCGAAGTGTCATTTCAGTGACAGAAAGGCAGGCATATATTGGTCGGGTTAGAGGCTTAGCAAAGCAGTGTGCTGATGCATTCATTTTAACCCCTGCTGGAGGTAAAGTTAAGTGACAGGAAAAATCATGGTTATGTCCATTTTGCTCACCTCTGTCATAGCTGGAGCGACAATGTATTACCTGCAAGTCTATGGGTTCTATCAGCGGGTTAATGTTGAACAAGCAAAAGGAATATCTTTGGTAAATCTTTCGACACAAGAACCCGAGAAAATACAGGTTGCCAATTTTCAGGGAATTGATGCAAATAGTTCGCCAATCAGATTTCGGGCATGTTTTGAAGTAAACGACCCTATTGATCTGTTGAAAGAAAAGTATGTTATGCTTAATTCTGCGACGCCTAGAAATGCTCCTATGTGGTTTAATTGTTTTAATGCGGGACGTATTGGTGAAGACCTATCCAGGGGCTCGGCGACTGCATTCCTTGGTAGCAAGAACTTTGAATATGGAATTGATCGCTATATTGTAGTGTATCCAGATGGACGCGGTTACGCCTGGAATGAAATAAATGATTGTGGTGAAAAATTATATGATGGGTCTACTAAAGATCAAAGCTGCCCTCCAAGGTTAAAATAATGCCTGATTTACTAATTGAATTATTATCTGAAGAAATACCTGCGCGGATGCAACGAAGAGCTTCGCTAGATTTTGAAAAGTTACTCACAGATGGTATTTCAGAGTTGGGTTTGTCATATGAAAGTTCTGCTGCCTTCACTACTCCTAGACGTTTGGTTTTAGTGTTAGAGAATGTTTCAAGTAAAAGTCTTAGCCGCTCTGAGGAGAAAAGGGGACCTAAAACAGATGCTCCAGAAAAAGCAATTCAAGGTTTTTTAAAAAGTACGGGGTTTGACCTAAGCCAACTTGAGATACGACAAGAGAAAAAAGGTGAATTTTATTATGCAACTTTTCAAACAAAAGGGCGTGCAGCGGCAGATGTTATATCGGTTGTTTTAGAAAAAATAATTCGAAACTTTCCCTGGCCTAAATCTATGCGATGGGGGAAGACCTCATTAAAATGGGTTCGGCCACTGCATTCTATCGTCTGCATTTTGTATGATGATAATGACTCTAAAACCGTTGATATAAATATTGAAGGTATTTCTTCTGGAGATAAGACATATGGCCATCGTTTCATGGGAAGTGGTGAGTTTTCGGTCACTTCTTTTGAAGACTATGCTGCAAAATTGAAAAAGAATTATGTGGTGCTAGACCCCTCAGAAC
>LUMP01000151.1_pt1 | contig 26191 bp, 27 predicted proteins | sample 729641 | NCBI WGS metagenome assembly LUMP01 (sample SAMN03860260, study PRJNA289734) | marine metagenome | biome: seawater column; feature: ocean; material: water; isolation source: Red Sea water column Station 12 - depth 47m | place: Saudi Arabia: Red Sea | collected 2011-10-15 | depth 47 m | reverse complement strand
GAGTAACATAGTGAATATCACATCTTTGTAATCTTTCTAAATCTTCATTGTATTTGTCTTGGAAGTGCATCATACCAAGGAATAATCCTTTGACATGCCATGAACCAACTGAATCAAATGATCTCTTCATGAGAATATTACCAAACATTTTTGCTAAATCTAATCCTGCTGGTTGTTTTTTAGTATCAACAAAGCCTTTGAGTTTTCTTACAACTTCAAGCATTGTAAAGTACTTGTTTTTACCAGAACGAATCTCTTCTGCTTTATCTTCAAAGAGTTCTAACATTCCTTGAATATCACAGAATTTAGTTAATGGAACAAATTTCTTTGTGTCAGCATCTTCAAAGATGTAAGTTCCTGCACCACAAGCAAAGTGAATAGATAATTCGTATTTTGGTTTACTTGAGAATGCTTCAATTACATTAGTTAGTGGCATACAACTTGGAACTGGGAACCAATCATCAACAGTTACTTCACCATTGGTTTGTTCTTCAATTCTTTGAACACAATCAGGAACTGTGATTCTGTATTTTTCACGTTCAGATTTACCCATTCTACCAGTTAATGATACTGGTTGGAAGTTAACAGCGTGAACTACATCCATGTTCTTTTGTGCATATCTAATAATTCCGCCTAATTCATGATCGTTAATTGATTTGATTACAGTTGGAACAAATACAACAGTAGTACCTGTTTTTCTGCAACTATCAAGAGCATATGGAATTTCCCAGTGATTTTTAGGATTTGTTCTTGCAGTTACACCATCAAATGAAAGATACAAGTTGTTACATCCAGCAAGTCTAACTTCTCTTGCTGCTTCAGGATCCATGGCATGTCTAATACCATTTGTATTCATCTGAATATGGTCAACACCTTCTTCTTTCATAATTTTGATAACATCAGCAATATCATCTCTAAGCATTGGTTCTCCACCAGTAATCTGCATAGAGTTTCCTGGGATTGGTCTTTCTGCTCTTAGAGTTTTCATCATACCTCTAACTTGAGTATGATCTGGTTCATACATGTAAGCACCTTCAAGTCCTTTCTTTACATAGAAGAAACAATACCAACATGTTAAATCACATCTATTAGTTACAATCATGTTTGCTAATCCACTGTGAGATAAGTGATTAGAACACAAACCACAATTATTTGGACAAGAACATTTGTCAATCATTACATTTGGAGAATGTGCACCTTTACCATCCATCCAGTAAGTACTGAATTTTTTGTACATTTCATAAGAACCAAAGTATAATTCCTCACACTCACCGTGAGTTGGACAAATTTTTGACATGAAAACTTGATTATCTCTTTCAAAGACTTCAGCATCCAAAATCATGTTACAATCAGGACAGATACTTTGGGTAAATCTAATAGTAGATTTTTTACCTAAATTCTTACTTGATTGATTGGAAATCTGAATTAGTGCCATGCCTGTATTAAGAATTCTAAAAAAACAGTATATAATCTGTTTCATACTTGCCCCCGTGGGGAATTTAGGAAATAGTCGTGACGGGTTTAAATATCAAAACTGATCGATTAGATCGGATGAGCATATCAGATAAAACAAAAAAATCTTTAGAAAAAATTGGTCTTACAAGTTATGAAATCAAAACATTTTCTGCATTATTAAAGTCTGGAGAAATGACAGCATCAGATCTTAGCCAAAAATCTGCCGTACCATATTCAAAAATCTATGAAGTTTTAGGTACTCTAGAAGAAAAAGGATGGATTGGATCAGATGATTCAAGACCAACAAAATATTTTGCAAAGTCTCCAGCAACAGGAGTTGAAAGTACGAAACAAAAAATGGAAAGTGATTTTTTACAAAATCAAAATATAATTTTAAATGAATTAGTACCACTCTATGAAAAAAGTGGCACAAGTGAAAGACCAGATATTTGGGTTTTATCTGGTGCAGTAAACATTACAGCAAAAATTTTGGAGATGGTAGACAGTTGTAGAGATGAAGTAATGATCACATTACCAGAAGTTGGTGTAGAATTAGTCAAACAAGCATTACCTAAGCTAAGAGCATTACATGACAAAGGAGTAAAAATTACAATTCTTACATCAGATAAAATCGATAAAGAGTCAATTACAGCAATTAAAAGAGTTGCAGAAGTAAAAATTAAGAAAGGATTGTTTGGAGGAGGCATAATTTCAGATAAGAGATATGTTGTGATTTTATTAGGTCCTGAAATTGCAGGTGAAAATTCATCAGATGTTATTGCAATATGGGCAGATCATATTGGTTTAGCAGGAATTGCTCGTCAATATTTTGAATATTTATTAAAAGATTCAAAGAAGGTGTAGTTATGGACGTACGTAAAGAAGAAAAATTATTTGTTGGAACTGCAGAAGCAGAGCATGTTGAAATGTATCTTAAAGCAATTTGGCACATTAGAGAAAAAGGAGAAGATGTTAAGATTAGTACAATTGCAAAAATTCTCAACATTAGACAACCAAGTGTAGTCCAAATGCTAAAAAAATTAAATGCTAAAGATCTAGTAGAGTATAACAAAGCAGGAGTAAATCTTACAGAAGAAGGAGAATCAATCGGTTCAAGTATGATTAGAAATAGTAGATTATTAGAAGTCTTGATGGATAGTGCATTAAAAGTAGAAATTGATGAAGAAATGGTATGTGGAATTGAGCATCATATGAATAAACAATTCACAGATGCATTATGTACAATGTTAGGTCATCCAAGAAAAAGTCCACATGATCGTGACATCCCAATGGGTGAATGTTGTAAAAAAATTAAAGATATCCCAAAAGATATATCAGATTAAAAAATTAGATTAAGTATGACATGTTTTTGTGGATGTGAAACCTATGTTAAAAATGAAGATGGTTTTAAAATTGCATGTGTAAAATGTGAGCACGGACCTCAAAATCATGATGATGCATTTAGAGATGCAGCAAGAAAGAATGAATCACAAAGTCAAAAACGTGATGCAGACTTTGGATAAGAGATTATTCGCCAATAATTTTAACTAAAACTCTTTTTGGTCTATTACCATCAAATTCACCATAGAAAATTTGTTCCCATGGACCAAAATCTAATTCACCATTTGTAATTGCAACAACTACTTCACGTCCCATTACTTGTCTTTTTAGATGTGCATCAGCATTGTCTTCTCCAGTATCGTTGTGTTTGTATTGTTCAATTGGAGCATGAGGTGCTAATTCTTCTAACCATTTTTCATAATCGTGAAGCAGTCCATCTTCATTATCGTTGATAAAGACACTTGCAGTAATATGCATCGCATTAACTAAACATAACCCTTCTTGAACTTGACTTTGATCTACTAGTTTTCGAATATCAGGAGTAATATTGACAAATCCTCTTCTTGATTTAATGTTAAATGTAAGATGTTTGGTTAACGACTTCATAGTTTTCCAAAGATAATCATCAATTAAAATCATAAAGCAGGCTCAGAACTCAAGATCCTCATCATTAATCAGAGGGATAGGAACATCACAGCCTGTAAGGCAGTTTTTAGTCACATTCCTTTTGAGTCTTTCAAGAAGCTTGATAAATGGCAAATTGTAAGTTAAACAAAATGGTTACAATAAGCACGCCTGCAACACTGGAAAGTTTTAGAAGATTTATCATTTCAAGTACGTGTAAATCTTATGCTCCAAGAAATTATTTAGAAGATTCAGAAGTATTTGCAGAAAGAGATGATAATTTAGGTGCAATATACGTAGAAGCAGCAGACAAAGTAACGTTGAAAAAAATTAGAGATATTACATTTATGAATGCAAGAGATGTACTTGGAATAATTTATAATTCAAAAAGTGGAAATACGTCATTAAAATGGCGACAAATTAGAAGAAATGAAGGTAAAGTAACAGGTGAAGCTTCTCCAAATTCTTTAACAAATCTAGCAGAATCAGGTGTTCTTACCCTAGATTGGGTTGAAAGTTATCTAAAGAAAAAATCACAAGAAGAAACTACTGAAACAACAAACTAAACATTTTACTTTTTGTAAATTATTTTACTAATATGATTACAAAAACAATAGATGAAAATTTAATTTCAGTAATTCCCGAAGATTCCGAAGATTTATTGAATTTACGACGAATAATTAGAGAAAATGACAAAGTTATTGGAGATACAACTAGAGTTTTAAAACAAGATAAAGAATATGCACGACCTGATAAAGGTGAAAGAATCAAAATTAGAATTGCGTTAACTGTAGAAAAAATTTCTCTTGATGAAGTTTTAGATAAATTGAGAATAAGTGGAATAATTTCTGAATCAAGTAATGAATCAGTACCACATGGTTCGCATCATTCATTCATTTTAGAATTAAATGATGGAATCACAATTTCAAAGAAAAAATGGTTACCAGTTGAAAAAAAACTTTTGAAATCAAGTAATAATCAAGTTAGTTTTGTCTTAATTGCAATTGATACTGCAGATTGTGGAATTGCAAGATTAAGAGGAACACATTTAGAATTTATGCCCAATATTTATTCTGGATCAGGAGGAAAGAGATACAAAACTAGTTTTAAAATTGAAAAATTTTTTGAATATGTGCATCAAGCAGTAAATTCTATTATTAAAGAAGAGGATACTATAGTAATTTTTGGTCCAGGTGAAACAAAAAAAAGATTTGCAAATCATTTACAAAAATTACAAAAATATAAAATTCAAGTTGTTGATGGAATAGACTCTGGTGGAGAAGATGGGATTTACACATTTACAAAATCTCAAACAATGCATGAAATAATGTCAGATAGTAAATTAGCAAAAGCAGCGGCAATAATTGATGAAATAATGATTCTTGCCAACAAAAAAAGTAAAAAATTCACAATGGGGTATAATGAAACATTTAGTGCTAATCAAATTGGTGCTGTTCAATCAATAGTTTTTTCAGATAAAATAATTCAAGATTATGATGAACAAGAAATTATGGATTTTCTAAATGATGTAGAAAATAAAGGAGTAGAAATTTTCAGTGTCGATTCATCTACAGATATAGGATTGAGAGTAACAGGTTTGGGAGGAATAGTTTCTTTGTTAAGATATTCATTAGAAACTTAATTTGTTGATTCAATTAACCATTTCAAATAGGATTTATTTATTGAAGTGACATCAATTTCAGCTATTTCAGGAACATCATATGGATGAGTTTCATCTAATATTTTTTTTAATTTAGTTTTATTTTTTGTTACAGTTTTGAAAATTGCTATATATTCTGGAGAATTTTGAATTTTTCCATTCCAGAAATAAATTGAATCAATTTTTGAAATATTCACACATGCAATTGTCTTATTTTTAACCAATTCATTGGCAATTTTGGAAATCGATTTTTTAGTTGGATATGTTGATACAATAAACACTGGTTTCATAGTAACCGATAAATGCCCGTACCTTAAAAAATTAACAATTAGTTTGGAACTTGATTTTATTACAGAAAATTCGATAATCTATGTCTTAATGGCATGGGTAGTAATTTTCATTTCAGCAAAGGCACTAAAATTAGAGAGATTTGGTTTTGAAATAAAGTCATACAGTTTAGTTTACAAAAATAAGGGAGTAAATGAGCTTTTAATTAAAATTCTAAACAAAACAAGATCAGCAGTATCTGTATTTGCAAATGTTAGTGTTATTGCAGGATTCATCATGATGGGTTTTGCATTTTGGTTTTTGTTAAATAATGTTTCAAACTTTTTTGTTGCACAATCAGAATTTAATGAGCTAACTGTATTAATTCCCGGAGTAACATTAACTTCAGCACCAGCAATTACCTACTTTTTACTTTCCATACCAATTGTACTTGTAATGCATGAGGGCGGTCATGGAATAGTAGCTGCACTTGAAAAAATTAGAATCAAAACAGGTGGTTTTGCAATTTTTATTGCAATGTTTGCAGGTTTTGTTGAACCAGATGAGGAAGAATTTGAAAAAGCAAAAAAGATTTCTAAGTTAAGAGTAATCGGAGCTGGTGCAACATCAAATGTTTTATTTGCATTTGTTTTAGGACTTATTCTATTAACAAATCCATTTTTTGCAATGGTTGTTCCTGAACCATTATTGAGTACATTTTATGAATTACCTGAAGGTGTTTTGATACTTTCAATAATTGAAAATTCAGGAGCAGAACAAGCAGGATTACTTGCAAACGACATAATTACTTCAATTAACGGCATACCGATTCTTGTTCCAGCTGATTTCCCTAGTTTGAGTCCAGGTGAAACTGCTTCTGTTTCAATTCTTAGAGAAGGTCAACCAATGAATTTTGAATTACAAGTAATGCCATCTCCTGATGATCCTGAAAGAGGATTAATTGGAATTATGAGAGATAATTCATTTGCATACAAACCTGTAATGAATTTCATTGAATGGAATGACCCTACAGTTTCTATGTTCTTGTTATGGTTATGGATGATTTCATTTTTTATAGGAATTATCAACATGTTGCCATTACCAATTCTAGATGGTGGCAAATTCATTTACATCATTATTGACAAAAAACTTTCAGAAAAAGCAGTTAAAATAACAATGTGGGGAATCTATGCATTCACGTTCACGTTATTTGGTCTCAATATTGCTTTGTCATATATGAAATCAGGTTGGTTTACAATCTAAATTACCTAAAGAATCATTAATGAAAAATTTTATTTAATTTTATGACATGCGACAGATGTGAAAATCCTGCAGCATATACAAGAAAATATTCTGGGGAAAAGCTATGTTCACAATGTTTCTCAAAATCCATTGTAAAAAAGACTGCAAAAACAATTTCCAAATATAAGATGATCAAACATAATGAATTAGTTGCAGTAGCAGTATCAGGAGGAAAAGATTCACTGGCATTGTTAAAAGTAATTCATGAGATGTCATTAACACATAGTTTTAAAATTAAAGTGATTACAATAGATGAAGGAATTCCCGGATATAGAAATGAAGCATTAGAAATTGTTAAAAAAATTTGTAATGAATTAAATGTAGAATATAAAATATATTCCTACAAAGATCTTTTTGAATTAACACTTGATGAAGCATTAGATTTACGAGAAAATGAAAAAACATCATCATGTTCAATGTGTGGCACATTTAGAAGACGTGCAATGGATTATGCAGCAAAAGATATTGGAGCAGATGTAATTGCAACAGGACATAATTTAGATGATACATTACAAACATTTGTGATAAACATGCTTTCAGGAGATACAACTAAAGTTGGTTGGATGAATCCAGATACTTCAACAAATTCTTTAAGAAAAATAAAACCATTTTGTGAAATTTATGAATCTGAAATTGTATTTTATGCATTTACAAATAATTTACCATTTCAATCTGAACCTTGTCCTCACATGAATGAAGGTATTAGAACAGATATTCGAGAATTTTTAAATTCATTAGAAAATCAACGTAGTGGAATTAAAAATAATTTGTATCAATCAATTATCAAAGTTTCAGATGTAATGAAAAATTCAGATTCAAATTCAAAAAATAAAACAAAATGTGAAAGATGTGGTGCGGAATGTACAGGGCAAATATGCTCAGTATGCACTATGGTCTTGAAATTAAAATCAAATCAAACCTAATGCAAATATAACATGCTATCTTTTAGAAAAAGCGGTAGTAGGTAGGATTGGGGTGCCAGCCGTGCCCTATTCTGAAACCGGCTATATGCAGAGATCAGTAACTGTTGGGTAAATCTCTAGATGGGTAATTCCCGCTTGGTGTGCGGAAATGAAATCACGCCGAGGCGGGTGGTTGCAGGACTAGAAATATTCGAAGGAATAACTTCTAAGACCGAACTATCGAAAGGGATGAGGTCCGGGAGGGAGCAATCCTAAGGTGGAGCATCCACGCTTCCTCGTCTACGTGGCGGATCTTGTATGCCTTGAAATGGGGCTATTCGTCTAGACTGGAACCAGCGGATCTACTACCTTTATAATTAAAATCAAATTTGCATGATCATGGAAGGAATAATTTCATTTGGAAATAAAAGAAATTATGAGGATTTTAAAAAGCAAATTCCTGTAGATGTGTTGCCTCTTTTTGATTCAATTAGAGAATTTTGTTTCAAATTAGGTGAAAATGTCATAGAAGATGTTAGAATGCATAGAGTTGTATTTTGTAAATCTATGACATTTAGATGGTTTCTTGATGTAGAACCAGAAAAAGGAGGAGTAAAAATAAAAATTCAAAAAAGTAGAAAAGATCCAATTCAAATTATTCAGATTAAAACAGAACAAAATATTTCACAATTTACTGGATTTTTTGAAGAAGCTTATCAAAATATTCATTAATACAAAACATCAAACTTTGAAAATTCATTATGGAATTCCTCATTATGTATTTCAACATTTTCTACAATTGAATTTGCAGGACCAATATGAGCCCATTTAACTAATTTAGAAACATTAGCTTCTGTACCTTCTAAAACACATTCAACACGACCGTCTGGTAGATTTTTTACCCATCCAAAAATATTATTTTGAATAGATTTGGCTTTTAGACTTTGACGAAAGAATACTCCCTGCACTCTACCACTAACAAAAAGTCGTACTCGTTGATTTGTCATTAATTAGAAATACAAAAAAGTTCTTAATCAATTTTAAGTTTAAAGAGATACTACTTTCTTTCTTTAATTCTAGCTCTACCAGTTTTTCTAGCAGCAATACTTCCTACCTTTGCACCAGGAGGAGTATCTCTAGAAACAGTAGAACTTTGTCCAACGTGTTGGTGACGACCACCACCGTGTGGGTGAACATATGCTGCTTGTGCAACACCTCTAACAATTGGATATTTCTTTCCTTTAGCTTTGAAACTTCGCCATTTGTTTCCAGCACTCATAAAGTGGCGTTCAGTTGCACCACCACCAGCAAGAGTACCTATCATAGCTCTATTTTTTGGATTAAGAGTTGCAAATTTACCAGAAGGAAGTTTAATTGTTACACCATCATCTCCATGAGAGAAAATAGTTGCATTGGTACCAGCAGACTTTACTATAGCACCACCATCACCAAAATGTCTTTCAATATTACAAACAATTGTACCATCAGGGATATTTTGAACACTAATTACATTTCCTTTTTCAATTTTTGACTTTAAACCAAATTGTAGTGATTCTCCAACTTTAGTTCCTAATACTGCAGGAATAAATGAAATGGATCCATCTTCAAATCTAACTTTAGATAATGGTGCTTCTCGTCCACGCTCGTGAACTAAATCAATAATTTCACCAACATGGTTTTCTGCTAGTGGAAAACGTGGATAATTAGCAGTTTTTCCTACTTTTCCAGTAGAAGTCGATCTAAACTGATTACCTCCACGGCCTCGTCTACGTACTAATGGTCTCTTACCCAAGTTGATCGTTTCAATCTGAAAAGAGAATTTTAAGCTTTGGTATGGATTAGAATAGGAAAAATTACCACAAAGGTATAAAAATTAGATTAAGGGTTCTTTTTGTATGAGTCAAAATGCTCTTTCTCTCAAAGTCCTTGAAGCATATACCAGAGATGTTGGAAGAGGAGTAGCAAGAATTGATTATGACTCAATGGATACCTTAAATGCATCAACTGGAGATGTTATTGAAATTAAAGGTAAAAGAAGAACAGTTGCAAAATGTCTTCCATTATATCCATCAGATGAAGGTAAAGGAATTATTAGAATTGACGGACTTGGAAGAAATAATTCCGGAATTGCAATTGGAGATACAATATCAGTTAGAAAAATTAAAGCAACTGCAGCTGAAAAAGTTGTAGTTGCACCATTAGAAGCAATTCCTCCAATTGATGAAAGATATCTTGCAGATGCATTAGAGAGTGTTCCATTAATCAAAGGCGATAATGTAATGGTTCCATATTTTGGTGGACGATTAACATTTCAAGTAATTGGTGTAACACCAGCTGCTGACGCAGTTTTGATTACACAAAAAACAGTTTTCCATATCGCTGAAAAAGGAGAAACATTACGTGGTGTTCCACAAGTAACCTATGAAGATATTGGTGGTATTCATAATGAAATAAAGAAAGTTAGAGAAATGATTGAACTTCCATTAAGACATCCTGAAATTTTTGAGAAACTTGGAATTGAAGCTCCAAAAGGTGTTTTACTTTATGGTCCTCCAGGAACTGGTAAGACTTTACTTGCAAAAGCAGTTGCAAATGAAAGTCAAGCTCATTTCATTAGCATTTCAGGTCCTGAAATTATGAGTAAGTTTTATGGAGAAAGTGAAGCTCGATTAAGAGAAATTTTCAAAGAAGCAAGAGAAAAAGCTCCATCAATAATTTTTGTAGATGAAATTGATTCAATTGCACCAAAGAGAGAAGAAGTTACTGGAGAAGTTGAACGAAGAGTTGTTTCACAAATGTTATCATTAATGGATGGATTAGAGGGAAGAGGTAAAGTAATTGTCATTGCAGCAACAAATAGACCTAATGCAATTGATCCTGCATTAAGACGACCTGGAAGATTTGATAGAGAAATTGAGATTAAAGTACCAGATAAAAAAGGACGAAGAGATATTCTTGCAATACATAGTAGAAATATGCCTTTAGCAGATGATAGTCAAGAATTACCAGTAAATATTGATAAAATTGCCTCAATCAGTCACGGATATGTCGGTGCAGACTTAGAATATCTATGTAAAGAAGCCGCAATGAAATGTTTGAGAAGATTATTACCAGAACTTAATTTAGAAGAAGAAAAACTTCCTCCAGAGACTTTAGATAAACTAATTGTAAATCATGAGGACTTCCAAAAAGCATTGATTGAAGTAACTCCATCTGGAATGAGAGAAGTATTCATTGAAAATCCTGATATTAAGTGGAGTGAAGTTGGTGGATTAGAAGACGTTAAACAAGAATTACAAGAAGCAGTCGAGTGGCCAATGAAATATCCTGCATTATATGATAAATTAGGACATAATATGCCAAGAGGTATTTTGCTTCATGGTCCAAGTGGTACTGGTAAGACTTTACTTGCAAAAGCAGTTGCAACACAAAGTGAAGCAAACTTTGTTTCAGTAAGAGGACCTGAATTATTATCAAAATGGGTTGGTGAATCTGAAAGAGGAATTAGAGAAATTTTCAAGAGAGCAAGACAATCTGCACCATGTGTAGTTTTCTTTGATGAAATTGATTCAATTGCACCAATTAGAGGAGCTGGTGGAGAAACAGCAGTAACTGAGAGAGTTGTCAGTCAATTACTAACAGAATTAGACGGAATGGAAAATATGCATGGCGTAATTGTTTTAGCAGCAACTAACAGAGCTGACATGATTGATCCAGCATTATTAAGACCAGGTAGATTTGATAAAATCATTCAAGTCCCAATTCCAGATAAAGAAAGTAGAAAGAGTATCCTAAAAATCAATGCTGAAAAGATTCCAACTATTAGTGATGCAAATGATCCAAAACATGTTGATTTCGATAAATTAGCAGAAATTACAGACGGATTAAGTGGTGCAGACACAGCATCCATTGCAAATACTGCAGTATCTTTAGTAATTCACGAATTCTTAGATTCACATCCAGATGTTAAAGAAATAGAAAAAACCAGTATTGATGCTAAAGTTTCAATGAAACACTTTGAGGATGCAGTAAAGAAAGTTAGAGAGCAAAAAGATCTCAAGATGGGCGAAAAATTAGTCGCCTCTTATTACAGGTAGTTTTAATAAAATAGTATTTCTAATTCTCATAAATGTCAGAATACACAGGTTATCATGGAAATTCATTAGAATTTTTAAAAACAAATCAAATTTCAATTGGTGATTCTGTAAAAATTTTTGCTGAAATTACATATACTGGAATTATAATGCCACGATATGAACACAATGACGATAAACATATCGTTTTGAAATTGAAAAGTGGGTACAATATTGGATTAGAAATTGAAAAAATTGAAAAAATTGAAAAAAAATCTTCTATGGAAAACAATATTGAAAAAAATGAAAAAATTGAAAAAAATAATAGCTTACCAAATATTTTGTTATTATCAACTGGTGGTACAATTGCAAGTAAAATAGATTATAGAACTGGTGCAGTAACACCAGTATTAACAGCTGAAGAACTTAATTCATCAGTTCCAGAACTTGGAAAAATTGCAAATATTGACACAAAGGTACTATTTTCAGAATATTCTGAAAATATTATGCCTGAACATTGGATAAAAATTGCTGAAACAGTAAAGGAGTATAGTAAATCAGAATATGCAGGAATAATTATAGCTCATGGAACAGATACAATGCATTACACGTCATCATATCTATCTTTTGCATTAGCAGGATTTCCAATACCTATAGCATTAGTTGGTTCGCAAAGATCATCAGACAGAGCATCATCAGATGCCGCATTGAATCTTATTGGTGCAGTCAAATTCCTTACTGAATCAAAAACAAATGGAATTTACATTATAATGCATCAAGATGAAAATGATGAAACAATTGCTTGCCATATCGGTACACGTGTTAGAAAAAATCACACTAGTAAAAGAGGAGCATTTCAAACAATAGGAAATGATCCTGCATTTTTAATTGTAGAAAATAAAGTTCAAAGAAATATGAAAAGAAATTTTTTCAAAGACAGCGAATTTGTTCCAAAAATAAAAATTAATCAAAAAGTTGCTTTAGTGAAATATTATCCAGGATATAATCCAGATTTATTAAAAAATTTAATAGATTCAGGATTTAAAGCAATAATTTTTGAAGGAACAGGATTAGGACATATTGGAGAGAATATGTATCCAATAGTAAAGATGGCAAATGAAAAGGGAATTTTTATGGGAATGACATCTCAATGTATTGACGGCAGAGTAAGAATGACAGTATATGAAAGTGGAAGAGACCTATTAAATTTAGGAATTATTCCATTAGAAAACATGATTCCAGAAATTGCATTGGTTAAAGCAATGTGGGTTACAGGAAATACTGAAAAATTTGATGAAATTAAAGATAACATGTTAAAAGAAATTGCATCAGAATTTTCAACTTGATTAGGTGATAAAATGGAAAAGTTTTCAATTAAAGAAGTAGGCGTGAAAATAGGCTTAGAAATTCATCAACAACTTGAAACAAATAAAAAATTATTTTGTGATTGTAAATCAATAGAATCTGAAGATTATTCAATTAAATTTCAAAGAAAATTACGAGCTTCTAAAAGTGAATTGGGTGAATTTGATCCTGCTGCACTTTTTGAAAGTACAAAATCAAAAACTATAATGTATTATGCAAATGAAGAAAGTAGCTGTCTTGTTGAACAAGATGAAGAACCACCACACGAATTAGATAAAGATGCTAGAAAAATTGCTTTAGTTATTTCTGCAGCTTTAAAATCAAATATTTTTAGTGAAATATATCCAATGAGAAAAACTGTGATTGATGGTTCTAATACAACAGGATTTCAACGAACAATGCTAATTTCTCAAGGTGGATTTTATGATGCAGATGATAAAAAAATAGGAATTCAATCAATTTGTTTAGAGGAAGATGCTGCAAAAAATTTAGGTGAAGAAGGAACCATAAGAAAATTTGGATTAGAACGATTAGGTGTTCCGTTAGTAGAAATTGCAACAGAACCTTTCGAAGTGGAACTAAATGAAATAAAAAAAATTGCTTTATCTCTAGGAAGAATTTTGAGAAGTACTAAAAAAGTAAAAAGAGGATTAGGATCAATCAGACAAGATGTCAACGTATCCATCAAAGATGGTGGAGGTATTGTAATTGAAGTTAAAGGAGTTCAACAATTAGATCAATTAGAAAAAGTTGTAGAATATGAAGCAAAGAGACAATATGGATTACTAAAAATTTCAAAAAAAATTCAAGAAACTAATTGGAAATATGACAAAGATGATAAAAAAGACATTACAGAGTTATTTTCAAAATGTCAATCAAAAATTATTCAAAATGCCATTAAGAAAAATCAAAAGATCATGGCTATTTCTTTTAAAAACATGAATGGAATTTTTGGATATTTACCATTTGAAGGCATAAGATTAGGAAAAGAAGTAGCTGAATTAGTTAGATTTTTTGGTATTGGAGGAGTTTTTCATTCTGATGAATTACCCAATTATGGTATAGAAACATCAGACATCAATGAATTAAGAAACATGTTAAAAATTACTGAAAATGATGCATTTTTGATTTTAGCAGCACCAGAAGAAAAAATTCATACGGTGATTGATCAAATTATAACAAGAATAGAAATTATCAAAAATCAAGGAATCCCCATTGATACAAGGTTAGCAACTCCCACTGGAGAAACAAAATTTTTGAGACCTAGACCAGGTGCAGCAAGGATGTATCCAGAAACAGATATTCCACCAATAATTATTACTGAAAAAGAATTAAGTGATGCAGAAAAAAATATTCCAAAATTATGGGATGATGCAATTAAAGAGATTGAAACAAAATATAAAATGAATCAACAACTTGCAGAACAAATTTTTGATTCCAAATATATTGAATTATTTGAAAATATTATTGAAAAAATTAAAACAAATCCAACATATGTTGCATCAGTTCTTTGTTCAACAATAACAAATTTAGAAAGAAAAGGATTAAATTCAAATTTATTAAAAAATCAAGAAATTTTTAAATTATTTGAACTCCTAGATAAGGGACAAATTGCAAAAGAGTCAATTGAAATAATACTTGAAAATATTATGTCAAATAAATCAGAAAACGTACAAGAAGCTATGAAAAATACTTCTATTGAATCAATCAATAATGAAGAATTAGATCAGATTATCAAAAATATAGTTGACAAAAATCAAGAAATAATCAAAAATCAAAAAGAAAGAGCAATTGGACCATTGATGGGGATTGTTATGAAAGAATTAAGAGGCAAAGCATCTGGAGAAATAATTAACAATCTTCTATTAGAGAATATTAAAAAGAAAATAAAAGAAGAAAATTAAGAATGCGGGAAGTGGGATTTGAACCCACGAACTCCTAAGAGATAAGGATCTGAACCTTACACCGTTGACCAGGCTGGGTGATTCCCGCATCGTGGAATTTAGAATTGTAAAATAAGTTCTTTATTATACAAGAAAATAGTATTTTCAAATTAATTAAGGGATAAACATGGAATTTAGAGAGATTTATTGTACAAGTTGTAAAAAAGTTATTGGACGATACAACATTAAATTTTACAGTGAAGATAAGATTGCTGAATTAATGAAAACAAGTCATGCAGCTCATGTTAGAAATGGTCATCAAATTAACATTAGAAAATTTGAAAAAAGTTAATAATTTTTAATTATTTCAATAGCTTCAGAAAGTTTTGATATTCTAAATAATTCATTATTAGAAATATGCTTGTTCCATGGTTGTGAATACAAAATAACTTTTTTATTATTTTCAAGGAATTTTACTGCATTTAATGGAGAATCATCAATAAAAACATCATAATCTAAATCAGCTTTCATGGGACCATCAATAACAGATACGTAATTATCATATGAAATATCATTATGTTTTAACCAATTTTTTACAAAAGAATTTGTGGAAACTTCTCTAGCAGTAACAATATCTACTTGTGCAAATTTAGAAAGATTTTCTGTAGTTAAAGATAAATTTTTTTCAGTTACAGGAATCGATTTCCAATCTTTCCAACAGAAACTTAATTCTGAATAAAAATCAAATGGATCAATTTTAAATTTTTTCCAAAATTCCCAATCAGTTATTTGATTTTTAGAAATTGATGGTCTTATTGAATTACTATAGTTTAACCATGAAACAATGACATCAGCAAGTACACCATCTACATCTAATGCAATTTTCATATTATCAATTAATCAGTTGTATCTTTAAATTCATTTAATAGATTTTTTTGATGTTTATTGAGTTTTTTAGGAATATTTACTACTACTCGCACGTATTGATCTCCTGTTCCTCTAGAATTAATATGAGAAACTCCTTTTCCTTTTAGTTTGATTATAGTATTTGGTTGACTACCCGAATCTACTTTGATTTTTTCTTCTCCATGTAATGTTGGCACCATTAATTCACATCCCAATGCAGCGTCTATCATAGAAACATCCTGATCATAAAAAATGTCTTTTCCATCTCTTTTAAAATATGAATGAGGTTGAATTTTTACTCGAATTACTAAATCACCATTTATTCCATCTGGAATTTCATTTCCTTCATTAGAAACAATATAATCACCAGTATCAATTCCTGGTGGAATTTCAAAATCAACTTTTTTGGTTCCTTTAACTCTACCTTGTCCTTTCCTTGACCATTACATGAAGTACATGTTTTTTTGTTGGTTCCAGGTTTACATCCAGAACCATTACAATTATCGCATTGGATTTGTTTTTGTAAATTAATTTCCATCTTTTTTCCATTTAATACATCATCTAATGTAACAGTAGTTTGGTATAGAATATCAGAACCACGTTGTCGCTGTTGAGTAAATCCGCCACCTCCGCGACCGAAAATAGATTCAAAAATATCATTAAAACCGCCACCGCCACCTCCGCGACCGAAAATATCATCTGAAGAATATCTTCCATCTACTCCATCATGTCCATACTGATCATAGGTTTGTTTTTTTTCAGAATCAGAAAGTACAGCATATGCTTCTGAAATTTCCTTAAAATGTTCAGCAGCATCAGAGGATTGATTTCGGTCAGGATGGAATTTTAGTGCTAATTTTCTATATTGATTTTTTATTTCATCAGGGGAAGAAGTTTTAGAAACTCCTAGAACTTCATAATAGTCACGTTTTGCAGCCATAAGTTATTCCTTCATAAAGATTACACTATAAATGAGCACCTTGTTGTCCATCAGCACCTTGTTGTCCATCAGCACCTTGTTGTCCATCAGCACCTTGTTGTCCATCAGCACCTGGTGGTGGTGCTGCATTTTTGTATAGTTCAGTTGTTACTTCATTGACTAAAGTTTGTAATGCTTCAAGCTTAGGTTTTAATTCAGATGGTTCTTTATCTAAAACTTCCTTAACTTCTTTAACAGCATCAGTAATTTTAATTCCTTGTTCTTGTGAAATTTTATCTTTAAGATCTACATTTACTAATTTTTCAGTAGTGTAAATATAACTCTCGGCTTCATTTTTAAGATCAATTTTTTCTTTCTTAACTTTATCTTCATCAGAGAACTTTTCTGCATCTTCTTTTAATTTTTCAATTTCTTCTGGAGAAAGTTTTGAATTTGATTCAATTGTTATTTTAGCTTCCTTTTGTGTACCAAGATCTTTTGCCGTTACATTAATGATTCCATTTGCGTCAATATCAAATTTGACTTCAATTTGTGGTACACCTCTTGGTGCAGGTGGTAAATCCTAATGAAACATTATCATTTGCCATAGGTCTTTCACCTTGTACAACGTGAATTGTTACAGCTGTTTGGTTATCAGCTGCAGTTGTGAAAACTTTACCTTTAGAAGTTGGGATAGTAGTGTTTCTTTCAATTAATGGTTCTCTTACACCACCTAATGTTTCAATTCCTAATGTTAGTGGAGTTACATCAAGTAGAACAATGTCACTACTTACATCACCAGCAATAATTCCTGCCTGTATTGCAGCACCCATGGCTACTGCCTCCATTGGATCAACACCAGATTCAGTTTCTTGACCAATTACTTCACTTACAAATTTTTTGACTAAGGGAATTCTAGTTGGTCCACCTACCATGACAATTTTATTAATATCAGAATTTGATAATTTTGCATCTTCTAATGCTTTGAGAATTGAAGGTTTACATCTCTCTACAATTGGACCAATTAATTCATCCAATTTTGCTCGTGTAATTCTTAATTCAAGATTTTTTGCTCCTGCGGATGGATCGTGTGCAATAAATGGTAAATTAATGTCAGTTTCCATTACAGTAGACAATTCAATTTTTGCTTTTTCACATGCTTCTCTAATTCTTGTCATTGCTGTTGAATCAGAACTCAAATCAACTCCTTCTTTTTTCTTAAATTCATCTAAAACATAATCAATCAAAACTTTATCCATATCTGTACCACCTAATTTTGTATCTCCAGATGTACTTAGAACCTCAAATACACCTCCACCCATTTCCATAATGGTTACATCCAAAGTACCACCACCAAAATCAAAAACAAGTATTTTCATATCCTGTTTTGCTTTATCTAATCCAAATGCTAAAGATGCAGCAGTTGGTTCATTAATGATTCTAACAACATCAAGACCAGCAATGGTACCAGCATCTTTAGTTGCTTGACGCTGATTATCATCAAAATATGCAGGTACTGTAATTACGACTTTTTCAATTGGCTCTCCTACAAATGCTTCAGCATCTTTTTTTATTTTTTGAAGAATAAATGCTGAAACTTGTTGAGGTTTGTATTCTTTATCTAAAACTTTGAAGGTTTCATCTGAACCCATTTTTCTTTTAGCAGCAACAATTGTATTATCTGGGTTAGTTACAGACTGTCTTCTTGCAGGTTCACCAACTAAAAGTTCACCTTCTTTACTAAATGCAACAACAGATGGAAATGCTTTACCACCAACTGTTGCACCTTCAGCTGCAGGAATAATAGTAGGTTTACCACCCATAACTACTGCTGCTGCAGAATTACTTGTTCCTAAATCAATACCAATAATTTTAGTCATTTTTATTCATCATTCTCCTTTTTTGAAATTTCTACTAGTGTAGGTCTTAATATTTTTTTTTGGGAAATATAGCCTTTCCTGATCTCTTTTGTAATTGTATTATCATCTAATGTTGAATCTGAAACAATAGAAATTGCCTCATGAAAATTAGGGTCAAAAATTTCTCCTAAAGCATCTATAGGTTCAACATTATATTTTTCCATTAATGATTCCATATTTTTTAAAATCGAATTTAAACCATCTGCATTAATTTTACTTTCAGAAAGTACATCTTTGGCACGTTGAAAATCATCATAAATTTTAAGAAAATCTAACATAAACTCATTAATTTTAGAATTAACACCAACCTCAATATCATTTTGAGTTTTTCTGCTAAGGTTTTGAAAATCTGCTAAAACGTGTTTTAATTTTTCTTCAAATTGAGATGATTTTTGTTTTTCTAATTCTAATAATTTTGATAAATCTTCAGAATTATGATCATTATTATTTACATTTTCTGATTCTTTTGCATTACTAGAATCTGTTTCATTTTCAGAAATTACTTCAACAGGGATTTCATCAGATTTTTTTTCATCAGACAATTTAATCAGGATAATTTTTTAGCTAATTTATACCATTATTGAATCGTTTCACAAAGAGGATTTGCTTTTACTATAATTAAATTAGAATCTTTTTTAGTATTTTCAATATTTTTAAAATCAGATTGAGAACAAGCTACAATTATTGTAGTTTTATCACTATGAAATAAATTGAAATCTGGATCTTCATATGCTTCAACATCCCCAATATAATCACGCAATTTAGAAGTTAAATTTTGAAGCATCTCAATTTTATCTCCACGCATTGCATGTTGATCAAGCGTCCAAGATAATGCTATTTTTGTTCTACTTGCTTTTAGATCATTTTTCTTTAAAGTACCACGAATTTCATCAATCAATCTTTTGATGTATCCATCTATTCCTTTTACACTTCCATTAATCAAATACATTAATGAATTTGAACCTTCAAAAGATGAACCTAGAGATTTTAGATCAAACAATCCATTTATCATATTATCCAAAAATATTTCTTGAAAATCATTTGATGAAAGATCATTTTTTGTAATTTCATCTTGAGCATATTTACAAACCTCCAAAATACTACAAAGACTAGAAAATCTTGATAATACATCAATAGCGTGAAAATGTTCTGATGATGAAATCGCTACAAATTCTTTTTCTTTTTTTGTATTACTAAGTAAATCAGCTAAAACTGGATCTTTTTTACCATTAAATGAACCGATAATTTTTGGTTGTTGATTAAGGTCTTCTAGAGGATAGTAAAAATAAGAAATATTTTTACCAGCTTGAAGTCCAGTTACATGTTCTAATAATGAGATATTTTCATTATTGCCTCCAAATCCTGTAGCTAGTGTAAAAATTACTGAGCTGTTTTTCTTTAATGATGTAACTGCATCTTTGAATTTTGAATGAATCTCTGTTTTGATATCTTGTCCAGTTTTTCTAATTCTTGGAGTAAAGAAAAGGTATTGAGCTTTAGAAATTGCCACATCAATTGGTTCCATTGCCAATAATGGTTCATCTTCTTTTAAGGAAGAAACATTTGGATATGTTTTAGCAATTTCAGCTTTAAGAGAGATTGCAGAAGGTGTAGATTCATCTATAATATACACATCTGCACCCTTAATTGCCATTTGAGAAGCAATTGCATAACCTTCAGTACTTAAGCCATAAACAACAACTTTTGTTCCTGCCATCAATAAGGGATGATTATCGACTAAGAAAAACTTATTGAAGTATAGTAATTATCAAAAATACTTGAAAATATGGATAGATATTCTAACACCAAAGCAATTATTGTTTTCTGAACCAATAATTGAGAAACTCGGACAAAAACATAAGATTTTGTGTACATCAAGAGAATACAATGAAGTATCAAAATTGGCAAAAATAAGAGATTTTGACCTAATTTTTGTTGGAAAACATGGTGGTGGAGACAAAGAAAGCAAACTAAGAGCAAGTATTGACAGAATTGAAAAATTATCAAAAAAGATTAAGAGATTTGAGCCTGATATAGTGATTAGTTTTGGTTCCCCAGAAGCTGCAAGAATTTCTTTTGGATTAGGAATTAAACATGTTATGTTTTGTGATTCACCTCATGCAAATGCAGTAATGAAACTGACATTACCATTAATTGTTCAATACAAGGCAATTGATGCAGTAGTAACTATGCAAAGAAAAATTGATGAGAATATTAAATCTCCATTTGAAGATAATCATAAAAAAAATATTTTAATCAGAGTTGAAGAAGAAGAAGCAGCATATACATCAAAATCCAGTAAAATAATTCCAATTATAAAAAAAATTGTTAATGACCACAAAGATGAGAATATTGTTGTTTTAGGAAGATATTCCAAACAAATTAGTAATTTACAAAAGTCAATTGGAAGAAAAGCTAAGGTTATCAAAATGTCATTTGATGGAAAATATTTACTTAATAATACAGATGTGTTCATAGGTTCGGGTGGAACTATGACAGCAGAATCTGCTTTAATGGGCATTCCCACAATATCATATAATGCAGTTCCAAACATTATTGAAAATTTCTTAGTAAAAAAATCACTTGTAAAAAGAGAAACAAATCCAAAAAGAGTTTCAAATGAAATTAAGAGAATTTTTGGAGTAAGTAGGGATAAAAATCAAAAAAGAGCTGAAAAAGTTGTTAAACAGATGGAAGATCCTATAGAAAAACTAGTAAAAATTATCAAAAATTAATTTTAATTAAGTTTTGAGAGTTAAATTGGAATAAAAAGTTCATTAAGGGAATAGAAGTGCTCGATTTAGCAGCCCGGTAGTGTAGCGGTCAAGCATAGAGGCCTTTGAAGCCTTTGACCCCAGTTCGAGTCTGGGCCGGGCTACTTTATTTAATAATCACTGTTCTAAAACATGAATATAATATAGCCAATAATTCTCAAAATAGGCATAATGACGGATATTATCTTAGGAATGGGCGAAGTAGGACAAACATTATTTGATTTACTTTTAGATAGAAAAATTGAATGTATTGGAATTGATTCAGATAATTCAAAATGTAAAAATTATTCGGATAATGAATTAATTAAAAATCCAGAATATCTTCATGTATGTTTACCAGGAGAACTAGAAAAATTTTCAGAGATCATAGTTGATTGGGTAAATAAAATAAATGGTATACATGTAGTTATTATTCATTCAACAGTAAAACCTGGAACAACAAAAAGTGTACAAGAAAAATTATCAATACCAGTATTATATTCACCAGTTCGTGGAGTTCATAGAAGATTTTTAGATGATATTAAAAAATATACAAAATTTATTTCGTTTGATAAAAAAGAAATTGATTCAAAAATTAAAACAGATTTAGAAAATAGATTTGAAAAAATAGAATGGATGTCAACAACAAAAACTGCGGAGTTGGCAAAAATTTTAGTAGATACATCATATTATGGATGGCTGATTAACTATGCACAAATTACCAAAATGATTTGTGAAAAAGAAAATATTGATTTTGATGAGATGTGGAAGTTTGCAGATGAAATACATGAAAATTTAGGAAATAGACCAAAAATGTTTCCAGGTATTATTGGAGGACATTGCGTAATACCAAATTTGAATTTAATAGAATATGAAAATTTAGATGTAATTAAAAAAATTAATGAAATGTTTGAAGAATTTAAAAAATAAAAATAATTTTTAAAAATCTAATCTTGTTAGTAGTTTTGATGCAATGATGAAAAGAATACTAGCCAATATAGCAAGAACAATCATTTCTATAATCACAAATTCGGTAACAGTACCAAAAATTCCTGCTCTAATTATATCAACAAGATAAGTTAATGGATTAAGATAAAATGCTGAACGTAATGGTTCAGGCGCAGTATCTGCAGGATAAAATGCTGAACTAACAAATGCAAAAAATAAGAAAACAGTGTTAATAATTACATTAAATCCTTCACTTGAGCGTAATCTGGTAGAAATAATTGAGGCTAGAGAACCAAAAAGAATTGAACCAACTACTGCTCCAAAGATTAGAATTGGAATTGTAACTATAGAAAATTCAGCAGATTGAAAAATTACGGGATATCCAACAACGGCAATCAATGATGCACTGACTAATCCAATGATACCAATTGTACAAATATTACTCAAAATGTAATGACTGCGAGTAAATGGACCTGACATAATTTGTTCAAACATTCCATGTCTTCGATCATTCCAAATTAGAATTCCAGAAATCAAAGTACTATTCATTATATTAAATCCAATCATACCAGATGCTAAAAATGCAGGATAATCAAGATCTTTACCAGCAAATGGAACTTGATTAATTAATGGACCATAAGCAAAACCTGCCACAAAAATATAGATTAAAGGAAAAATAATTTGCCAAATTAAAAATCCAGGATTAAGTGAAATCGTTAGATTTCTATTAACAAGTCTAATTACTGGATGCATTTTCCCTCATCATTTTTAAAAATACATCTTCAAGATTAGTTGGTACTGCAGATAAATCTTCAATTTCAATATTATTTTCATTAAGTATTTTCAAAACTCTAAGTAAAATTAATTCTGATTGTTCTGAATGAATAATTATTGTTGTACCAGTATCAAAATTAATTTCAAAGTCAGGTATATCACTTAACAAAGAAGAAATGTTTGATTGTTTATTTTGTAAATGAATTTTTATTGTTTTTTCTTTTCCAAATCTATTTTTTAAAGCATCAGGGGAATCAACAGTAAGAATTTTTCCATTATCAATTATAGCTATTTCATCACAAAGATATTCAGCTTCAGATAAAATATGAGTTGTGTAAAAAATTGTTAAACCAGTTTTGATTTTATTTTTTAAGTAATCTAATAATTTTCTGCGAGCTTCAGGATCTAATCCAACGGTTGGTTCATCTAAAAATAATAATTCCATATCATGCATGAATTCACGTGCAACTTGTACACGCCTACGTTGACCAATTGAGAGATCCTCATTTCTCTTCTTGCGAATTTCAACCAGATCAAAATCCTTCAATAATTGTTCCATTCGTTTTTTACGCTCAATTTTAGGAATATTCCACATCATTCCATATTTATCAAGAGATTTTTCTACGGACAAAGTAGGCTCATAACTTGGTTGTTGTAAAACAACACCAATTTTACTACGAATTTTTAGTGGATTTGAAATTGCATCAATTCCTAAAATTGACAATGAGCCAGATGATGGTTTTATCAAGGTTGTAAGCAGTTTAATTGTAGTAGATTTTCCTGCACCATTTGGACCTAAAAATCCAAAAACTTGACCTTTTTTGACTGATAGAATTAGATCATTTACAGCATTGATTGATCCATATGATTTAGTCAAATGTTCAACATCAATACATGACATAATCAAACTGCGATCTTCCTATTAATTTAGGTAATGAGATCAAATTATAGAACTTAAATAATTTGAAAAATTGTAAATTGTTTCAGATTAAGAAAATGGATTTAGATAAAATCATTCAATAGATTCTCTATAATTTGGTGAAATTAATTAAAAATCAATGAAATTTTTATTAATACATCTTGTTTATGAACACTGAATGTCAGAATCACAAAATCTCATTGAAAAATTACTTCAACTAAAACCTGAATTAACTAAAGATATTATCGATCAAAAAATTGCAGAAAAAAAAGAGAAAATTGGTTCAGGATATCTAACTGATGAAGGAGCAGTGTTCTTAATTGCTTCAGATTATAATGTTAAACTAGATGAACAATCAAAAGCTGAAATTAGTTTAAAGGATCTATATGCAGGTGCAAAAGAAATTTCTTTAGAAACTAGAGTTTTAAATTTTTCACCCACAAAACAGTTTTCAAGAAAAGACGGTTCCACATTTGATTTAAGAACAATGACAGTATATGATTCAGGTTCTACAGCAAGTGTAAAGTTATGGGATGAAAAAGCAAACTTACCTGGAATTGAGAATCTTAAGCCAGGTGATCTAATTAAAATAATTAAAGCATATGTAAAATCAGATTTAGATGGTTCTCCAACGATCAATATTGGTTCAGGCTCAAATATTCAAACTGTGGAAACTGAAAGCCAAATTCCAATGATTGATAAAATTACAAAAGACATTAGTGAATTACAAGAAGGTCAGAAGGATCTTGTCATCTCAGGAACAATTGATGGAATCATTAGTGGAATGAAATTTACAAATTCTAGAGGTCAACCTGGAACTGCACTCAGAATGAGATTAAAGGGAAAAGATGGCTCTGCAATGAGGGTCGTGTTATGGGGTAAAGATGAATCACTGATTCCAAACATGATTTCACAATCAGCAAATGTAAAGTTACTTGGAGTTAGAGTCAAGTCGGGAAATCAAGGATTAGAAATTCATGGTAATGAAGCAACGATTATTGAAATTGAAGGTGGAAAAGAAGCAGATCCAATTATTGCAAGAATTCTTTCAATTGTAACAACTGAAAATGGAAAGAATATGATAATAGCAACAGATAATCAAAAAAATATTTACAACATCAATGATTTCTCAAATTCAACCAGTATCTGTGTTGAAGGAGATGTCATTGAGTGTATGCCATCAAAGGTTTATGGAAATTCTGTCACATTAGATGAAAATTCATTTGTTAGGAAATTAGAAGATGATGAAACAATTCCATCACTATCTAAAATTCGAACAAAGATTAGTGATGTAAAAGTAGATGAAACATATTGTATTGAATCTATAGTTCTAAAAGTTCCTGAAAGGAAAGAAATTCAAACTAAATCAGGTGAATCAATTTCTTTATCAGAAATGTTTGTTGAAGATGATACTGGTCAAATTTGGGTAAAAGGATGGAGAAATCAAGCAAAATTAATTGATAAATGTGAATTAGGAGAAATAATTTCCATAACAGGATTAAATGCTAAAGCAAATAATTTTGGTGAGGGTAGAATTGAATTATTTTTAACAGCACATTCAAAAATTATTAAGAAAAATTAAAAATCAATCATCAGACATACCAGAAGACGTTATTGTATAAGAAAAATTTTCTTTATTGAAGGGAGAAGAAATTTCACCATTGTAAATAGATGAATTTTTGAAAAGATGGATCTTGATATGAGTAAAAAGATCTATTGCAGTAGACATATTTTCAACTTCTTGTTCATTTGAATTTCTAATCATATTAGTAATTACAATAGGAATTTTGTGAGAAACTGCATATGAAGATAATTCATGCATATATTTCATAAATAAAGAATTTTTTTTAAAGATGGATTGATTATTTTTATATTCATAAGAAAATAAATCAGTAATATTATCAATAACAATTAAAGAAAAAGTTTTTTCTTCAAAATTTTTTATTGAACTAATTTGTTCTGATGTATTTGTAACCCTAGAGACAATAATGTTGTTAAGGAAATTAATATTTGAATCAGATTTTTTTTGTATTTCTAAAATTCTTTCAGGTCGAAATCCTCCAGTAGTATCTAAAAATAAAACTTTGCCGCCATTTTTTATTGAATTAATTGATAATTGTAATAATAGTTGAGTCTTACCAGTTCCATTTCCTCCAAAAATATCCACAATCACACCATTAG
>LUMP01000234.1_pt1 | contig 26233 bp, 28 predicted proteins | sample 729641 | NCBI WGS metagenome assembly LUMP01 (sample SAMN03860260, study PRJNA289734) | marine metagenome | biome: seawater column; feature: ocean; material: water; isolation source: Red Sea water column Station 12 - depth 47m | place: Saudi Arabia: Red Sea | collected 2011-10-15 | depth 47 m | reverse complement strand
GACATATCTTGGTAGACCAATGCCACAAACTGACTACTGGTTCAGAGTATTCCTAGAAGATGGTAGAGAGTTTAAAGGACACTTTAGCCTTGTGAGAGGGACTGATTAGAAACAATCACAATCTATAGAGCCTCTTAAGAAATTAAATCCAATTGTAATTTGATGGAATCCACCAGATCCAAAATTGATATCTCCAAACTGATGAGAATAATTATAAGAGAAAACAAAATCTTTAAAATCTATTCCAAAAAGAGGAGTAATTAATTGCAATGTTTGTTCTTTTAATTCACCAGTGCTAACATCAACATATTGAGCTCCTTCAAAACTATTTCTAAATGAAATTCCAGCCCATAACCTTCCATAATTTAATTTATAATAAGCTTTAAAATTAGTATCTAAAGCTTTTTCTCTGGTAAGCTCTGATATTTGAAATAATGCAGATGGTTCAAACGACCATTGAGTATCAGTATAGAAAACATAACCAAGAGAAGCTACTAATCTCTTAAATGATGTTTTATCTCTAGGGTAATCGTATTCAAAATCTCCGTACATGTTATGAGGGCTAAAAAGGAGATTTTTGATAGTTAAATGCGCATAATATTTTGAATTAACATAAGACATACCTACGTCCATGTTAAAATATCCAGTATTTTCCATTAGTCCTGAAATTAAAGGGTCATAATCAACAAGATCAAAAGTAGTTTGATCTAAAGAATTTTGAATCCCACCTATACTAATACCAAATGACAACTGATCAATTTCATCATATTTTGAAGGATAAGGTCTCTTACTAAGTACAATATCATCATTAAAATTTATGTGATGTGCATAAGTTAGATACAATCCTTTTTGTGAGTGATATCCATTTTGATCATTAAATACAGTAACTCCAACACCAGATCTTTCACTTAATCTTAAGTCAGCAGTAAGAGTTTGTAAATTTGGGGCTTCAACTTGATCAAACCACTGTTTTCTTGCAGTCATTCTTAACTTACCACCCACTAAATTCACTCCAGCCATTGAAGGGTGAACCAAATAATAGTTTTCAGTTAAATAATCAAAGTAAACAGGAACACCTTCCTGAGCTTTAATATTTAATGTTAAAAAGAATGATATAAAAAGGATATAAAATCTCACGTATAATTTGTAACAATAATTAGACCTTAAATTTTGCTAATGGTATAATTTGACGCTAAATATACTCTAATTTTTTTTTTTGTATAAAAATCCCAGAGGTATAAATAGAAATAATGCGAAAAAATTAAACATATATGCCACAATTGGAATTAAAATCATTAATGCAATCAGCCAAAAAGTATTGCTAATTTTCATCCGTTATTATTTTAATTAATTCCTTTTCTGGTATTCTTCCTAAATCATCGATTTCATCCAACCATTTATCAAGAACATCACTTAAATTATTTAATTTATCTATATAATCCGGATTATTAGATAGATTATTTAATTCAAAAGGGTCATTATCCAAATCATACAACTCTTCAGCTAATTTTGGTGTTCTAAACCATAGATTTTGTTTTGGACTTAATTTGTTTTGTAAATGAAGACTTGTTAAATGCCTCATAAGTGCCATTTGAGTCCTATATTCAACATCAAGAGCATGAGAATTTTCAGGAAAATAATTTCTAATGTATTTAAACTTATTATCTCTGACAGCTCGAATTCTATCTGGATTCTCATCAAATCTATCACTTGATGTAAACAAATATTCTCTTTTTGTTTTAGACTTAAAATTTCCTATAAAAGCTTTTCCTTGATATTCACTAGGTATCTCAATATTTGCAATTGAAAGTACTGTTGGCGCAAAGTCAACAAAACTTAAAAATTGATTTTTATCTACTTTTTCATTTACACCTTTTGGCAATTTAACAAAGAATGGAACTTTTGTGCCTGTTTCATATATGGCTCTCTTGTGTCTCGGAAATGGACCTCCATGATCACTGTAAAAAAATATATATGAATTTTCATAAAGATCATTTTTCTTTAGCTCATTTATTAACTCACCTACTTGTTTATCCATTTCAAACAAATTTGAATAGTTAACAGCTAAAGAATGTCGTACGATTGAATCATCGGGAAATACTGGGGGAATAAAGTCAATTTCGTTAGGATTAATTACTAACTTTTCTTTATCTCTTTGCCACATTCTACTTTCATGAGTAATATTATAATTGTATACTGCAAAAAGAGGTTTATCAACCAGCTTTAAATCAACTTCATTTCCATACTCTGTCCATGTTGAATCACTAATTTTAAAATTGTAATCACCCTTTGATCTATTGTATGTATAATATCCATTTTTCCTTAATATTTCTGGGAAGGTTTCGATTGATTCCGCAAGGTTTGAAGAATAATAAGGTATTTCTAATACTTGTTCTTTTTTACTTCTTTCAGATATTTTACCTTGTTTAAAATAATTATCATACTGAAAAGCTCTCATATTGTGAGTCCCTATTGAATTAGGATACATTCCAGTGATAATTGAACTTCTAGCAGGTGCACATACAGGATATGTAGCATACATATTTTGAAAAACTAAACTTTCACTTGAAAGCTTTTCAAGATTGGGAAGGTTTATATCTTCATTTGAATAAAAAGGAAAAAGATATTGAGACTGATCTTCTACCACAATCCAAAAAATGTTTGGCTTTGAGTTTTTTTCACATGAGATTAAAAAAAGAAAAGAAAATAATGTGAAACACAACTTTTTCATTTTATTAAATTAATGAAAATGAAGACTATAAAAAAGTAGATTTTTTTTTACATTGTATAAGTTAGCGTTGTCATGAAAAATAAAATTATTTCTTTATTAATGTTTATTGTTACATCTGTTTTAATAACATTAATATCATATTTTCATTACAATCAACTTCCTATTTATAATCTAAACTTAGCTTATAAATTTATCAAAAACACGACTCAAACAGAAGATTTTGAAGGTCTATCTAAAAATCTAGGCTTTAATAGCAATGATAAGCTACTGATTATACATGCAGATGATCTAGGTTTATCAAACTCCGTTAATCAAACATCTTTGGAATCTCTTTTAAAAAATACGGTTACGTCTGCAAGTGTTATAATGAATACTGAAAAGGTACAAGAGGTTGCTGATTTTTCTAAAAAAAACCCTGAAATAGACATGGGTGTTCATCTAACTGTCACCAGTGAGTGGAAAATTCATAAATGGGGAGGAGTCCTTCCAGACAAAGATATTCCATCATTATTAAATAATAAAAATCACTTTTACTGGAACAAAAGAAAATTTACTAAATACACAAACATAGATCAATTATATAATGAACTTCAAGCTCAGGTAGATTTAGCCATTTCTATGGGGATGAATATTTCTCATATTGATAGCCATGAGGGTGCTTTATTTTTTGATCCTGATGTTTTTAAAACTTATTTAAAAATTGCAGAAAACAATAATCTATTGGCTTTTGTACCAATTCAAGCTAGTGTTCATTTTGATAAAAATTTTCCAAAACCAAAACACGCAATAATTGTGGATCAATTTTTTATGGCTGAAGCAGGAATAAAACCTGATGAAATGGAGCAGTATTATTTAAATATTTTAGATAATTTAAAGCCAGGATTAAGCGAAATAATTGTCCATTTTGGCCTTGACAATGATAACATGAAAGAAATAACAACTGAGAAAATTGATTATGGATCAAAATGGAGAGAAATAGATTATCAAGTTTTCAACAGTGAAAAATTTATTAATTCTATTAAAAAAAATAATATAAAACTTGTTAACTACAGAGATTTAACTAAACACATTAAATAAAATGAAAAAATTATTAATTCTAACATTACTACTATCACTTACATCATTTGGACAAGAAAAATATATACCAACAAAAGAAAATCTAGAAGCTAGAGAATGGTTCCAAGATGCAAGATTTGGATTATTTATTCATTGGGGTGTATATAGTGTTCTTGGCGACGGAGAATGGGTGATGAATAATCAGAATATTTCAATTAAAGAATATGAAAAATTATCAACGTTTTTTAATCCAGTTTATTTTGATGCAGAGGAATGGGTTTTAATGGCTAAAAATGCTGGGATGAAATACATTACCATAACTAGTAGGCATCACGATGGATTTTCAATGTTTGATTCTAAAGCCTCTGATTATAATATTGTAGATAGAACACCCTATGGAAAAGATGTTTTAAAGATGTTAGCTGAGGCGTGTAGAAAACACGATATGAAACTGTTTTTTTACTATTCTCAACTTGATTGGTATAGAGATGATTATTTTCCTAGGGGAAGAACTGGAACAGGTATTGAAGGAAGAGGAGAGGGAAATTGGGATGATTATATCGATTTTATGAAAGCTCAGTTGACTGAACTATTAACTAATTATGGTGAAATTGGAGGAATATGGTTTGATGGTGAATGGGATCAAATTAAGTGGGATGGAAAAAGATTTGGCACAAAAATTATGGATTTTAAATTGGATGAAGTTTACAAGTTAATTCACGATTTACAGCCACAAGCACTAATTGGAAGTAATCATCATTTAGCTCCAAACCCAGGTGAAGATTTTCAAATGTTTGAAAAAGATTTACCTGGTAGAAGTACTAAATCATTTGCAACAAAAGCTGAAGATATAGGTAATTTACCACTTGAAGTTTGTGAAACTATTAATGGTTCATGGGGTTTTAACTTAAAAGACAGAAAACATAAGTCAAAGAAAGATCTTGTTCAATATCTAGTTAAAGCTGCTGGATATGATAGTAACCTTCTCTTAAATGTTGGTCCAATGCCCAATGGTAGAATTCAAAAAGAACATATAAAATCATTAAAAGAAGTTGGAGAATGGGTCAATGACTATGGAAAAACAATCTATGGTACAAGACGAGGACCAATTGATCCTACTGATGAAATTGCTTCAACTCAAATTGACAATACAGTTTATATTCACTTACTGAATAATTATAAAAAAACATATTTTATAGAAAATTTTCATCCAAAAATTAAGGATTTAAAATACTTTGATTCAAATCAAAAAGTGAGCTATGAAAAAACAAAGTCTGGTTTGATAATTAATGTAGATCAAGATAAATTAGATCCAATTGATACAATCCTAGTATTAAATATCAAATGATAAGGTACATTCTAGTTTTCATTTTATTTTTTTCATGTTCACCATTAAAAAAATATGAGCACACAAAAGATAAATGGGAAAAGGACATTCAAAATCTTGAGAAACTTGATAATAACCTCCCAATTGATAGTAATTCATTGCTTTTTGTTGGCAGTTCTAGTGTTAGACTATGGAATTCCATTGCAAATGATATGAGCCCATACAAATCAATAAGAAGAGGATACGGTGGAGCTCGCTATACTGATTTGATTCATTTCACTAAAAGATTGATTGTGAATCATAATCCAAAAGCCATATTAGTTTTTGTAGCAAACGATATTACTGGAAACAATAAGTTTAATCTAAACTCAAAAGAAATTAGCGATAGAACCCCCAAACAGGTTAGAAATTTATTTAAATTCTTTGTAAAAGAAGTTAGATCTATTCATAAAGAAATTCCAATTTTAGCAATAGAAACAACTCCAACTCCAAAAAGGTGGCATGTATGGGATAAAATATCAAAGGCTAATGACTTAATTGAATCTTACTGTAAATCAGAGAAAAATCTATATTATATTAACACTAGAGATCAATTTATTTTAAATGATAAACCTGAAGAACTATTTTTCATAGCTGACAAGCTTCACCTAAATAAAAAAGGTTATGTTTTATGGTCTGAAATAATTAAAGAAAAATTAAAATCAATAGGTATTTAATCAATTAAAACTATTGGGCTTTTCCAAGTAATAGAATCTCCTAAAATATTGTGTTTTTCACTTATAATCTCAAAGGATTGTATTTTAACTTTTATAAGTCTATAATTAGACTTATTAGGATAAAATTTATCCCATTCATTTTTCCAATAATGCTCTATCAAATCAGAATTGTTAGAAATTGATGCAAAGCCTTTAACGGTCACATAACCATCATTTTCTTTAGAGTTAAAATGAACTGTAACTATGGGGTTATTTTTAATATGATTAATTTTTCGAGAATTTATATTAGTTCCAAAATAAAGTATAAAATCAGGGTTAACCTTAAAATGATCCATAGTTCTACTATCAGCTGAGTTATTATTAACTGTAGTTAACACACTGTATTTGGCACTATTTATTATTTCCAAAGCAATTTCTTTAAACTTTTCTTCCTGATGATCTTGAGATGAAGCAAAATTTACAATCAACAGAGATAGAATAATTTTGATAAAAAATAATGGTTTCATTATTACATAAAATTAACCAATTTTAATCCATATGAGGTGAAAAAAATTCCAACAGAGAAGGATTTATTATTTTTTTTATATATTAGAGGATATAATAAAAGTATACTAACTTAAAATTTAAAAAAAATGGGATACACTCACACAAACAGTAAAGGTAAAACTTACCACCTACATTCTAAGGATGTTACTTTAAAAGGTGGTAGAAACCAAACTATTTATTACTTCGCTAAAGATTCAAGACCTAATGCTTGTGATCTTCCTGCTGGTATGAAAGTAGTAGAAAGCCCAAAAACTGGTCTTCCATTCGTAAAAGGTGCATGCAGACGGGCCTTCATGAAGTGTTGTCAACTCAGTCCATTTTTTTCCTTTATCAATACTTATTTTAACTGTCATTTTTTGTCTAGCTGTTTTACTATCTGGATTAGAGAATAATAATTTTTTATTTGATGATATCATGCTAGCTTGACATACAGGTTCTTGAAGATCATGATTTGAATAAATAGTATCCCAAGAAATTCCTTGATCTGTACTTATAGATTGTTTTCTGTATCTATCATCGGTATAATTTCTCATATTGAGTAAAAGATTTCCATTGTTTAACTCAACTACCGTACATTCATTTACATCGTCCTCATTTGTTGATCCTCCTAGTTTCCAGTTTAGCCCACCATCATCAGAGAAAATAACATGAGAATAGTATCTTTTATTAAATGCTTCAATATGATCACATGGAATAATTAACCTTCCTTTATTTTTTCCTCTTTTCAACTGAATACCATTAACTGGTCCGGTAGCATACCATGTCCAATTATCTAATTTTACATCCTGTGTTATTTCTTTTGGTATAGACCAAGTTTCTCCTTCATCATCGGAGATAATTTGAAATATTCTTCTGTGATCATAACTAGTTTTATTAATTATTTCCCACTCGTGATCAGTACCTAAGTTCCATGTAGACAATAAAATAATTCTTCCAGAAATTTCATCTAAAACTGGACTAGGATTACCTGCTGTATTTTCATCATCGTCCCATATAACAGATAAATCAGACCAAGATTTTCCGTTATCATTTGATTTTCTTAAAACTAGGTCAATATCTCCAGTATCACTGCAACTATTTTTTCTACCCTCAGCAAAAGCTAGTAATAAACCCGATTTTGATTTAACTATAGTAGGAATTCTAAAACATTTATATCCATGATCTCCAGATTTAAATACATAATCTAATTCTTGAGAAGGAGAATAATTACCGCATAAAAAGAACAAAAAAGCTAAAAATAAACGCATAAAAAAACCTACTTTATTTTCAAAAGTAGGTTTAAGATAAATAATTTATGGGATAACTTATTTAAATCTATACATTACAAGCTTTAGATTTGACTGATCTAATATTTCTCGAGTGGCAGCACCATTGTTCCACATCATTTGATCTGCAAAAGTAGGAGTTCCCCATGCTTCTTCCCACTCTTCTTCAGGAATCTCTCTCCCCATCATATCAATTGTAACATGAGTTGGAGTATCGTCTAGTGATGACTCGGTATTAATTTTACTCGATAAAATCTTATTAAATTCCCACCATTTTCTTGCTCCATTTAATATTCCCTTATTATGCCATTTCTTATAAAATTCCATTTCATATCTTTCATAACTTTCATCAAGTTGTTTAAAAACATTTAATTGAATAACTGAGCCTAATTCTAGATCTCCAAAAATCCATGTAGTATTATCTAATCTCACTAGTTGATAATTATTTCTATCTCCATATGGGCCTCCTTCCCATATTTTATCAAACTTTTTCTTTGAAAGCTTTGGATATGCGCTTCTTCCAATTTCATAGAAATTAGCTTCTTTGGCTTTGTTTAACTGAACAGAATCTTGGAAGAAGTCCATAATTAAAAAATCAGGCCTGGATGCTGCTTTTTCATCTCCTTCTTCTTTAATAACTTCCCAAATCATCCAACCTGTTTTCAAATCATTTTCAATAGCTTTTTCATTAATTTTTGACCAAAAAGTTTCAAGTTCAACATAAGCATCGTTCTGACCCTCATCTAGTCTGACTGAGGTATAGTTTATTAATTGTGAATAAGATGCTAAAGTTATTAGCAGTGTAAAAAGTGTAATAAATTTTTTCATTGTTATTGTTTTAATATAATTTATTTAAAAAATATAATAATTAAAAAAATCGAACTATTTTTTTAATTTTCGAACTAATTTTTATTCAATTATTTTGAATGGTAATCTGCTGCTGAAGTAGCAATTTGATTGAATGGCTTAATATTTACTTTGAAACCTAGTGAATTAGCCCATCCCTTGGCTACTGCAACTAATTTATTAGAAAAGTATCTTTCATCAGAATTATAATCCATATCTATTTCTATATTGATTTCCTTATTATTCAAAATTTGAGCAATTTCAATACTTAACTCTGTTTCTTTCCAAAGTCTTTCCCATTTATCAATAATTTTAGGAAAGTTGTTCTTTTTATATATGTAGTGGACTCCAGACTTATTGAATCTATATGCAATAGCAGTGATATATCTTGTATTATCATTTAAGGTATGAGAGTCTGTACCTATGTGAATTTTGACATTAGGATGTTTTTCAATTATATATTTTGTGTAATCTAAGGGGTCAATAGATTGACCGTTTATTTTAATAAAGTTTGTCACAAATAAAATACCTTCTATAATTCAAATAAAAGTTAATAAAACTCTAAATAGAAAAGAATTAATTTTTATAATCCGATATCATTTTTTATTGACAATTGTTAATATCTGTAGAAAAAAAGATACATTAAAACTATATTAGCTGACGAAATGAAAAAGTTAAGTTATCTGTTTATTTTTCTATCACTTTTAAATTTTTCTCAAGAGGACAAATTTATCCTTAGTACAGTTGCATTTTATAATGTTGAAAATCTATTTGATGCTGTAGATGATCCAAAAAACTATTGGGATCAAAAATGGCTTGAAGAAGGAACATGGACAGAAGAAATTTATCAAAAGAAGCTTAAAAATATTTCAAGAGTAATTCCTGAAATTGGTTTTCAATATACAGGTAGTCATCCAGCTATTGTTGGTTTATGCGAAGTTGAGAATAGAAAAGTATTAATTGATTTAGTTCAAAGTGAATCAATGAAAAAGTATAATTATAATATAATTCATTTTGATTCTCCAGATGAAAGAGGTATTGATGTTGCATTACTTTTTGATAGACAAAGGTTTAAGCCAAGAAAAGCAAAAAAATATCCTCTTTATCTTAAAAGACAAAATGGAGAAAGAGATTTTACTAGAGACCAATTATTAGTAGAAGGGTTTTTAGATGGAGAAAAAGTATATCTAATTGTAAACCATTGGCCAAGCAGATCAGGTGGGCAAATGAGAAGTGAACCTGCAAGAATTAAGGCAGGACAATTAAATAAAAAAATTATAGATTCAATTCAAAGTTTAGATCCAAAAGCTAAAGTTATTAGCATGGGAGATTTCAATGATGATCCAAAAGACAAGAGTATAAAAATGACATTGAATACAAGTGCCAAAAAAAATAAGTTAAATGAAGGTCAAATTTTTAATCCATTTGAAATCTTACATAGAAAAGGTTATGGAACTCTTAAATATAGAGGTAACTGGAACATGCTTGATCAATTATTGATGACAGAGCCATTGGTTACCGATACTTCACTATCGTTTATAAAAGCTGGTATTTACAATGAAAAGTATTTAATCACACCCGATGGAAATTATGAAGGTTATCCTTATAAAAGTTTCTATAATGTTTGGCTTGGAGGTTATAGTGATCACTTTCCGGTTTTCTTAATTCTAGGGAAAAAAGTTAATTGATGATTTTTTTTGATTTGTCAAACTAAAAAACTTTTCCATTACAAGAATTGAAATAATTTTTTCAGACTCTTTGTCTTTAAATTGAGAGATATACTCATTAGCATTTTTTGAGATGATCTTAAGCTTATCAGTATTTTTTATATAATAATTGATTTTTTCCTCCATATCTGAATAATCATCTTTTATTTGTATGTAATGATAGTCTGGAATTAATTTTCCCTCCATAAACCAAGACTCATATTTAGGTTTAGGCATTACTGCTACAGAATTAGATGACATAACCCATTTTAAGTTTGATGCAACATCATTTCCCTCAATACATAAAATGAATTTATGTTTTAAATGATAATCAATATTAACCTTCGGTTTATACCAAAAATCATGATCAGTACCCTTATTTATTTGACCTAAATCACAAAGATTATTATTAAAATATTTTTTATAAAAATCAATTCTATGGTTTTGATGAACAGCTGCTCTACCAAAAAGAATATTTTTCTTTTTTTCAAGCGATAAATGATCCTTTACAAAAGTAAAATGTCGGACTTTATTTAACTTTAGAATAATTGAATTTTGATTATCATTTGAAATTGGACGTGACTTTACAAACGAAGGTTTATCTGGAACGAAATTAACGTCTCCAAACACAAAGTTTGCTTTATAATTTTTAAAAAACCTTGCAGTAGAAAATGCATCAAAAAAATAAGTTTTTCCTTTTTTACTCAGTTTCAAGTCTGATAGATATTTCCAATCTTTTGATGGTTGAATTTTTTTTTCAATTTTATTATAATAATTAACTCTTTCTTTTATTTTATTAAACTCTTTTTCTGTTATTTTTTGTAGAAGATTTTCTAATGAAAACTGATAAAAAGTATTAGGGATAAAAAGGGAAAGATAGCCTTTTAGATAATATAAAAACTTATTGTTTTTATGGTTTGTTTTTAGAAACCCCATTCATTTCTAAAATAAAGATAACTTTTCTTGAAGCCAAAGATTTTGAAATTTATTATTAGGGTCGTATCGTTCAGCTTGAAATTTAATATTAAATTTTCTGTCTCTTGGATCATTACCTACACCTGAAACATACATCCAATTTCCATAATTGCTATGAACATCATAATCAATAAGCTTAGATTCGAAATACTTTGCTCCCCATCTCCAGTCAATGTTATTTTCTTTTGAAAGATAACTAGCAACATTTTGTCTTCCTCTGTTACTCATCCATCCAGTATATTTTAGTTCAAGCATATTAGCATTTACAAATGGTTCAGGAGTTTTTCCATTTATCCAGTTTTCAAATAATTTTTTATCATGAATCCATTTATAATTTTTATCAAGTATTCCTCCAACTTTAAATATTTTATTACCATTTATAAGAGATATATACTTAAAATAATCTCTCCATATTAACTCAAAAATCATCCAATATGTTGATTGATTCTTTTCTATTTTTTTTTCATAATCTTTAATTGAATGATAAATAATCCTGGGTGATAATGCCCCATTTGAAAGCCATGAAGACAGCTTTGAACTATAATCTTTACCAATTAATCCATTACGAGTTTTTTTATAAAAACTTACTTTTTTAGATTCCCATAAGTAATAATTTAATCGATCTAAACCTTGTTTGTATCCTCCTTTAAATGGAAATGCGGAACGATTATCAAAATTAAAATTATTTAATCCTAAATCTTTTAGAGTTGGTACTAAAAATTCGTCTTCAATTAAGTTGTCCTCATGCATTTTAGTATTTAGTCCAAAAGATTGTCTTACATGTAATTTTTTTTCACAATACTTACGAAAATTGGTAAAAACATTTGAAACATTATTTATGTCAACATCTTGTGGGTGATATAAAAATTGATCATTAAACTTAAATATATCAATGTCTAATTTTTTTAAAAAATCTTCTTCTTTAATTTCTTCTTCAGTCCATTCGTCTTGAAGATACACTCTTCCAATATTTTTATTTAAAATTATGTTGGGAATAAAGCTCTCAGGTTTGTCAAAACCAATTACTAAAGAAATATTTATTTTTTTTAATTCCTCTTTTAAACACTTAACTGATTCAATTAAAAAATTAGCTCTAAAAGAATCAGTTTTTGGAAATCCTAAATTGTTTAATTTAAATTGATGAGGGTTAAAACAATAAACTCCAATAACATTTTTAGAATTTTCTATTGCATGTGAAAGACCAGAATGATCAACAGCTCTTAAGTCGTTTCTAAACCAAACAATTGAATTAACTTTTTCTACATCTTTTACTACAGTACTTGACATTTTCCCAGTTTTTTTCCCACTTTTTTCTCCAGCTAAATGGCAAATTACATCTAGGGCAAATTTTTGTAGGTAGATTATTTTTTTTCAAGATTTGCGTCTTGTAAATTGTACTTTTGGTTCAATTCAAAAACTTTGCCAGGGTTATAATCTTGATCTTGTACTATGATTAATTGTTTATCTAGAAGATTAATTTTAGAATTAATAGTTTGATTTGATGAGTTGAATATTTGTTTAGCTAAATCATTTTTTATTTCACCAATTTGTGAAATATTTTCGATAATTATTTTAATAAACTCTAATACAGCTTTAATTTGATTGGGAATCCAGCTAATTATTGGAGTTCCGCCAGTAGCCTTTGCATATTTTGTATTAGCCATTATATATTTTTGAACAAATTGCCAATGACCATTTCTAAACTTATAAATTTCTTCAACAATGGCTAATAGAAAGCATAGTCCAACAGAGTTTTTTGATTTCACTAAATAATTGAATAAGGATTTCCCTTCTATTTTTTCAATTTCATCTCTCAAGTCATTAAAAAAATGTTGAATACACTTTGGTCTGTATGTCCTTAGATCCATAAGATATTTTGTCAATTGATTTTTTGGATAAAAATTTATAACACCTGTAAAAATATCTTCCATAGGTATTATGTTGTCCTGAGCTCCAGTTTGTCCTCTATATTGTCTTGGTTCATCCGAAACTCCCTGATAAACTAACCCATCTCCAAAGATTTCTTCATTTCCCTTAATACCCATTATAAATATTCTAAAATCATTGTAATGTTTCCACCTAGAAGCTACCCACATCTCTTTTCTTCTTTCATTAACCTTCACCATTGAATTAAAATTTTTCTCAAGCCAATGATTTAAAGATTCGTCATCTCTTTTTTCTATTGATATTAATGCCTCTGTTACAGATTCCACTAATTTTGGGGAATGTTGATTAATATCTACATGATTCATTATAAATCCAGTTTCATCCTTCTTTCCAGAAAACTTAACACATTGATCAAGATTTGACCAATGAAAATTATCAGACCCATCTAAAACTTTGAAATTACCTAAGGAGTAAGCGTAATGATACTCTAACCACGGATATACATCTAATTTTTCTGCAACATAAACAAATGGCTGCGCAATTTGTTGAGGAAGAAAATTTCTAGCTTTTCCATATTTTTTTGATTTTACAAACTCTTGGTATGAGGACTCTAAAGTAAATGCTGACGATAAAAAACAATATCCTCTGAACAACCCCTGAATAATCATAATATCATCTTCCTTTTTAACTAATTCAAAATAATTTGGTAGATTTTCTACCTCATTTTCAATTTTATTAGGAATAGCCAGAATTCCAGGGTTACCATCAGGTAATTCGACTGGCATTCTATCTAAAATATTTTGTAATTCTGAATATCTTTTTGGTAAAGAAGTAATTGGTCTGTTTTGTGGTAAAAAACCAAATTCAGAACTTACATTAAAAAAATTGTCAGAATAGTTAGTCTTCATAAGTCAATTAAGCACAGAATTTGTTAGTTGTTAAATGTTAGTTGTTTCTGAACTGCCTAAATATAGTAAATAAGTTTATCTAAATGCTAGAATTAATTGATAATGAAAAAGTTATAAATGATGCATTTGAGCATTTATCTAATGATAAAGTCATGGAATTTTTTATTAATTCATTTGGTGATAAAATAAATCCAAATGATAGATATAACTCTAATTATGCAATTTCAATTTGTAATCTTATAATTGAGCAACAAATTAGCTTTAAAGCAGCCATAAGTATTAAGAAAAAATTTTTCAATTTAATTGATGGAAAATCTAATTCTGAAATCTTGAATATTTCTAATGAGAAAATTCAAAGCATAGGACTATCATTTAGAAAAGTTGAATACATTAAGAATGTATTAATTTTTTTTAGGGATAATAAAATAAATATTAATGAAATGTCAAATGATGAAATAACCAAATCATTAATTTCAATTAAAGGGATTGGTAAGTGGACTTGTGAGATGTTCTTGATGTTTGTTTGTTTAAGAAAAGATATATTTTCATTTGGAGATTTAGCTCTTATTAATAGTATGAAAAAAAACTATTGTATTGATGATTTGAATTTATTAAAATCAATAAGTGAAAAGTGGAAGCCATACAGAACTATTGCAGCTCTTTTATTATGGTATTCTATTGAAAATAACATTTATTTTCAACCAAATAGTTCTTTATAAAAATTATAATCGACTCTAAAATAATAACCATTCTCTTCGTGTAAACTACCGTCAGGTTTCCCATTAACAGTGTGATATTTTTTAATATGATTTTTAAATTCTTCAAGATTAGGGATTTTATATTCCCTGCCATCTAAATCCTTTATAATCATTTTTTAAAATTTTTATTTGACTGATATATGAAAATTGGAAGAGGTAGCATAAGAGATATTGAATAAACTATTACAACACCTAACTCATCAAAAAAGAAATAACTAGAAATTGTTAGTAATGAATTATACAAAAGAAGTTTATTCCAAAAATTTTTTAAATAAATTAAATACTCCTTTATTTTAAAACTTTCTCTTTCTTCTTTTGACATAGTATTGTAACCAGCGAGCAGGTATTTGGCATTATTTTCATTTAATGAGCGCATGACAAGAAGTATAAATAGATTTGTTAATATTAATACTATTACAATTTCCATATATCTAATTTACATATATTTGACTGCTTGAAAAAAATTTTTAAAATACTCATTATTGCTAATGCATGTTTTATTTCATTAGCATTTATACTTTCACAATTTGAAATTAAATCTGTCTTATTTGGTGTTTTTTGGGAACTATTAATAATTCCTTCATTTTTTCTTCAATTTTCATTAAGCTCAATTGTATTATTTCTATTATTGGTAAGAGAATACAAAATTGAATTTTTCGGGATTTTTAATTTTATATTTTCCATTCTATTGATTATTAGTTTAATTTTTGTTTGAAGTTTTTAAAAATATGCATGAAAATTGTTGTGAAGATAATTGTCTATGCTAAAGGTTGCTTACAGTAAAATATATAATCATCCACTCCCTGAAAATCATAGATTTCCAATGGAAAAATATGATTTAATTCCAAAAAAACTAATAGCTGAAAAAATATTTTCAAAAGACAACTTTTTTGAACCTGGTATTTTAAATAAAGAAGATGTTTTATTAACTCACAGTAATGATTATTATAACAAATTAGTTAGTCAGTCATTATCCAAAAAAGAAATTCGCCCAATAGGTTTTCCCTTAAGTAAACTTTTGATTGAAAGAGAAAAAAAAATAGCTCAAGGAACTATAGAGTGTGTCAGTTTTTCAATTAAAAATGGTATTTCAATGAATATTGCTGGTGGAACTCATCACGCATTTGCTGACAAAGGTGAAGGATTTTGCATGTTAAATGATCAAGCAATTGCAGCAAATTATTTATTGCATAATGATTTAGCAAAAAAAATACTAATTATTGACCTTGATGTTCATCAAGGAAATGGGACTGCTTCTATTTTTAAAAATGATATGAATGTTTTTACACTATCATTTCATGGAAAAAAAAATTATCCTTTTAAGAAAGAAAAAAGCGATTTAGATATTGAGTTTGATGACGGTACTGAAGATGTTGAATATCTAACTAAGCTTGAAGATATAATTCCTAATATTATAAAAATTTTAAATCCTGATTTTATATTTTATTTGTCTGGTGTTGATATACTAAAAACTGATAAATTAGGTAGACTCAGCTTAAGTATTGAGGGTTGTAAAAAAAGAGATAGTATAATATTAAATCTTTGTAAAACCTTTAATATCCCTTTACAGATAAGTATGGGTGGTGGATACTCAAAAAATATTGAAGATATCGTTAATGCCCATTGCAATACATTCAGGCTAGCAAAAGAAATTTATTTTTAAACCTTACTTTTTTTGTGCACAACATTCTTCATCTTCGCACTGACAATATTTTAAATTATAAATATGTAAAAATGCAAGATTTGATGCTGCTATATAAGTTGCAAATTCAGGTAAGTGATAAAATCCTATTTCTTCATTAAGAATTAAAGTAGAGAGAAAAATAAAACCTAACCAAAGTAAAGGTTTCATTATTTTTCTAGAGGTATTTTTTACTGAACCATATACAGCAAAAAAAGAAACAATAATAAAAATGAAATTAAGACCTGTCCACCAAAATGGGACAAAAAAAAGTAATGGAGTTACAATACAATGGATTAAACACAAAGTTGATGAGGTAGCTCCAAAAATGTCTGAATTTTTTAAAATTATTCTCATTTATTTTTAATTAGTCAGCAAAAAAACAAATATAAATTATAATATCAAAGTTAAGATAAGATTTTAATAATGAACATTTTGGTATAAATTAGCAAAATTATAAATGAATGACACGTCACATTTCAAAAATACTGATCTTAATTTCCTTTATTTCTTGTAACATGAAAGATAAAGTTCCTTCAGCAGAAAAAATTAAAAAAGAGTTAATCGCTCATAAAGATATTAGAATAGATAATTATTATTGGCTCAATGATAAAAATGATAAAAATGTCATTAACTATTTAAATGATGAAAATAATTTCACTCAAAACACATTAAAAAATACTGAAGATTTACAAGAGGTTTTATTTGATGAAATGAAATCAAGAATAAAAGAAGATGACATGTCTGTTCCATATTTTTTTAATGAATATTGGTATATAAAAAGATTTGAAAAAGGAAAAGACTACCCAATTTATTCCAGAAAATATAAAAGTTTAGATAATGATGAAGAAATATTACTTGACGTAAATAAATTGGCATCAAAGCATGCTTACTACAGTGTTGGCAGTCTTAGTGTTAGTCCAAATAATAAAATATTAGCGTATAGTTTTGACACACTTTCTCGAAGATTATATTCAATAAAATTTTTAGATCTAAAAACAAAAAAACAGTTTAAAGAAACTATTAAAAATACTACTGGCTCTATTACTTGGGCAAATGATAATAAAACAATTTTTTATTCAAAAAAAGAAGATAAAACTTTGAGAGTAAATAAAATTTATAGACATCAATTAAATTCAGATATCAAGAATGACATACTAGTATTTGAGGAAAAAGATGATCAGTTTAGTACTGGAGTTTATAAAACTAAGTCACAAGAATTTTTAGTTATCGCATCAAGAAGCACTTTAACTACAGAAATGAGATTTCTTAATGCAAATACTCCTAATGAAGAATTTAAACTATTTACAAAAAGGGAGAAAAACCATGAGTATAGTATAAATCACTTTGGTGATAGTTTTTACATATTAACAAATTCTGAAAATTCTAAAAACTTTAGAATTATGCGTTGTTCTGTTAAAGACACTTCCATATCTAGTTGGGAAGAAATTATACCACACAGTAAAGAAATTTTAATTGAAGATATTGAACTATTTGATGAATATTTTGTCATTTCTGAAAGAGAAAAGGGATTGGTCAAATTCCGAATTAAAAAATGGAAAACAAACGATGAATTCTATCTTCCTTTTGAGGGCCAAACATATAATGCCTCATTGGGTATTAATCTCGATTTTAATTCGAAAAAACTTAGGTATAACTTTACATCTTTAACTAACCCCTCTTCTGTAATTGAATTTGATATGTCAAAAAAATCAAAGAATATTTTAAAAGTACAAGAAGTAGTAGATAAAAATTTTAAATCAAGTAATTACGAATCTAAGCGTGTATGGGCTATTTCTCATGATGGCACACAAGTTCCGATATCTATAGTAAAAAGAAAAGAAACTGTTTACAGTGAAAATACTCCTCTTCTACTATATGGATATGGCTCATATGGAATAACAATTGATCCATATTTTTCATCAACAAGATTAAGTTTACTAGACAGAGGATTTGTTTTTGCAATTGCTCATGTCAGGGGAAGTGAATATTTGGGAAGAGATTGGTATGAGAGTGGTAAATTATTAAAAAAGAAAAATACATTTTTGGATTTTATTTCCTCAGCAAAATATTTAATAAGTGAAAATTACACATCTAGTAAAAACCTTTATGCAATGGGAGGCTCAGCAGGTGGCTTATTAATGGGAGCCGTAATCAATATGGAACCTGAATTATTTAATGGAGTTATTGCAGCTGTACCATTTGTAGATGTTATGACGACTATGCTAGATGAATCTATTCCATTAACAACGCTTGAATACGATGAATGGGGTAATCCAAATGATTTAGAATTTTATAACTATATGCTATCCTACTCACCATATGATAATGTTTCGAATCTTAATTATCCGAATCTGCTTATTACAACTGGACTTCATGATTCCCAAGTACAATATTGGGAGCCTGCAAAATGGATAGCAAAACTTAGAGATTATAATAGATCAAAAAATCATCTCTTACTTCACACAAACATGGAAACAGGCCATGGAGGTGCATCGGGAAGATTTAATGCACTAAAAGAAATTGCAATGGAATATGCGTTTCTAATTGGTTTAGAACAAAAGCTATTCTGACTCAGCTAAAATTCTTAGAAGATCTATAAATAAGTTTATAATATCAAGATATAAATTTACGGCAATATCAATTGCTGTTGACCAAGATGAATCACCAGATGCAATTGCCTTTTCCAATCTATTAAAATCATAAATTAAATAAAAAGTAAAAATAATTACTCCTGCATAAGCTTGTAACAATCTTCTTCTTTTAGATTTAAAGTAAAAAGCGTTAAGAAATTCCATAATAATTAATGCAAAAAGACATATAAATAGAATAGGGCCTAAAAAACCAAAATCATAATCAAATGAAATATTAATAAGAGCCGTCAATAAAACAGCTAGGGTTGTACCAATTAAAGCTTGAAAAGTAATAAACCGTATGTTTTTCTTCTTTTGCACCAAAAAATTTTTCGATGTTGGATTTTTCAACTTTTGCAACAGATTTAGAAACAACCTGTTTTGATTTTAAATATTTTCTAAACTTAAAATTTTCTCCTATGTATGCGATTGTTGGTCCCAGAGACCATCCCATGAATAAGGAAAAAATCCCAACAAAAATTATATTCATTGGGTAAGTTTCTGCATTAAACATTATAAGAAACAGCATTAAAAAACTTCCTCCAACTGTAATAAATGTTTCTAAAGGTGTTTCAAATGCTTTATTGATTCTAGCTGTAAATGTTGTAAGAACTAGCATGCCTCCGAGTATCATAAAAGTTCTTGATAATAATAAGTTTGACTCCATATTAATAAAATAACAAAATTCTTTAATTTTAAAAATATTCATATAAATACTATCTTTTAATTATGAAAAAATTATACTTCTTAATCTTATCAATATTATTGATTTCATGTAATAATGGGATTGAAAAACCTAGAATTGGTATAGCTGGTATAGCTATTGAATCAAGTACTTTTTCCCCAGCGAAAACAACTGAGAGAGACTTTACTATAAGATTAAGTGGTGAAATTTTTACTAGTTATAGTTTTTTTGACCAATCATACATTGATAAAGCGGATTGGTTTCCTACAATGCGAGCTAGAGCCTTGCCTGGAGGAGTTGTAACTAAAGAATCATATGAGTCTATGGTGATTCAAATTATTGAGATGACAAAGCAAACTCTTCCCTTAGACGGTTTATTTTTTGATATTCATGGAGCTATGAATGTTGAAGGCATGGAAGATCCTGAAGGTGATTTTATCGAAAGAATTCGTAAAGTTGTTGGTCCTAAAACTCTAATTTCAACATCAATGGATTCTCATGGAAATGTTTCTGAAGTTTTAGCTAAGCATTCTGATTTGATCACTTGTTATAGAATGGCTCCTCATGAAGATGCTATGGAATCTAAACAGAGAGCCTTAGACAACTTAATTTATAGACTTAAGTCAGGAAAAGGAAAACCTAAATACAAAGCATGGATTCCTGTACCAATATTATTGCCAGGAGAGAAAACAAGTACAAGGGTTGACCCTGGAAAGACATTATATAGTAAAGTAGCTCCAATGACTGAAAAAAAAGGAGTTATTGATGCTGCTATTTGGGTTGGATATGCTTGGGGAGATGCACCAAGAAATCATGCTGTTGTAATGACATATGGAGATAATAAAAAACAAGTAGTTGAAAGCGCTGAAGAGTTGGCAAAAGATTTTTGGAATTTCAGACATGATTTTGAATTTGTTGCTCCTACAACTGACATTGAGGATGCATTTAATAAAGCATTTAATTATCTTAAAGTTAGAGAAGATAAAAGGCCATTTATAATAAGTGATATGGGTGACAACCCCACAGCTGGTGGTGCTGGAGATGTAACTTGGACATTGGATAAAATATTAAAAATGGATGAGTTTAAAAGAAGTGATAGTCCTGAACTCATATATGCCTCTATTCCAGGTCCAGATCTAATTGTAAATGCTTTTAAAGCCGGAGTTGGCAATTATGTTGAGGGAATGGTTGGGGCTATGGTTGATGATAGATATTCCCCTCCTATAAAAGTTAAAGGAATTGTTCACTCACTTAAACGAGGAGATAGAAATGCTGAATTAGAAGCTGTGGTCAAAGTAAACAATGTTTATGTTATAGTAACCTATAAAAGAAAGCCCTATCATTATATTTCTGATTTTACTGACCTAGAATTAGATCCTGCATCATCAGATTTATTGGTTGTAAAAATAGGATATTTAGTTCCTGAACTATATGATATTAGAGGAGATTGGGTAATGGCTCTAACACCTGGTGGTGTAGATCAAGATCTTGAAAGGTTAGGTTATCAAAATATTAAGAGACCTATGTATCCTCTTGATAAGGATATGGAAGACCCTGATTTGTCTGCAAGACTAATTGATTAAAATAAATTCTGAATATTTGCAGAAAATATTTTAACGGCGATAGCCATTAAAACAACACCAAATATTTTTCTTAAAACATTTAGACCAGAATTACCTAAAAATTTTTCTAAAAAACCCGAACTTTTTAGCACTATATAAACAACAATCATATTAACTATAATAGCAACAATTATATTTAATAAATCATATTCGGCTCTTAGTGTCAGAATTGATGTGAGTGTACCAGCACCTGCAATCAAAGGAAATGCAATAGGCACAATAGAAGCAGTATCAGGACTTTCCTCTTTAAAAAGAGTAATTCCCAATATAAGTTCAAGTGAAATAAAAAATATAATAAAAGAACCTGCTACGGCGAAAGAGTTAATATCAATTCCAATCAGTGTAAGAATTTGTTCTCCTAAAAATAAAAAAGCAATCATTATAAATCCTGCAACAATAGTCGCTTTCTCAGATTGAATATGCCCTACACTTTTTTTTAAAGAAATTATAATAGGAATACTCCCTACAATATCAATTACTGCAAATAAAATCATTCCAACAGTAAAAATTTCTTTTAAATCAAACATCCGGCAAATTTATATTGTTTTTTATATTTAAAGTCTAAATATGAAAATAAAACTTAAAAATATTTCTGGCTCTCATTCAACAATTGAGAATGAAACTGGAAATTCAATTTCAATAGATAATAAATCTGTAGATAATCCTAAAGGAGTGTCACCAATGGAACTTCTTTTGATGGGTGTTGCTGGATGTAGTAGTATTGATATTATTTCAATTTTAAATAAACAAAAACAAAATTTTGAAGATTTAATTATTGATGTTGAAGGGGATAGAGAAAATGGAGAACTTCCTGCGCTATTTAAAAAAATTCATGCAGATGTAAGATTCATTGGAAATCTTGATCCGCAAAAAGCTTTTAGAGCCTGTGAGCTTTCATTTACAAAATATTGTTCAGTTTCTAAGACACTTGAAGCAACTGCTGAAATTAGCTTTTCTGTTTATGTAAATGGGGAAAAGGTTAGTTAGATAAAAACAAGCCAATATTTGAAATTAATGGAGGGCCTTTAGAATCTATGATTTGTATTCTTACTGTTGAGGTTTTTTGAGAATCAATCCTAACTAATCTTCTATTTCCAATAGTAGATCCTTCAAAAATGTTTTTCCAGCCTGAAGGTGTTTCAATTGAAATTTCAAAGGATTTAATTCTTTGGCCATATTTTATAGCTTCAGAAATTTCTAGGATATCAAATTCAATTTTTTCATCAAACTTAAGTTCAATTATATTAGAATTAGAACTTTTTGGAGAAGCCCAAAATGATTCTAAATCTTCATCAATCATTAATTCAGGTTTAAATTTTTCTCTACTAGACTCAACATAAATCCTTGATTTTTTTACTAAATTTTGATCAAAAGCTGATTCAATAAAATTATTTAAACCTCTTAAACTAGCTTCATCATTTTCATGAATTAATCCCCTAGTATCAACAGGAATATTTAGCAATAAGGCAGAATTAAGGCCAATTGAATTAAAATAAATATCAATTAATTTTTCAACACTTTTAACCTGATCATCTTGTTCTGGATGATAATACCATCCCGGTCTAATTGAAACATCAGTCTCAGTTGGTATCCAATGTGTTCCATTTTCTTGACCAGCAGAAAACTTGTTAAAATTTAACATACCTGGATATAAACTATCTTTTAAAATTGGAGACCAAGTTGTTTGATTAGCATAACCTTTTTCGTTACCAACCCATCTTATGTCTGGGCCAGCATCGCTAAAAATTACAGCATCAGGTTGAAGCTCTCTAACAATCTTGACTGTATTTTCCCAATCATAATAGTTTTTTTTATCTACTTTTCTGACTTCATTAGCACCACCATAATATCCGTCTCCGCCATTAGCTCCATCAAACCAAACTTCAAAAATATCACCATAATTTGTAAGCAATTCCCTTAGTTGATTTCTAAAATAACTGATATACTCAGGCTTTCCATAATCCTCATGATTTCTATCCCAAGGTGACAAATAAACACCCAACTTTAGATTATATTTTTTACATGATTCAGCTAAATCTTTTATAATATCTGCTTCACCATTTCTCCATTTTGAATTTTTAACTGAATGATCCGTATAACTACTAGGCCATAAACAAAAACCATCATGATGTTTAGCTGTAATTATTATTCCTTTCATTCCAACTTCACTAATTACCTTTGCCCATTGATCAGTATCAAGTTCAGTTGGATTGAATTGATCTGGATGTTCATCACCAAAACCCCATTCCTTATTAGTAAAAGTGTTCATATTAAAATGAATAAAAGCATAATAATCTAGCTTTTGCCATGACAATTGTCTTTCAGTTGGTATGGGATATACCATTTCAATTTCTTCTTTGTTTTTTACGCATGAATAACAAATAATTAATAGAAACGAAATGATAAAAAACTTTTTCATTGACAATAAATTTAAGTTTTGTAATTTAACTAACAAACTAGTATCAATGAATTTGAGTGAAATTCAGGAAAAAGAAATATTTCCAGGACTTAAAGGAAAATTTGTTCATGGCGAAAATATTAGCTGGGCATTTTGGGAAGTAAAGAAAGGAGCTAAAGTCGACTTACACAAACATCCTCATGAACAAATTATGCATGTTGTTGAAGGTAAGTTTGAGTTTACTTTAAATAATAAAACAAAAGTTTATGAAAATGGGGATGTAGTTGTAATCCCATCAAATATTGAGCATTCTGGATATGCTTTGACTGATTGCAAGCTTATGGATGTTTTTAGCCCTGCAAGAGAAGAATATAGATGAATATATCACTAAAAGGAAAGAGTGCGCTTATTGGGGGAAGTTCTAGAGGACTTGGATATGCAGTTGCAAGACAGTTAGCTATTTCGGGTGCTTCTGTAACCTTGATGTCAAGAAATGAAAAAAAATTAAAGGAAATTGTTGCAAATCTTGAAAATGAAACAAAAATTAAACACAACTATCTAATAGTTGATTTTAATAATTTTGATTCATATAAAGAAATAATTTCAACTTTTCTTAAAAATAATCCTATTGATATTTTAGTAAATAATACTCAAGGACCAAAGCCAGGAGATGTTGAAAGTCTATCCATTGAAGATTACCAAAACGCTTTTGACTTACTGTTTAAATCTGTTGTTCATACGACATCAAGTGCATTGCCATACATGAAAAAAAATAGTTGGGGCAGAGTTTTAAATATGGTTTCAATTTCAGTAAAAGAGCCCTTAAGTTATTTAGCATTATCAAACACAATTAGAGGATCTGTTGTGACATGGGCTAAAACATTAGCTAATGATGTGGCATGTGATAATATTACTGTTAATAATATTTTAACTGGATATTTTAAAACAGAACGAATAGAAGAGCTTAATTTTGAAAAAGCAAAAAAATTAAATATTTCTATTGATCAAGTTTTTGATTCAATGAAAAATCAAGTTCCAATGAAAAGAATAGGTAATCCTGAGGAGTTTGGATATTTGGCCTCTTTTTTGTGCTCTGACAATGCAAGTTATATAACTGGTATAAACATTCCTATTGACGGAGGTTTAATAAAATCCTTATAAATGATAGAAACAAAGTCATTAGAATTTAGTTATGATAACAGTTTTGTCTTTAAGTTTCCAGACATAAAGCTTAAGTCAAATGAAAACTTATTAGTTTTAGGGAATTCTGGTATTGGTAAATCAACACTGTTACATAATTTAGCAGGAATATTACGTCCTAAATCTGGATCAATTAAGATTTTTGATCAAGATATTTCTAAACTATCAGAGCTTGAATTAGATAATTTTAGAGGACAAAATATTGGAATTATTTTTCAAAGATCTCACTTTGTTAATTCTCTTACAGTCGGAGAAAATTTAGAATTAGCTCAGTTTTTAGGTAGAAACAAAAAAGGAAATATACAAGAGACACTTGACAGCTTAAAAATATTAGATAAAGTAAATAAGAAGCCTAAAGAATTAAGTCAAGGTGAAAGACAAAGAGCATCAATTGCTTTAGCTATAATTAATTCTCCTAAACTGATTCTTGCTGATGAACCTACTTCTAGTCTTGATGACACTAACTGTTCTAATGTTATCAAAATTTTAAAAGAACAAGCTCTTAAATATCAAGCTCAACTAATTGTTATAACTCATGATAGTAGATTAAAAAAACATTTTAAAAAATCTATAAGTCTATGAATATTTTTAAACTAAGTATAAAAAATATTTTTAGCAGACCCTTGAGTTCTGTTCTTAGCATTTTACTACTATCATTAGGTGTCAGTATGATTTCTCTATTGATTTTAATTAATACCGTTTTAAAAGATCAAATGGATAACAATTTAAAGGGCATAGACATGGTTGTCGGAGCAAAAGGTAGTCCACTACAATTAATTTTATCTAGTGTATATCATGTCGATTCTCCCACAGGAAATATTCCACTTAAAGATGCAAAATCTATTGAACAAAATAGAATGGTTGGTTACAGTGTTCCACTACTTTATGGTGATAATTATCGTGGTTACAGAATAGTAGGTACAAACTCAAAGTTTTTTGATTTATATGATTTAAATGTAAACTCTGGAAAATTTTTTGAAGATGAATATGAAGTTGTTCTTGGAGCTAAAGTTGCTGAAAAATTAAATCTTAATTTAAATGATGAATTCGTTAGCTCTCATGGGTTAAGAGAAACTGGAGAAGAGCATGCTGATACTAAATTTAAAGTTAAGGGTGTTTTAGAATTTTCTAATTCTGTAGCTGATCAATTAATATTAACCTCACCTGAAAGTATTTGGGAAATTCATAGTGATCATAATCATGATGATGAAGTTAATAATGAAGAACATGACCACGATGAAGAACATGACCACGATGAAGAACATGACCACGATGAAGAACATGACCACGATG
>LUMP01000312.1_pt1 | contig 26382 bp, 28 predicted proteins | sample 729641 | NCBI WGS metagenome assembly LUMP01 (sample SAMN03860260, study PRJNA289734) | marine metagenome | biome: seawater column; feature: ocean; material: water; isolation source: Red Sea water column Station 12 - depth 47m | place: Saudi Arabia: Red Sea | collected 2011-10-15 | depth 47 m | reverse complement strand
GGCTTACTAAATGTTTCAATAACTTGGCTAATTAGCGCTGAAGGATCTGGAGTTGAGGCTCCTAGTAAATTAGACCGATCAGCGGATAGCTTGCAAGAAGTTGTGAAGGAATTGCGTATATTACGTCTAAATATGATTAAATCAGTTGAGAGAATTGATAAACTAGAAGAAAAGCTCAAAGCTTACAGAAAATAATTAAAAATGAGTGATTTGGAAATAAAACGTAAAAAATTAATAATGCGTTCCATGCGGCGTGGGACTAAAGAAATGGATTTGATCTTAAAAAATTTCTCAAAGTTGCGTCTAGATTTTATGACTGAAGAAGAATTAGAGCTTTATGAAAAGCTACTATCCGAAAATGACCAAGATCTTTATCAATGGTGCACTGGTCAATCTTGTGCCAAACAAGAATTTGAAACCTTAATCATTGATATTAAGGATTTCATTTCTGAATCAGGCGGACTGAATTCCTAACTTTTTCGAATTTTTGCAAATTGTTCTAATTACCAGTGTCCAGTATTTTCCATTGATAACCAAGGTTCAGCTGGTTCGAGTGAATTTCCCGCTTGTAAAAGCTCTATTGATATATTGTCTGGAGATCTTACAAACGCCATTCTTCCATCGCGCGGTGGGCGATTGATGATCACATTATTTTCCATCAAATGGGTACACATTTTGTAGATATTTTCTACCTCATAAGCCAAGTGTCCAAAGTGTCTGCTATCACTGGGAAGCTCATCGTCGCCGTCCCAATTGTATGTTAATTCAACAGGGCAATCCTCTTGGCCTTCTGGAGCCATAAAAATTAAACTAAATCTTCCTTGCTCACTGTCATAATGGCGAATTTTTTTAAGCCCTAATAGTTCATAAAAAGCTATTGAAACATCGAGATCTTTAACTCGAACCATTGTATGCAAATACTTCGTTTTCATAATTGATACTTTCCCTAATCATTTTCTTTGAGATACAACTTTTTATCGTTATGAGGCTGTAAATCAACTTTTAGCCACAGATTTTAAATAAAGCTAGCACCAATCTGATTTTTAAACAGAAAATGTATGTTGCGGTTTATTCTCTTAAGTGCACAATATATGGTAAGCAAAATCGTGTAAAAGGATTCGAAGATGCCAGTGACACCTGAACAACAAGCCGATGTAGATGCTTTGAGGTCAGAGCAAAATCTAACACTTCGTGCTGTAAGCTCAGGTATGGAGAACCATCTTTATAAGATCTACCCTGTTCTCGATCATGGTTTTATTCGGGTGATTGACTATATGGGTGACGATGCTGCTATATGCCAAGCAGCTCGTGTTAGTTATGGTCGTGGTACAAAGTCAGTTCAAAACGATGAAGGTCTTATACGATACTTGATGAGACATTGGCATTCCACGCCATTCGAAATGTGTGAATTGAAATTACATGTAAAACTGCCAGTTTTTGTCGCTAGGCAATGGATTAGACATAGGACGGCAAATGTTAACGAATACTCAGCGCGTTATTCTATTCTGGATCGTGAGTTTTATATTCCCGAACCTGAAGCGCTAGCGGCTCAATCGGTTGTCAACAATCAAGGCCGTGGAGAGGTTTTGACGGGGCAGGAAGCGGAAACAGTTCTTAAATTACTGAAAGATGACTCATCGCAAGCGTATGATCATTATGAGCAAATGATAAGCCAAGAGGGTCAAAAAGGTCTTGCACGTGAACTGGCCCGAATGAATTTGCCTGCAAATATCTATACACAATGGTATTGGAAAGTAGATTTGCACAATTTATTACACTTTCTACGTTTGCGTGCAGACGCTCACGCCCAATATGAAATCAGAGTTTATGCAGACGAAATTTGTAAAGTGGTAAGCGATTGGGTGCCTTTCGCATACACAGCTTTTGAAGATTATAGACTGGGGGGAGCCACGTTGTCTTCTAAGGCATTAGATTGTGTTAAGCGAATGATCAAGGGAGAGAGCGTCACAAAGGAAACGAGCGGTATGTCCGCAGGAGAGTGGCGTGAATTTAGTGCATTACTTGACTAAAACTAATCTAAACCTGAGACTTTTATCGATTTAATCAATGTTCCATCATTTTTGTAGATAAGAATATCATTCTCTTCTGTGACGACAGAGTACCAATCTTGGGTCAGCGTCTGAGGAAAATTTATATTTTCGGAGCGAAGTTTAAAGGCAAGCAATGCGGCGATAGTTAAAATTCCTACAATCATTGATGCAGTTAGCATTGTCACTAAACGTTGTAAGAACCTTAAATTTTTAGGTAATTGAAAATCAACGTTAGGAGGTAAATCATCCTTGTCCATTATAACTTTCTCCATTTTAAGCAGCCCGCCCTCTAGACTAGATAAAGCGCTTTCACGTGATGCGCCAGCCCAAGCTGGATTATCTCGGACACGATTAACGCGTCTTATTACGGGTGGTCATATTCAGATTGATGGGAAAATAGAGCTTAACCCATCCTCTAAAGTAGCTGAAGGGCAGATGGTCAAGGTTGTGATGCCCGAGTTGGAGCCAATTGAGACACTGCCTCAAAAAATAAAATTAGATATAATTTATGAGGATGATGATCTTTTAGTTATAAATAAAGCGGCAGGTATGGTTGTTCATCCCGCTCCTGGTTCGCCAAAAGATACGCTTGTAAATGCATTGCTTTTTCATTGTCAAAATAGTCTGTCTGGTATTGGTGGGGAGAGACGGCCGGGTATTGTTCATAGGATAGATAAAGATACAAGTGGTCTTATCGTAGTAGCTAAAAACGACAAATCCCATCATGGCCTTGCAGAGCAATTTGAAAGGCATAGTGTTGAAAGGGTCTACCATGCATTTTGCTTTGGCATCCCTGATTTAGCATCCCCTAGGCTCAAAGGTATCAAGGGTGTTTCTTTCGAGCCTGGAAATGTAATCAAAATTTCTACTCATCTAGCACGTCATAAACATGACCGCCAACGCCAAAGTGTTTTATTTGAAGGAGGTAAGCATGCTGTGACCCGGTTTAAGGTGCTTGAGAAGTATGGAAACCCACAGGCCATTTCTAAGATTGAATGCTGGCTTGAAACTGGAAGAACACATCAGATTAGAGCACATATGGCTCATTTGGGCCACTCACTAATTGGAGATGGGACCTATGGGAAGCGGAAAAAAATTTCTAATAAAGCCTTTAACGAGGAAGGTTTTAGTTTAATCAAGAAATTCGAGCGGCAAGCTTTGCATGCGTCATTACTAGGCTTTATTCACCCCATTACAAAAAAACCAATGAAATTTTCAGTAGAAATGCCATTAGATCTCAAAAATTTAGCCAAGGGGTTGAAAACATGAATATAATTAATATATATAGTTTGCCCAAACGAGTATAACCCTGTGATTTTAACATCGTTTTGGGGTCTTAATTAACATAATTTAAAACTTTTTGAGAAATATTGATAGGAAAAGATGAGTAACTATAGAAATCTTCCAGCTCCAAGCCCAGAAAATGGCTTGAGCAGATATTTACAGGAAATAAGAAAATTCCCAATGTTGGAACCTGAACAAGAATATATGCTGGCTAAGCGTTGGATAGAAGAACAGGATGCCGATGCCGCTCATCAAATGGTCACATCTCATTTGAGATTAGCCGCAAAAATTGCAATGGGCTACCGAGGATACGGATTACCTCAAGCGGAAGTCATTTCTGAAGCAAATGTTGGCTTGATGCAGGCTGTAAAGCGGTTTGATCCGGAAAAAGGCTTTCGTCTTGCCACTTACGCTATGTGGTGGATCAGAGCGAGTATTCAGGAATATATTCTCAGGAGTTGGTCACTAGTTAAAATGGGGACAACCAGCGCACAAAAAAAGTTATTTTTTAATTTGCGTAAAGCTAAATCACGGATCGGTGCTTTGGATGAGGGGGATATGCATCCCGATAATGTTACAAAAATTGCGGGAGATTTAGGGGTTTCTGAAGACGAAGTGATTTCCATGAACCGTAGACTTTCAGGAGGTGATGCTTCGCTAAACGCTATGGTGAACGCTGATGGTGAAGGCTCTATGGAATGGCAAGACTGGTTAGAAGACGAAGATGCGGATCAGGCTGCTGATTATGAAATGCAGAATGAGTTATCCATGCGCCGGGATATGTTAAATTCAGCAATGAGTGGATTAAATGATAGGGAAAGAGATATCTTAACCCAGAGACGTTTGGTGGATGAGGTAAAAACACTTGAAGAGCTGAGCGAAAATTATGGTGTAAGCCGAGAGCGTGTGAGACAAATCGAAGTCCGTGCTTTTGAAAAACTACAGGACAAAATGCGTGAAATGGCTATGGAAAGAGGTTTGATTAATTCATAGCTCTTGAAATTTTCCCTCAATTAGCCCCATCCTATACATTGTGAGATTTGGAGGCGAATATGGATCATTTAAATTGGGGTGTGTTAGGAGCGTCGAAGTTTGCTCTTGAGCACCTAACGCCCGCGATGCAGTTGTCAAAAAACAATCGCTTTCTGGCACTTGCAACGCGTTCAAAACAAAAAGCCGCTCCTTTTGTGCGACTTGAGCCTGGTATAGACGTTTTCGATGATTATGACCAACTCTTAGCGGACAATAGAATAAATGCCGTGTACATCCCTTTACCAAATACTATGCATGTTGATTGGACTAAGCGGGCGATTCAGGCTGGCAAACATGTGCTTTGTGAAAAACCGATTGCAATGAAATCCACTGAAATAAATGAATTAATTGAGCTGAGAAACAAATCTGGTTTATTGATAGCCGAGGCATACATGATTGTGCACCACCCACAATGGATAAAGGCAAAAGAAATAGTTCAGTCGGGAACTTTGGGTGAATTAATTCAAGTTGATGCAGTTTTTAGTTACAATAATAAAACGGACCATCAAAACATTCGTAATAGCTCACAATTAGGTGGTGGCGGATTACCCGACATAGGCGTTTACACTCTTGGATCAGTACGATTTGTTACAGATCAAGAACCTTTAACAATTCGCCATGCAGATATAAAATATGAAAATGGTGTTGATGTATGGGCGCTAGCTGCATTTGATTTTCCGAATTTTAAGTTTACCAGCATCACATCTATGCGAATGGCTCCACGGCAAGAAGTAACTTTCCAAGGGACAGAAGGATTTATAAAGCTAACTGCCCCTTTTAACCCCTTAGTGTATGATAAAGCTGAAATAACTCAGAGGATGAACAATGGAGCAGAAACGATTTTTAGCTATCCAGGTGTTTCACACTATGTCAATCAGATTGAGGCGTTTAGCGATACTGTTTTAAATAATAAAACATATCCTTGCAGCCTGGAGTTTTCGCAGGGTACTCAGAAAATGATTGATAGTATTTTTGATTTTGTTTCAACTTAGAAATATCTAATTTTTGTTCATAACGTCCAAAACTAGTGGCCTAATTTTGTTGCGCCAGTAACGTCCGGCAAATATTCCATAATGCCCTGCGTCTGGTTCAACATAGCTCGACTTTTTATTTTCGTTTAAACCAGTACAGAGCTCAAGAGCGGCATAGCACTGACCAGGAGCTGATATATCATCTTTCCCGCCCTCTACAGTCATAATGTTCACGCTAGTAATTTTGGAAAAATCTATTTTCATACCATCTATGGAGAATTTATTTTCAGCAATTTCACGTTTTTTAAATATTCGCTCTACTGTTGAAAGATAAAATTCTGCAGGCATATCCATTACAGCCAAATACTCATCATAAAATTTATTGTGCTTATCGTGATCTGAAGCTTCTCCTTTAGCTACCCGAAAAATTTGATCCATAAATGCTCGTGAATGTCGATCCATATTCATAGAAAGAAATGAATAAAGTTGTAATGAGCCAGGATAAACTTGCCGCCCTATTCCGGCATATTTCACACCAACATTCTGGATCATTGTATGCTCTAATTGTCCCATTGTTACTCGGCGCCCAAAATCGGTTACTTCTGTTGGGTTGGCATCAGGATCGATTGGGCCACCAATAAGAATCAAACTTTTGGGTATGCTATTTTTTTCATATTCACTGACAAAAGCTGTTGCGGCGAGAGCAAGTGGGGCAGGTTGGCAGACAGCAACAACATGTATATCTGGCCCAAGATATTTCATAAATTCAATAAGATACTTGGTATAGTCTTCTATATCAAATTTTCCCGCCGAAACGGGAATATCCCGGGCATTATGCCAGTCAGTAATATAAACCTCACAATCCGCTATCAAGCTATGGACTGTGGAAGTCAAAAGTGTAGCATAATGACCAGACATCGGCGCTATCAATAATACTTTTTTATTTATCGCTTTTCTGTCTTGCACATCAAAATGAACTAAGTCACCGAAAGGTTTTTTAATTTTTATTTTGATGTCTACTAAGTGATCGCGCCCATCTTCACAGGTAAAACTATCAATGTTCCAGTCGGGTTTTGCGACCATACGCTCAAAGCTGCGCTCGGTGACTTCTCCCCAAGCTGCTAACCAATTCATCATAGGGTTTGGGGTGATTTCATAGGCTGGATAGGATGCAAAAGATTTGGCGGTAGCTCCTAACCATTGATTAGTATTTCTTATTGTTTCCATAAAGTCGTAGCCGAATGTCTTATGCATATCGCATCCTTAAGCGTACAGTTGAACTTCCTAGTGATTTCTAGTAACTCAATTTTGCAATGCTGCAAAGCAGAAAAACCACGCGGAAAATTTATAATGACAGGTAAAAGTAATTCACTTGTGGAAACTGGTGATGTTTTAAATCAAAATTTGAAAAAGCTGGACCTGCTTACTAAACGGTTCCTTACGGTAGTGCAGAATAAGAAATCTTTAGATCCAGGCCTTCAAGGACCTGGTCAAGATTTGGCGATATCAGCAGCCTCAGCTTACTGGCAAAATATGGCTGAAAATCCATATAAAATTTTGGAACAGCAAGTAGAATTTTGGGGAAAAACCTTGCAAAATATGGTGGAAATGCAGCATGCATTCGTAGCTTCCGATGCCCCAACCATAGATAGCTATACTAAGGATTCGAGATTTGAAAATCCTTTGTGGAGCTTAAATCCCTACTTCAATTTTGTTAAAAATCAATACTTGCAAAATTCTGATCTAATCAAAAAGACAGCTCAAAATATTGATGGTTTGTCGGAAAAAGAGAGAAAAAGATTAATCTATTTTACAGATCAAATTGTTGAGATGATGGCACCAACTAATTTTTTAGGCACCAACCCTGATGCTCTTGAGCTTGCTTTGAAGACAAACGGTCAATCTTTGATAGATGGTCTTGAAAACTTAATTGCAGATTTAGAGGCTAATGATGGAGAGTTAATAGTTCGTTTGGCTGACGAACAAGCTTTTGAGGTAGGAAAAAATCTAGGAACACAAGAAGGAAAGGTTGTCTATAGAAATAGGCTATTAGAGCTTATTCAATATAGCCCTAAAACGAAAACTGTTCATCAGATACCCCTGGTTATATTTCCTCCATGGATAAACAAATTTTACATTCTTGATTTAAGAAAGCAAAATAGTTTTATTTCCTGGCTTGTATCGAAAGGCTACACTGTTTTTGTAGTATCTTGGATCAATCCAGATGATAGTTATTCTGATGTAGGAATGGATGATTACATTAATGATGGTTATCTAAACGTAATCCAGGTGATTAAGTCTATCACCTCACAAAAACAAATAAATGCAATTGGGTATTGTATTGGAGGAACTACGCTTGGGTTAACGATAGCATATCTTAACAAAATTAATGATAATTCAATTCGGGCTGCAACTTTTTTTACAACGTTGACCGACTTCGCGGAACAGGGAGAGTTTACTCCTTTTCTGCAAAATGATTTCATAGACTCAATAGAGCGAGAGGTTACGCAATCGGGTATTCTGAAAAGTTTTATTATGGCTCGCACCTTTAGTTTTTTGCGATCTAACGATCTGATATACTCACCCGCTATTAAAAGTTACATGATGGGTCAATCTCCTCCGGCTTTTGATTTGCTGTATTGGAATGGCGATGGTTCAAACTTGCCGGGCAAAATGGCAATAGAATATCTACGTGGCCTATGCCAAAAAAATAGTTTTTCACTTGGGAAGTTTGAGGTTGGGGGAACTGCCATATCACTAAACGACATAAGTATACCTATATGTGCAATTGGATGTGAGACAGATCATATAGCCGCTTGGAAAGATAGTTACAGGGGAGTTCAATTAATGGGATCAAAAGATAAAAAATTTATACTAGCAGAATCTGGGCATATTGCTGGAATAATAAATCCCCCCCATAAAAATAAATACGGTTACTACCTGAATGAAAATTTAGATTCGGACGCTGAGGCTTGGCAAATAAATGCAACTCATTTTTCTGGTAGTTGGTGGCCCGTATGGGAAAAATGGATAGGATCCTTCTCTGGTGAAAAAGTGAAGGCGAGAAAGGAAGGATCTAAAAGTTATCCTTCGTTATCAGATGCGCCCGGGACATACGTACTTCAAAAAAGCTAAAATATTTGATACTGTTGGTGTTGAAAAAACATTCAAAAGTTCTGCTTTATTAAATGAGAAGCTTGCTAATGTAGCTTTAGAAGCAGCGAGTAAATCTACCGAAATTTCTACGGCATGGGCAAAAAATACTATTGGTAAACTGCAAGCTGTTTCATCAGCAAAGGAAGAACCAGCAAATTATGTCGCAGCTATGACAGAATTTGCTTCAAATCAAGCGGAATTGGCATCAGAAAATGTGACCGCTTTTACCGAGATAGCAAAAAAGGTACAAATGGAAACTGTTGAAATTATTATGGCAGCAGGCAAGGAAATGACAGAAGAAGCATCTTCCGCAGTAAAAAAAGCCTCTAAAGATGTAGCAGCGGCAAGTAAGAAAGTGGCTACGGTTAAATAAATTCGAAATCCTCCCTTCGAATTTTTAGGGTGTGTGGATAACACACCCTTTATTTTTTTTCTGCAACAGCATAAACTGTGCCGCAGTGCTGCATTTGGAGGGTACTTTGTCGGAAAAAAAAGAGACTTTATTAATAAAAAGATACGCAAGTCGAAGGTTATATAACACTGAGACGAGCGACTATGTAACCCTCGAAGACATTGCAAAATTTATACATGAAGGTAGGGATGTACAGATCCTTGATCTAAAATCAGGTGACGATCTAACGCGACAGTATCTTTTACAAATTATAGCCGAGCATGAAAGTCGGGGAGAAAGCGTTTTACCAATCGATGTTCTTACTGATTTGGTGAGATCCTACACCACCCAAGCTACATCTGTAGTGCCTCAATTTCTTGAAATGTCATTTGAGATGCTCAGAGAGGGACAACAAAAAATGCTTGAGAATATTTCGTCTTCCAATACTCTGCCTGGCTTTGAAGCAATCAAAGCGCAACAAGAAGCTTTTTTAGCTGCCTTTTCAAATGGTTTTGGGAATTGGCCTATGCAAACTTCTTCTAAAGAAGGTACTGCGGGAGACGAAGTTAATAACCAAACAGAAGAATTAGACTCGATTAAAAAGCAGCTATCTGATTTACAGGAACAGTTAAGCAAAATGAATAAATAAGGCTGTTCCTTAAATGCCTAATCTATCGCGCAATGCATACCAGCTCATAGCCAGGATAAGCAGAGGACTTTTAAATTTTGCTCCGCCGGGAAAAGACTTAATTGGGATATTAGCCATTGTGTTAAAGCCGTCTTGTTGTCCGTTTATCGCCAGTGCAAGCAGTTTTCCTGCGTGAGTTGCTGTCCCTAAACCATGACCTGAGAAACCTGAAACAGATAAAATTGTATCTGTTACTCGACAAAAATATGGCATTCTATTCATTGTAATTCCTAATGTTCCACCCCATGCATAATCTATTTTTACATTAGATAAGTGAGGAAATATCTCCAACATTGGTTTCAAAACTGTTGAAGTAATGTTTGTGGGGAACTTATAAGAATAATTCTCGCCCCCCCCAAATAAAAGTCGTTGATCATTTGAAAGGCGAAAATAATTTACTACGAATTTTGTATCAGCCACTGCTATGTCTTTAGCAAGAACACTTTTGGCTCTATCACCAAGCGGCTCGGTAGCTACTATAAAATTATTTATGGGCATGACTTTGGCTGCAACTTTTTGCTCTAAGTTGCCTAGATATCCGTTGCATCCCAGAACAACAAATTCAGATTGAATTTCCCCCGAAATTGTTAATGTTCTGTTTACTTTGCCAGGCAACAAACTTGTTACTTCAGATTTCTCAAAAATATCAGCCCCAGCTTGGATTGCAGCTTTTGCCAAGCCAAAAACAAATCTCAGTGGATGCAGGTGAGCAGCATTCATATCCAAAATGCCACCTTTGTATTTTTCAGAGCCACAGATTGCACTGCAGACTTTATGATCTAATTTCTCCAATCCATCATAATTATATTTTTTCTCAAGATACTCGGCATACTGATGAAGCCCTTTGACCTCTTTCGAATTGAAACCTAATGTTGCAACACCTGGTTTTAAGTGACAGTCGATTTTGTTTGTTTTTATAATCTCTTTAACTGTGTTCACAGCATCTTTGGCAAGAAGCCAAAGATTATGTGCGTGTTTTTCACCCAAATAACTTACAAGTTCATCTTGGCTTACTCTTTGGCCAGCACCAAGTTGACCACCGTTACGGCCTGAGGCTCCAAATCCAACTCTATGAGCTTCTAAAACAGCTACAGAATAGCCTAACTTTGATAAATGGAGTGCGGTGCTTAAGCCTGTATATCCAGCACCCACTATACATACATCATATTTTTTGGCTCCCTTGAGAATTGGAAATGGATCTAAATGTTTAGCCGTTGCCGCGTACCAGCTATCTGGATACTTCCCTAAGGTATCATTTGAATGCAATAAATTCATACGTTTAGTAAAAGGTGTTCTCGTTCCCAAGGACTAATGACTTGTAGAAACTCGTCATATTCTGCTCTTTTAACTATTGAGTAAACCCGAGCAAACTCTGGATGTAGCACTTGATGAAAATCTGTTGCCTGTTCAAAAATATCAAGCGCCTGTCCCATAATTCGGGGTATTTCAGCTTCTCCTTCGTATGCTTCACCACGGAATTGCTTGATTGGGCGAATTTCATTTACCATTCCCAAATAACCACAAGCTAATGAAGCAGCTATTCCTAGATATGGATTACAATCCATCCCACCCACTCTATTTTCAATTCGTCTCGCCTCCGGATCAGACAAGGGTATTCGTATTCCTGTGGTTCTATTGTCTCGACCCCATTCCAAGTTTATTGGTGCAGCATGGTCTTTTACATAGCGACGATAGGAGTTTACGTAAGGGGCCATCACGGCAATCGCTGCTGGCATGTATTTCTGTAGTCCACCTATGAAGTGGTAAAATAGATCTGTCTCCCCTCCTTGAGGGCCTGAAAATGCATTAAATCCACTCTCTAAATCAATGATAGAGTGGTGAATATGCATGGCGCTGCCTGGCTCATTTTCAATTGGCTTCGCCATAAAGGTTGCAAAACAGTCATGCCGTAAGGCTGCTTCTCGTATTAACCTCTTGAAATAGAACACCTCATCGGCAAGTTTTATTGGGCATCCATGTCGGAGGTTAATTTCCAGCTGGCCTGCACCACCTTCTTGTGTAATACCATCAATTTCAAAACCCTGCGCTTCGGAAAAGTCGTAAATATCATCTATTACTGGGCCAAATTCATCAACAGCAGTCATTGAATATGCCTGCCGAGCAGCAGCAGGGCGTCCTGACCGTCCCATCATCGCCTCAATTGGGTTAGCAGGATCTAGATTGCGAGCAACAAGAAAGAATTCCATTTCTGGAGCGACAATGGGGTCCCAGCCCTTTTCGTGATATAGGGAAACGACTCTTTTTAAAACATTTCTGGGGGCAAACGGTATGGGTTCATCTTTACGATCAAACGCGTCATGAATAACTTGTAAAGTCCAATCACCTGTCCATGGTGCTGCTGAAGCGGTTGAGATATCAGGCTTCAGTATCATATCTCTTTCAACGAAACCTTCTTCACCAGCAGCTTCGCCCCAACCACCAGTTATTGTTTGAAAAAATATGGAATCTGGAAGATGAAAAGAATTTTGCCGAGAAAACTTTGTAGCGGGAACAGCCTTTCCTCGCGCTATCCCGGGAAGATCGGCAATAACACATTCCACTTCATCCAATTTCTTGCCTTTAATATATTCTTTTGCTGCCTCAGGAAAACTCGAGATCATTTCATCTAATTTACTCATCTTTCACCATGTAGTAACGTGCTGAACTTATTAACTATTTCATTTAAAGATACTTCCATATCGAAATTACTCAAAGCTTCTTTTAATAAGTTCTCTGGCACACGACCTTTTCCCCTGGTTTCAACCAAACCCTTTATAACTTCGTGAGTAAATTCTGGGTGTGGTTGAGTTGTTAAAATGGTATTTCCGTAACTTAATGCGGCATACTTGCAGAATGAATTTTCAGCCAAAACTTTAGCCTTCACGGGTTTTTCAATTACTTGGTCTTGGTGCCAGGCATTTAAGTACATACTTTCACCATCCCAATTATATTCTTGGATACCCACCGACCATCCGCCTGAAAATTTTTCTACCTTTCCCCCTAGAGCTTGTGCGATTATCTGGTGTCCAAAGCAAATACCCAGCAGGGGGATTTTCTCTTTCTCAATTTTTCTAATAAACTCTTCAAGCGGTTTAATGAAACTATGCTTTTCATAGACACCATGCCTGGACCCAGTGATTAGCCAACCCTCTGCCTCAAAAGGTGATGCAGGAAAAACCATTGCCTCAATATCGTAGGACTTAAACTCAAACCCTTGGCCAGAAAATAGGTTTTCAAACATTTTAGAATAATCCCCAACCTTATTTTGCACTTCAGTTGGAGCGTGACCTGCTTCTAGAATACCTATTTTCATAAAATACCCTTAAATTGCCGCAACATAGTATTTCCAATGTTTACTTGATACAATCTTTTTAAATTCAGATAATTCTTGTCGCTTGGTTCTCACTAAATTGTCAATTAATTGGTTAGAAAATATCTTTTTAATAAATGGATCATTTTCAAAACAATCTATTGCTTCCTTCCAACTTTCAGCCAGCTCTTCAGCCCTATTGCTATATCCATTATTCGATACTGGTCTTGCGGGCTTAAGTTTATTTTCAATGCCTAAAAGTGCAGAACCCAACACTACTGCCATGGCAAGATATGGGTTAGTATCACCGCCTGCCACTCTATGTTCAATACGTTTTGATGCAAAGTCACCACCTGGAATTCGTATCGCAGTTGTTCTGTTTTCGTAACCCCACTGTGCCGAAGTTGGCGCATGAGCATTTTTTACAAATCTTTTATAGCTATTTCCAAATGGAGCAAAAATCAAAGTTGAACCACGAAGGCCTTTGAGACATCCAGCAACAGCCCATCTCAAAACTTCTGAACCTTCGTTTGTTTTATTATCAAAGATATTGTCACCATAAAGATTGAGAATTGAAAAATGGATATGCATGCCATTCCCTGCATCCTGTAAATAGGGTTTAGCCATAAATGTTGCCGCCATGCCGTGTTTTCTGGCCAGCCCTTTGGCCAGTGATTTGAATAACCATGCATCATCACTGGCTTTTAATGCCTCACAATGTTTAAGTGTAACTTCAAATTGGCCACACCCTGACTCGGAAATAATAGATTGCACGTTAATTCCCATTTGTTCACAACTATCCTGAAGGTCGGTAAAGAAATCTTCGAAACAATCAAGTTCAGATATGCCAAGAATATCGGGAGTAGATAATCGTTTTTTTGAAATCGGATTGATGGGAGGCAAAATAGAATTCTTGCTTTCATCTATTAGATGAAATTCCATCTCTGTGGCGGCTAAAACTTTTAATCCTTTTGTCTCGTAATTTTTTAAAATACGCTCTAGAGCATAACGTGGATCACCTTCAAACGGCATTCCAGTTTCCATGAACATCGACATCGGGACTAGTGCCGTAGGGTTTTTTAACCAAGGAATTGGGATTGCACCGCGATGGGTGCTTTTTAATAAGCCATCCTGATCCCCAGTTTCGAAAACTAAAGGACTGTTCTCGATATCGGCACCAAAAACATCTACATTCAGGGCCGAGAGAGGCATTCGTATACTGCCATCATTAAATTTCTTTTCTTCAAATTTAGGTAAAATCTTTCCTCGCATCTGACCATTAAGATCACATGCCGCAATTCTGACGTTTTTGATTTTATCTGGATCTAACATTATTAAAATTCTTTATGATGAAAATCACACTAGTTTGATAGTATGTCCAATAATTTTCTACAAACTAACGTATTAGTTTTATTTTAAACTTTATTTTGGAATGTTGCTCTTTTGGTAAGTGATTATTTAATTTTCTATTAGCTATGCCAAATAAGCCAATGAGAATAAGGGTTAAAATAATAAAGTATCCGGCTAGAATTGGGTACGGAATAAAAGGATTGAAAGTTTTGTCGGCAAAATAATTTGCATAGTAAAGTGCGTCGCCCCGTTGTTGCCATGCTGGAAATCCTGAAAAAAATACGAGCGTAGTTGCATGAAATAGAAAAATAGCTTCATTGGTATAAGCTGGCCAAGCCAGCCTTAGCATAGTTGGCCATATTATACGCCGAAATCGAGCCCAACCGGTTATTCCATAAGCATCAGCAGCTTCAATATCATTTTTTGGTATGGCTCTAAGGGCACCATAAAATATCTCACCACTATAAGCTGCAGTATTGCAAAAAAGAACAAATAAGGCTCCAGCCCATGCTGATGTTAAGGGGGACAAAAATGTGAAATTTTGTTTTAAGGATAAAAATAAAAAATAGGCAAAGAAAAATTGGATGAACAGGGGTGAGCCTCTGAACACGAATATAAACCATTCGGAGGCTTTTCTTAGATAAAAATGATTTGCGGCCTTTCCCAAAGCTAACAGCGTGGCGAGCACAAAGCCACTGGCAAGCGCAACGGTTCCAAAATAAATATTCCATAACATACCAGATCCAATAAGCGTCAACTGATGGCAAATTGTAAAATCTGTTTTAGGTAACAATCTCTCTCCTAAGCCGATCGATCGAAGCCCGTAATCTGTTATAATTTCAAAGCAGCTCATCTTCCAACTTGTCCTTGTAAGTTACTACCCAGCGTAGCTGCTCCACGAGAAAGACGTTTGGTTAGACCATCTATCGTCACTTCTGATATTCTTGTAAAAATAAGATAGAAGACGAGTAAGCCAAAAAAATACCATACTCTCCAGTCTCCATGCGGATAACTTGTAAATTTTGCAGTCTTTGTGCCACCAAGTTCTCTAGCCCAATAAACGATATCTTCTATACCGAGTAAAAACAAAAGTGGCGTGGCCTTTATCAAAATCATCCATAAATTTCCAAGTCCTGGAAGTGCATATATCCACATTTGAGGAACCAATATTCTTCGAAACACTTGTCCATCCGTCATTCCAAATGAAACAGCAGTTTCAAGTTGTGACTTTGGTACTGCGCGCATCGCTCCATAAAGAACATTTGCGGCAAATGCTCCAAAGACTATTGCAAAAGTAAAAACTGCTAGAAAAAAACCATAAACTTCATGTATCCACTGCGGCGAGGAATTTAAGGGTAATTTTGCAATTGTGCAGACTATGAAATCATTGCCCTGTCGAATAGGTTCGTTCCATTCAGGGCATAACGTTTTATGCCTTATCCACTCAAAAAATTGATCCAGCGCAATCACAAAAAAAAGAAAAAAAGCAATATCCGGAACACCTCTTACAATAGAAATGTAGGCGTTTCCGATTACTTTGATCAAGACATTCTTTGATCTTGCCATCACAGCGCCACCAAATCCAAACAATAAGGCTGTCGGGGCAGTGAGTGTTAACAGCAAGAGCACAGTTCCCACTGAATAAAAAAGGTTCATGTGCTTGGGGGTTGTCATGTAGCAACTCAGCCAAGATAATCCACTTAGCTGTTCAGGATTTGTACAAAATTCAAACATTTAAAAGTACAATTCCTTCAAAAATTTAAGTTCTTATCTGATTGGATTAGTGATCCGAACTTGAATTGCGTCGCTCGGATCACAAACATTTTTTAGAATGTTTCGCCAATTTCCCATTTGGTTATTAAAGCATTGAGTGTCCCGTCAGCCTTCATCGACTCAATAGCTGCAGTGAACTTATCACGAAGCTCAGCGTCACTTTTACGGATACCCATGCCAACGCCACCTCCTATTAAAGGTCTATCACCAACAAACATAAGACCTGAGTCTTCTGCCGCAATTGGTTTTAAATATGAGTCATCTGCGAGGACAGCATCAGCCTCGCCATTTCTGACGGCGGCAATTGTTTCCTCTGGTGTCGCAAATTCTACCAGTGTCGCTCCTGTTTCAGCTATATATGCTGCTTGTATAGTATTTGATTGTGCTGCAATCACGCCAGTAGACCAGTTGGCACCTTCTGATGCTGCTAAATAAGATGACGGATCGGGTTGCGTATAGTTTGTAGTGAAATCTATTTTTTCTTTGCGATCATCAGTAATTGACATGCCAGCGATTATTGTATCGTAGTTTCCTGATACAAGGTTAGGAATGATACTATCCCAATCATTCAGTACCCACTCACAATTTAACTCTGCTCGTTTACAAAGTTCGTCGCCGAGTTCGCGTTCAAAACCAGCTACTTCTCCATTGTCATCAACAAAATTCCATGGAGGGTAAGCGCCCTCGGTTCCCATTCGAATTACTGAGTGGCTTCCGGCAAGAGAAAACCCCGCCGTTAGACCCCAAATTAAGGTACTCATTATCAGTTTTTTCATCTTTTTTCTCCTATTGATGTTTATGCTGCACGAGTTGAACTTAGAAACTTTTGCAACCTTTCTGATTTAGGCGATTTGAATAAAGAGTTTGGTGAGCCTTCCTCTTCTATTAATCCCTGGTGTAAAAACACCACGTGATTTGAAACGTCAGCAGCAAGTTTCATATCGTGTGTCACAATAATCATCGTACGCCCCTCTAGTGCCAAATCTTTTATTACCTTTATAACCTCTTGTTCTAACTCAGGATCAAGTGCTGAGGTAGGTTCATCAAACAATAACGCACTAGGCTCCATACACAAGGCTCTTGCAATTGCAGCTCTTTGCTGTTGTCCTCCTGATAACTCAGAGGGAAAAGCATTCCACTTTTCTCCTATCCCAACTTTGTTCAAATAAGCATGGGCGTTATCTTCCGCTTTTTCTCTTGCTAAACCTAGGACAGAAACTGGTGCCTCAACTACATTTTGTAAAACGGTCATATGAGACCATAAATTAAACTGTTGAAACACCATTGATAGATTGGTTCGCATCAACCGAACTTGATTAGGGTCCGCTGGTGCTCTGTTATCACCTCTCCCTGTCCACTTGATTTTTTCGCCAGAAAATTTTATCTCGCCCTGCTGACTGTTTTCTAAAAGATTTGCGCACCTCAAAAGCGTTGATTTTCCAGAACCTGATGAGCCAATTAGCGATATGACTTCGCCTTGCTTTGCCGATATATTCACTCCGTTTAGAACGTTTAAATCTCCAAAAGATTTATGAAGATCTTTAATTTCGATTACTGTTTCAGCTTTATCCACGCGATTCTCAAATCTCTGTATGGGGCAAGTGTAGGAAGAAATATTTATTCAATGCAATGATCAAAGCTATATTACGCAAATTTTATATATTTTTGTAAATTAAATAAATTTTAGCCAATATTAAATTTTAATATATTTTTCCTCATCGAGCTTAATTAAATCTTTTAAATATAAAAGAGATCTATCTTGATCAGATAAAGCCTGAATTGCCCTCTTAATAGCAAAGAATAATTTGTCTTTTAGGCCTGGCTTACTTGTTATAAATGGTAGACCCGGGGTGGGTTCTGTTTGATCAAAAACCTTTATCTTGTTTGCGAATTTGTCATATTTTTTTATAAAGCGCCAACTTTGAGCATCGATCGCTGCAAAATCAATTTGACCGTCTGCCACCGCTTGTGCGGATGACCTGTGTGAGCCAGTCTTTTTTGTCTTTTTGGGGCATATATCGAGTTTTTGAAAGTGATTTATTGGTGCAGTCCAACCAGAATGAGAAAATTTATCGTTATAACCAAAAATGCCAGTTTTTAGCTGTGAAAAACTAAGGCCTGATTGTCCAATTATTATACTGTTATAATAACCAGGCGGGCAATTGGGTAATTTGTAATCTGGTGTGCCAACATAAATGGTATTTTTAAATAAACTTTCACGGTAGGGCGAACTACAGGTCTGTGCCAGCAGTAGTTCTGGTGAAGTCCATAAATCCCACAATTCAAAATTTCTTGATAATTTCTGAGGAGATCCGTCTATCTGTTTGTGAATTAATTGCCAAAGATTATCGTGAGCTTGAAACAATTCAGGCCGTTCATACATTGGGAGACCGGCAATCATTCCTTCATAACTTTCTGACGAGCTTTAGCACTTTCAATATCTGTTAGCCCTAAAAGACCTGAAATCAATCTTATTAAGGAGTCTTCCTCAGCTTCACGCTTTCCATCTGCTAGAGTTATTTTCCAAAGTATTTCAAGAACGGCCCTTCTTTTATCAATCGCAATTTTTTCTTTAATTGCTCTTGTGAATCGAACTGTATCTGGTGCTTCCTGCTCTAGTTTTTCTGCTTCTGAACGAAGTTTAGTGGCATCGGTCATGTTTAATGAAAAATGTTGCCCCAATTCTGCATCTATCACTGAAATCTCTTTGGAGGCATAGTCATTATCTGATTTTGCAACTCTTACACACAAAGCAGCTAGAGCTATTTTCTCATCGTCGTCATCTAATTGGTGTTCGGTACTTCCAAGCAGTGCATCAAGTAAATTCTTTATCATTAGCCATCATACCCTTCTACTATGACAAGATCTCCAGTCGAAACTGTTTCTCGTATTTGTTTTGCTTTTTGATATTCTTCGCTACGGTAACATTTTTGGGCTGTTTCCAAATCTTAGAATTCGATCACCACTGTACGGGGTTTAGAATGGCCTTCCTCTATGGTTTGTTCTCCTCCCCTTACAACAAAACGTGCTCCATATTTTGCAAAGGCGATTGCATTAGCTTCCTTATACTTTGCATAAGTTTCGTTATCATGAATATCCACATGTGCGATCCAATAAGCTTTAGGCATTATCTCCAAACTCCAAAAATTACCCTATAAACAACTAATTTCTAAGATTAAGTATGCAAGTAGAAAACAACTATGAAAAGATGTGCTTCAGAAACAGAAATTAACTAGATCAGTAATAGTTTAAACTAATCGAGACGTCTTTTTTGCGGCTTCAATGAAATCTCTGAATAAAGGATGAGGATCAAATGGTTTCGACTTTAATTCCGGATGAAATTGTACTCCAATAAACCAAGGATGATCGGCCCATTCTACAATTTCAGGCAACCGACCATCTGGAGACATGCCTGAAAAAACCAAACCAGCGTTTTCCAATTCTTTTTGATATTGCGTGTCCACCTCATATCGGTGCCGGTGGCGTTCCTCGATTTGAGATTTGCCATATATAGATGCGACCTTACTCCCATCTAATAACGTTGCGTTGTATGCCCCTAGTCGCATTGTGCCGCCCTTGTCATCACCCACCGATCGCTCAACAGTTTGATTGCCTTGTATCCATTCTTTAAGATGATAAACAACAGGTTCAAATCTTTTCTTGCCAGCTTCGTGATCAAACTCTTCAGATCCGGCGTTTTTGTAACCAATGACATTTCTTGCAGCTTCAATTACGGCCATCTGCATACCGAGGCAAATTCCTAGATAAGGAACATGATTTTCTCTTGCAAACTTAGCAGCTTTAATTTTTCCTTCTGTACCTCGTTCACCGAAACCTCCAGGTACCAGTATTGCATTGAAACCTTGCAATTCTGGGGCTGGATCTTTTTTGTCATAAGTTTCAGCATCAACCCATTCAACATTTACTTTGACCCTATTTGCCAGACCTCCATGGGTTAACGCCTCTGCAATTGACTTATAGGCATCCTCTAGCTGCGTGTATTTACCAACAATAGCAACATTAACTTCGCCCTCTGGGTTGTAAACGCGGTCCGCTACATCTTCCCAAACATTAAGGTCTGGTTTCGGAGCAGGTGCTATATTAAATGCATCTAAAACCGCTTGGTCTAGCCCTTCTTTATGATATGCGAGTGGAGCTTCATATATTGACTTTAGATCTTGAGCAGCAATAACTGACTCTGGTCTCACGTTGCAGAATAAAGCTAATTTTTCTCGTTCTTTTACGGGGATAGGACCTTCCGATCGGCAGACTAAAATATCAGGTGCAATACCAATCGATCTCAACTCCTTAACACTATGTTGCGTTGGTTTGGTTTTAAGCTCACCGCTCGCTTTAATAAACGGGAGCAGTGTCAAATGCATAAAAATGCACTCACCTCTAGGTTTTTCTTGAGAAAACTGTCGAATAGCTTCAAAAAAAGGTAAGCCTTCTATGTCACCGATCGTACCTCCAATTTCGCAAAGCATAAAGTCAACTTCGTCTTCTCCAATACTAATGAAATCTTTTATCTCATTAGTTACGTGAGGTATAACTTGGATGGTTTTTCCCAAGTAATCTCCACGACGTTCTTTTTCTAATACATTTGAGTAAATGCGTCCTGAAGAAACAGAATCAGAATGGCGGGCTGCAACTCCAGTGAATCTCTCATAATGACCCAAGTCTAAGTCTGTCTCTGCGCCATCATCAGTTACAAAAACTTCGCCGTGTTCAAAAGGGCTCATTGTGCCTGGATCAACATTTAAGTATGGATCTAGCTTTCTCAATCGAACTGAGTATCCACGCGACTGCAGCAAAGCTCCTAGTGCTGCCGAGGCCAGTCCCTTTCCTAACGAAGACACCACACCACCGGTAATAAAAATGAACCTTGCTATTTTTCTACCCCCGTAATCGCACAAAATTGTTGTGGCCTATATAGGCGAAATTTACGCCTACCTACGGGATTTAATGAATAAGAGATTCGCTCAGGTTTGGCAACTAAACATCTACATAATGATGCCAAGTCAACAAAACGACCTAATTGTTGTGCTTAATCTGCGGTTGGAACAAGTGGAGCGCCATCGTCTTTTACGGGCGGCATCAACTCATCAGTAGGAGGAAGTAAGGCATCAGTGTTTATTTCTTCACTTTGGCTTTCACTTCCCAATCGATCGAAAATTGATGATGAATTTGCGTTTCTAGAAGCAATGACGGTGAGTGACATTGATGTAATAATAAAACCGATTGCCAATAACCATGTAATTTTGGACAGTGCTGTTGCCGTTCCCCGTCCAGACATAATTCCATCACCGCCGCCACCGCCGCCCAGGCCGAGGCCGCCTCCTTCGGAACGTTGCAATAGTACAATGCCTACCAATGCTAAAGCCAGTATCAAATGAATTGTTAATACTATGTTTTCCATAACGCTCCGCCAGAACTAATTTGGGTGTTAGATATTCAAGTTTTTTGCTGGGGGCAAGTGCTGTTAGCTCTAGACAAAAAGAATTACGCTAATCATAACTAAAGGCATGCCTCACGATATTGAAAATCACAGCCATTCCTTACTACCATCAGAGCCTGAATTGAAGGTTAAGGCTATTGAGTCTGCGTTGGTAAACCAAGGTTTGATTGATCCGGCCGCCCTGGATGAGATTATTGACACTTACCAAAATAAAATTGGCCCAAAAAACGGTGCATCAATAATAGCTAAAGCATGGATCGATCAAGATTTTAAAGATGAATTAATGTCTAATACTATGGCAGTATTAGAAAAATATGGTTTTTATGGTCGGCAAGGTGAGCACATCAGGGTAGTTGAAAACACTCCCGAGGTGCATAACATAGTGGTTTGTACTCTGTGTAGTTGCTATCCATGGCCATTACTCGGCATTCCCCCAACTTGGTATAAATCCGATGAGTATCGCTCTCGGGTGGTCAGAGAGCCAAGAAAATGTCTGTCTGAGTTTGGTGTTAAATTGCCAGAGAATACTAATATTCGAGTTTGGGATTCGACAGCGGAAATCAGATACCTGGTACTTCCTATGCTTCCCGATGCGTTTAAAGGTTTTTCGGAGCAAGAGCTAGTTGGAATAGTCTCAAGGGATGCAATGATAGGAACTGGATTGATTGGACCAGCAAAATGACCCGGGTTCATGATATGGGAGGACGCTACGGAGATGGGAAAATAAACCCAGATTTGGGTAAAGAAGATGTTTTCAAGGCAAAATGGCATGCAAGAGCCCTGGCGGTAACCTTAGCAAGTGGATCGTTAAAAAAATGGAATTTGGACATGTCTCGCCATGCAAGAGAGTGCCTACCACCAAAAGAATATGCTACATTTTCGTATTATGAGAAATGGATTTCAGCATTAGCTAATCTTTTAGTGGAAAAGGGTGTGATCAACTCGGATAAATTTTTAAATCCTATTATTAATGATCATCCCCTGAGCAAGAGAAAGCTGAAAGCAGCAGATGTATCGGAAGTTTTGGGTAAAGGTGCACCAACTTCTAGAAAAATAGAACGTGCTCCAAGGTTTATTGTCGGTCAAAATGTAAAAACGAAACGTGCAGAAAATAGCTTTATTTCTGGAGGCCATACCAGACTACCCCGATATGCAGAAAAATCTGAAGGGATAATTGAAATTTGCCACGGTGCGCATGTATTTCCAGATACGCATGCTCATAATTTAGGCGAACAACCTGAACACCTCTATACAGTTTCCTTTTTATCTTCTGAGCTTTGGCAAAACCCAGAAAATCCAGGTGATACTGTCTGTGTGGATATATGGGAAAGCTATTTGGAACCATTCGATGATTAATAATGATGAATATCGACCCTTCCATGAACCATGGCATGCGCAAATTTTTGCACTGACTATTCATTTGAATGAGCAAGGTCATTTTGAATGGAAAGATTGGTCACAAGCGTTTAGTGAGGCGCTTTCTTTAAAAAGTTCCAATGGTGAGATAGTCGAGGACGAAGATTATTACTTGGTTTGGTTGAAGACTATTGAAGAGTTTTTAGCCCAAAATGGCAAGCTTAAGTCTGACGAGATCACCAGTTATTTTGACGCCTGGAGCGCAGCGTTTCTCAGCACGCCGCATGGTCAACCTGTTAAGTTAAAGAATTTGTCTTCAGGTTAAGTTTTACTTTATTATTTGGTTCCTTTCCTCGATGAAGGGGGCTATATGTCACTGCGTTTGATGAAAGGAAAATATCAATGGCGAACGTTGTCGTGGTCGGCGCTCAGTGGGGGGATGAAGGTAAAGGAAAAATCGTCGATTGGCTAAGTGAAAGGGCAGATATTGTCGTTCGCTTTCAAGGTGGCCATAACGCTGGGCATACCCTTGTCATTGATGGAAAGACCTACAAACTGCATGCACTCCCATCAGGTGTCGTTAGAGGCGGTAAACTTTCTGTCATAGGCAATGGAGTGGTTTTGGATCCTTGGCATTTAATCGACGAAATAAAGGTGGTAAGAGATCAAGGCGTTGATATTTCATCTGAAAATTTAGTTATTGCTGAAAATACACCGCTTATTCTACCCATCCACGGTGAACTAGATCGCGCTCGTGAGGATATCAACAAAGTTGCAAAAATTGGCACTACTGGCAGAGGTATTGGGCCAGCTTACGAAGATAAGGTAGGCCGAAGAGCCGTGCGGGTAGCGGACTTGGCAGACAGGTCTACTTTAGAGGCTCGCATCGATAGATTATTGCTGCATCATAATACGTTGAGACGAGGTATGCAGCTTGGCGAAATAGATAAGTCGAAATTAATCGCTGATTTGCTAGAGATTGCCCCTGTCATTCTTCAGTACTCAGCTCCTGTTTGGAAGATATTAAACGAAAAGAGAAAAGCTGGCAGCAGAATTCTTTTTGAAGGTGCGCAGGGCGCCTTGTTGGATATAGATTTTGGAACATATCCGTTTGTAACATCTTCAAATGTGATAGCAGGGCAAGCTGCCACTGGCTCTGGCATTGGGCCCAGCAGTATTGATTTTGTTTTGGGCATTGTGAAAGCATACACAACGAGAGTTGGAGAAGGTCCTTTTCCCACAGAATTACATGACAACGATGGTCAGCGTCTTGGAGAAAGGGGTCATGAATTTGGCACTACGACAGGACGTAAGCGTCGGTGTGGGTGGTTTGATGCTGTATTGGTACGGCAAACGTGTGCAACTTCTGGTGTAACTGGAGTTTCTCTTACAAAACTCGATGTTCTTGATGGATTTGAAAAGTTGAAAATTTGTATTGGATACGACCTTAATGGTAAAAAACTTGATTATTTCCCCATAGCTGCGGATCAACAAGCACGCTGTAAGCCGATATATGAAGAAATACCGGGTTGGAGCGAAAGTACGGAGGGTGCGCGTTCATGGGCGGATCTGCCAGCGAACGCAATAAAGTATGTTCGTAGAATAGAAGAGTTGATAGATTGTCCTGTCGCGCTATTATCTACTTCTCCCGAACGTGAAGATACGATTTTAGTCACAGACCCTTTTGAGGATTAATAACATGTCATACAAGTTAAAGCGGAGATTGTCTTTGTTTATATTGATTGTAGGACTGCCTCTCTACGTAATATTAATAGTTAATTTAATATCGAGCTTCGATAGACCAAATTTTTTAGTTGAGTTGTTGATTTATCTTTTGTCCGGTATTGTTTGGGCTCTTCCGTTAAGGTCAGTTTTTCGTGGAGTTGGGCAAGCAGAAGAGAAATAAAAAATCTTTTACATCAGCCCTAATGATGTTGAAAACGAAATGAAATCATTTGCATAAATCTTGAAAGAGCTTAGTACATAAAGTCGTGTAACATACGGAATAATTGTGAATACGGATTATGTCATTGTAGGTGCTGGAAGTGCTGGGTGCGCTATCGCTTTTAGGCTTACTGAGGCCGGGCACAAAGTCACTATACTTGAATTTGGTGGTAATGACCGCAGTCCACTAATTCAGATGCCAGCTGCCTTAAGTTATCCTATGAATATGGAGCGTTATGACTGGGGTTACTGGTCCGAACCGGAGCCCCATCTGGCTGGGAGAAAATTGGCTTGCCCGAGGGGTAAAGTGATTGGAGGTTCTTCTAGCATAAATGGAATGGTTTATGTCAGAGGTCACGCAAAAGATTTTGATACCTGGGCTGAAATGGGTGCTTCTGGATGGTCTTATTCGGATATATTACCCTATTACAGACGTCTAGAAAAATTGGATTATGCTGGTTCTGAAGAAGTAGAAAACTTACGGGGTATAAATGGGCCATTAAATATAACCAAAGGCAAAAGAATGAACCCTTTAACTTTGGCCTTTGAAAAAGCTGGCGCACAGGCAGGTTATCAGTCAACTCCAGATTATAATGGCAAGCAGCAAGAAGGCTTTGGTCCTATGGATCAAACAATAAAAAATGGTTTGCGTTGGTCTAGTGCTAAAGCTTATTTGAAACCTGCTATACAGTCTGGCAAATGTCAGGTTATTAGAGGTTTAGCTACAAAAATTATAATTGAGAATTCGCAAGCCACAGGTGTTGAATATACTCAAGGCAATAAAAAAAGCGTTTTATCAGCTTCAAAAGAAGTTATTATTTCGGCCTCTGCTATAAATTCTCCCAAACTCCTTTTGCTGTCCGGTATAGGACCGGCAGCGGAATTAAAATCTAAGGGAATTAAAGTAGTAGCTAATCTTCCTGGGGTTGGAAAAAACTTACAAGATCACTTAGAACTTTATATCCAAATGGCATCAAAAAAACCAGTTTCTCTTTACAAATACTGGAGTCCAATAGGAAAAGCGTGGGTAGGTTTGCGTTGGTTTATTTCAAAATCGGGCCCAGGTGCCTCGAACCAATTTGAAAGTGCTGCCTTCATAAGATCGAAGGCTGGAGTAGAATATCCGGATATTCAATACCATTTCTTACCACTGGCCGTTCGCTATGATGGAAAATTACCAGTTAAAGGTCACGGTTTTCAAGCGCATGTTGGTCCTATGCGTAGTCAATCCAGAGGCTATGTAACTCTTAGGTCAAGCGATCCAAAGGAGCCTCCAAAAATTCAGTTCAATTATATGTCGCACGAGTCGGATTGGGTTGATTTTAGAAATTGTATTCGCCTTACAAGAGAGATTTTCTCCCAGCCTGCATTCGAACCATTTGCAAAAAGTGAAATTTCTCCCGGAAAAGAGATACAAAGTGATGAGCAATTAAATGATTTTATCCGTGATAATGTCGAAAGTGCTTATCATCCATGTGGAACTTGCAAAATGGGTGATAAATCAGATCCAATGAGTGTGGTTGATCCTGAAACGCGTGTGATTGGCGTCAATAAATTGCGTGTAGCAGATAGCAGTATATTTCCGCAAATTACAAACGGTAATTTGAATGCACCATCC
>LUMP01000244.1_pt1 | contig 26698 bp, 22 predicted proteins | sample 729641 | NCBI WGS metagenome assembly LUMP01 (sample SAMN03860260, study PRJNA289734) | marine metagenome | biome: seawater column; feature: ocean; material: water; isolation source: Red Sea water column Station 12 - depth 47m | place: Saudi Arabia: Red Sea | collected 2011-10-15 | depth 47 m | reverse complement strand
CAAGCACGATCTGGGAAAAGCAAACCATCATCTTATCCGGGGTCTTGAGGAAGGTTTTGAAGGTCCTCACTCTCATTATTATGATTTTCCTATAAATGAAATTGAGTCGACCGATTTAGAAATATTGGCCACCAATGATTTTGCTGGCATGTATTTGGCATCATCAAAAGATGGAAGTCTGGTTTTGTTTCAAGGACATCCAGAATATGGGGCAAATAGTTTACTCAAAGAATATCAGCGTGAAATCAATAATTTTGTCTCAGGAAGTAGGGCAGATTATCCTCCTTTACCCAAAAATTATTTTTCAGGCTCTAAGATCGAAGAAATTGAAGAATTAAAGCAAAGCCTTCTTTCTAAACCAAGACACATAACTTTAGATGAGAGTTTGATCTCAAATATTGACCTTAATTGGCAAAGTGCGGGCAAAATCATATATCGCAATTGGCTAAACTCTTTGGTTTAGGCGCAGATTATTTCTTTTTCTTTTGTATTTTTGCCCAAGTGTCTTTAAGAGTGACAATCCTGTTGAATGAGAGTTTTTCATCCTCAATCTCATCAAGAATAAAATATCCACTTCTTTCAAATTGGAACCTACCCCCAATTTTGGCATTGGACAAAGATTGCTCAAATTGAGCTTCATCGATTTCAAGCTTTGAGTTCGGATTCAATGGGCTATCAGAGTCAGGGCTTGGATCTGAGTAGAGTGTTTCAAAGAGACTCACTTTTCCTTTAATTGAGTGGTCTGCAGAAACCCAGTGGATTGCACTTTTGACCTTCTTTTTTGATGTACCAACACCACTTTTTGTATCTGGATCATATGAACAGATGAGTTCTATGATCTCTCCATCTTCATCTTTTATTATTTCTTCACATTTGATGATGTATGCATACCTAAGTCTGACTTCAGCTCCTGGAGACAGCCTATAAAAATCTTCTTCGGGACTCTCCATGAAATCATCTTTCTCAATCAATATATTTTTACCAAATGGCATCTCTCGGCTTCCCATTTCTTTTTTCTTTGGATGATTGCTTGCTTCAAGTGTTTCAGACTCACCATCTGGATAATTTTTAATTGTCACTTTTAGAGGATTCATTATGGCCATCACTCTATTGCAAGTTGCATCCAATTCTTCTCTTACAGTACTTTCCAGAAGTGACATTTCAATGGACTTATCTTTTTTTGTAATACCAACTCGCTTACAAAATTCTCTGAGGGCACTCGCTGGATAACCCCTTTTTCTGAGTCCTGATATGGTTGGCATCCTTGGATCATCCCATCCTGATACATCACCAGAATCGACAAGCTCACCAAGCTTCCTTTTGCTGGTGATGGTGTGTTCCACATTCAAACGTGAGAATTCAATTTGTCTGGGTCTGGTTGATAGATTGAGGTTATCAAGAAACCACTCATATAGAGGTCTGTGATCCTCAAATTCAAGTGTACACAGTGAGTGAGTTGTTCCCTCAATTGCATCTGATAGGGTGTGAGCAAAGTCGTACATTGGATATATGCACCAAGTCTTACCGGTTCTTTGATGTTCTAAGTTCAAGATACGATAAATCACGGGATCCCTTAGATTGATATTCGGTGATGACATATCTATTTTTGCTCTAAGGACATGCTCTCCATTTTCAAATTCACCATTTTTCATTCTATTGAATAATCCAAGATTCTCAGATACAGAGCGATTACGATATGGACTTTCAATACCTGGAGAGTTGAGTGTTCCTCTTGTATTTCTTATCTCTTCACTCGTCTGGCTATCGACAAAGGCAAGATCTTTTTCAATCAGTTCTATGGCAAATTCATGGATTGATTCAAAGTAATCAGAAGCATGTGCAAGGTTATTGCCCCAATCAAAGCCAAGCCACTTCACATCTTCCATGATTGAGTTGACATATTCATCAGACTCTTTGGCAGGGTTGGTGTCATCAAATCTCAGATAGCAGGGCGCATCAAATTCTTCAGCTATACCAAAATTAATACAGATCGAAAGCGCATGACCAATGTGTAAATATCCGTTTGGCTCAGGAGGAAATCTTGTTGCCAATCTTCCATCATTGACACCTTGGTCAATATCATGATGGATCATCTGACGGATGAAATCCTTACCTCGATATTTATCTTTTTTGCTCATGAATGGTTTTCTGCTTGCTCTCTTTCCCAATCATCTATGACTTGTTTTTTGCAGAATAATCTTCCAAAAATCAATCGACCGATTACTTTTATCGTTGTCAGCCAAGCTATTTTTGCTCCGTTTTTATTGTTTTTTAGCACCTCATCAACCAACCAAGGTGTGACAACTTCAGCACGATCCGCTAAAACATTTAGAACTTTTTTAGCCTTTTCCCAGTCCTTCTCGCTGGATTTTGATGAACGCAAGAGTAAGTCAGTCGTAACGATGCCGGGACTGATTGATCCAATGACAATAGGTGTATCCTTAAATTCATTTGCTGCTGCTGCTGTGAAATATCTGAGCGCACGCTTTGTGGAGCCATAAACACTGATGCCTTTTTGAAGCTGCCCGTTACTGCCAAAGCCTTCAAACATATAAATTTGTCCTGAACCTTGTTTCAGCATTCTTGATGACACAATTCTTGTTGCCAATATGGTGCCTGTTAAATTTGTATCAATTGTTCTTGTGATCTCATCATAACTCAGTTCTTCCAAGCCATTTCTTGAGGTTGCTGCACCAGCATTATTAATCCAGACATCCACTGTACTGAATCTCTTGATTGCTTTGTCCCAAACCTTTTCAATTGAGTCAGTGTTTTCAACCAGGCAAGGAACACCAATTACATCACTATTCTCACCGATATCTTTGAGACCTCTTGCAACGCTCTCCTCACTAGTTCCTGTTATGACAACATTATGTCCCCGAGACAAGAATTCCTTAGCCATTCCTAGCCCAATTCCTCTAGTGCCTCCTGTTATAACTACGGTCTTTTTCATATTTTTCTCCTGTGACTCTATTCTAGTCCCTCATTTTTACGTCTTAAAGCAAAGTTTGTGATTAATGCAATGACAGGAATCGCAAGCAAAGCTCCTGTATAGAGCGGTGCAGAAGTGCTCACCTGACTGAATAGGATACCTGAGAATGTCGGCCCAAGAATTCTCCCCATGGCACAGGCTGATTGATATTGCCCTAAGAAAAGTCCTTTTTCATCTGCCTTTGCACTCTTTGAGACCAAGCTTGAAAGACTTGGGTTAAACATTGCAGCACCACAGCCATAGAAAAATAAACCAATCCACAATATCACTGTACTGATTGCGCTTCCTATTAGAGAAAGCCCAATCATCATGAATATGGCAGCAGTTTGAACGAGCTTTATTTCACCAAGCCATTTTGTAAGCGGCCCAATCAGCCCACCTTGGATGATCACAGATATCAGACCCAACATAAAAAATACACTGCCAATATGAGATGGACCATACATAAAGAGTTGATTTGCCCAGAGCGGGAAAATGGCCTCCATCAAGGACATCCCTGAGTAAAAAAATAAACCTGACAAGGCAAGCATGATGATTTTTTCTCCAGGCTTGAATGTCTCTTTCTTAAATATTTTAAAAAGACCATCCATGGATTTTCTATCTTTATCTGGAAGTGACTCCTTCAGAAAGATTATTGCACCAACTAGAGCAATCACATTAATGGCAGCGCCTGAGAGTGCGGTGAGAACATAATTGGCATTTTCTACATCATTGCCAGCAAGGAAACCACCAATCGCTGGTCCAGTCATAAATCCAAGACCCAATGCGGCACTTACTTTCCCCAATCCTGCAGATCGATTTTCCTCATCAGTGATATCGGCGACATAGGCAAATGCGATTGAAATATTTCCTGCCATCAGACCAGATAACACCCTACTTATGATGACCATGGTAAGAGTCTCTGCAAAGGCCAGCATGACATATGAAATAGATGATCCAATCAGACTGATAATTAAAACTTTCTTGCGGCCAATGGAATCACTGAGTCTCCCCCAAAAAGGAGAGGCAATAAACTGACCGAGTGAGAAGACCGCCATAGTCAATGTGATGACCTCAGGTGATGCGCCAAGTCTTTCAGCATAAAAAGGAAAAAGGGGCAAAATGATGCCAAAGCCCATTAGACCGATGAAAGTAACTAAAAATATAATTAACATTGATTTTTTTCCTTAATAGTGAGGTTTTTTCGACCAAAACCTTACATAAATTTGTTTAAAAACAACAAACCAGTGATCCAACACACCTTTCTTTGCGAACTATTCACTTTTATTGGCAATTAATTGCATTTAGAATGAAGACCATCAAATTCGCAAGTATTAAAAACTGACTAATCACATTTAACAAGCTGTTTTTGATGATTAGTACTAGAATTTGTGAAAATAAATTTAATAATTTTGAGGTATTACACATGTCAAAATACTTGAATAAGGGATTGATAGCGTTCGTCTCAGCGATGATGCTTTTACCAGTCTCTGAAATCTTTGCTCAATCTGTCATAGAGGAAATTACTGTGACAGCTCGACAAAGGGAGGAATCACTTCAGGATGTTCCTGGAACGATTACCGTTCTAACTGCTGATCAGCTAGAAAGATCAGGCGTTCAAAGAGCAGCTGATTTTATTAATCTAACACCTGGCGTAACAATTGTTGACACAGCTGAGGTTGGAGATACGCAAGTCAGCATCAGGGGGTTAAATGGTGCACGTGATGCAGAAACCAGTTTTGGTTTGATCATCGATGGTATTGTGATGACAAACCCTGCAGCGCTTAATAGAGAGTATCTAGGTTTGTCTCAGATAGAGGTTCTTAAAGGCCCACAAGGTGCACTTTATGGACGAAACGCATCTGCAGGAGCAATTATAGTTTCTACTGAAAAACCAAGCGATGTAGCTAGTTCTGTTGCGAAAGTCTCTATTGGTGATGATGCTACTTATGCTATCACAGCTAAGACAGAAGGCCCTACACCTCAAGGTGGTGCATTCAGTGCAATGATTAATTACAACACAACAGATGGATGGAGAGAGAATCGTTGGACAGGCTGTGATGATTGTGTCGATCAATATAAGTCTTATGACATCGTCACAAGATATGTAGGCGAATGGGATGAGAATACAACCGTTGATGCAAAACTTCGATACGGTGAAGTCGATACTTCCTCAATTCAATTTAATGCGGTTTTTGCTCTTCCAATTTTTGAGGCAGTTCTAGGTATTCCAACACTCTATGAAGATGTCAATGATCATAATTTTGAGTATGTGAATAATATTCCTCACTTCAATGATCAAAAATCTACTGAATTCTCTTTGAAAATGGAAAGAGAGTTAGATTGGGGAACTTTAAGTGCTTGGACACTTTATAGTGATATTGATAATTCTTTCGGAGCGGATGGAACAAGTGGAGCATGGGGCTTTTTCTTTACAGATCAGTCATGTTTAGATTCTTTGGCTGAGATTGTAAATTCTGGCCAAGGATTTTCATTGCCTTCACCTCAGTATATTGCAGTAGCAGATCCAACTATTCCTAATGGACTGTTGCTTGGGCCGTATACTCCAACACGATGTGACGGAACTCAGTATCAAGTTAGAAATCAGGACGATATCAGTTTTGAAATTCGCTTAACGTCTCCTGATGATCAAGCAATAAGATGGTCAGCTGGAATGTACTATCTTGATGTCTCTAGAGAAGTTGGTGTGAACCAAGGAACAGATAAAGGCAAAGGCATTGTTCCAAGAATGTATGTTGCACCAAATGGGAATAATCCAACAGAGCAAATGGTCTGGGATGATTTTGATAATGAAGTCACTGCATTTTTTGCATCTGTTAACATTGATTTAAACGACGCAGTTGAATTATCGATTGCAGGACGTTATGACAAAGAAGACAGAAGCGTTAGCAGTCTTGTCCCTACTGGCGTCAATTCAACATACATTGATTGTGATGGACCTCCATATACTGGCGGACCACTTAATACTGGTCTTTGTAGTGCTTCTTCAATTCCTGATCAAAGCCGATCTTTTGAAGCTTTTCAGCCTAAGATCAGTTTGACATATGATGTCAGTGATGATTTGACTCTATTCACAAGTTGGGGTGAAGGATTTAAGAGTGGTGGTTTCAATAATTCAGGCTCTAGAGCTACGATTGATACCTTTATTAATCCACTTAATCCTGGTTCACCCGTAGCAGTCACTGATGTCTATGAGAAAGAAACCAACGATTCACTTGAGGTTGGATTTAAAGCAAGGCTTGCTGGAAATAGAGTTAGCGTTGAAGGTTCTTACTTCGATACGAATGCAAATGATCTTCAGTTTTTTGAATTCATTGTCGGACCATTTGGACTTCTTAGAATTGTTGAAAATATTGATGAGGCAGAGATGGACGGTTTCGAGCTAGCCATTTCAGCTATTCTTAATGACAACATTAGTGTTTATCTATCTGGTGCACAAATTGATAGTGAAATCATTAAAAACTCTGTGAGATCAGACAGCGTTGGGAATGATGTTCCTTATCATGCTGAGCACACCTACAATGCAGGTATATCACTTGATTACCCAATGGCCAATGGCAGAGAGTTTTTTGCTCAACTCGACTATTCAGTCGTCGGCAAGACTCAAAGAGATGAGTATGACACTGTGAACTTGAGAATGGGAATCAAGGGTGATAATTACACTCTCGTTGCTTATGCTAAAAACCTTACTGATGAAGAATATCTAGCAGAAGTTATTCCAGCACCTGAGTTTGGAGGATCGTTCGCACATGAAGGTACTTCAAGAAGGATTGGTGTTGAGTTGACTTATCAATTTTAAACAGTAAACATCAGAAATAAAAAAGCCCCTGAAATGGGGCTTTTTTTATTATAATAAGATGCTTATAGACGCAAAAGAAGATCCTAAAATAGTTTAAAAAAAATCAAAATTAGAAACGATAAGAATGGAAACTAGTCAGAAAACAGCACGTGAAATTTATTTGGAACTGAAAGGTAATCTTTCAAGAAAACGCTTTGGCTTCGGTAAGAAAGCTATCTTGGTCAATGTAGACCTGCAAAAGGCATACACTCGAACGGATTTGTTTGCCACAGCATATGAAACAGATCCGAAGCAATTGGAATATGTAAACAAACTTGCAGAAAAATTTAGAAGTCGAGATTGGCCAGTAGTATGGACATATGTTGCTTATATGAAGTCTGGAGAAGATTGCGGTGTTTGGGGCACCAGGACAGATACAGAAGATTCACTACAAAATATAAAGTTTGATTCAGAGCGAAGCGAATTTGATGATCGGCTTAATATTGATAATGAGAAAGATACTATTTATTGCAAGAAAATGCCTTCAGCCTTTTTCGAGACTCAACTGCAATCACTTTGCGTCTGGCATGAAGTGGATACTGTCATAATGACAGGGGGATCTACTTCAGGCTGTATTAGGGCTACTGCTGTAGACTCATTATCTCGCGGGTATAGAACGATTGTTCCAGAAGAGTGTGTTGCTGATAAGCATGAGAGTTATCATTTTGCCAACTTGACGGACCTTTCAATTAAGTATGCCGATGTTCTAGACGTACAAGAGGTTTTTGATTGGCTGGACAAATGATGATTATTCAATATGGGTTAAGTGAAAATCAACATCATTATGAATACTATCACTCAGATTTAAATTTATGAAAGAAGACCTCCAACTATTCGATTACTGGCCATATGATAATCGTCCAAAGATTGAGTGGCCAAATGGAGCAAAAGTCGCATTTTGGGTTGCACCAAATATAGAGTTTTATGAGATAGAACCCCCATTAAATCCAAATCGAAAACCGTGGCCAAGATCAAATCCATATGTAACAGGCTATAGTATTCGTGATTATGGAAATCGAGTTGGACATATGCGTCAGATGAGGTTACTCGATAAGTATAACATCAGAGGCTCTATCTCACTTTCAGCAGCTTTATGTGATCATCATCCTGAAATAATTGAGATGTGTCTCGAGAGAGACTGGGAGTTTTTCAGCCATGGTATTTACAATACAAGATATACTTATGGACTATCTGAGGATCAAGAACGCGAGATGATTCTTGATGCATTTTCAACCATCGAAGAACATACAGGTAAACCACCCGCAGGATACCTTGCCCCAGCATTATCACACTCTCCTCATACACTTGATTTGTTTGCTGAAGTTGGAGGTATCTATACCTGTGACTTATTTCATGATGATCAACCAACACCCGTGAATGTAAGGGATGGAAGCAAATTTGTGTCAGTCCCATACTCATTAGAAATGAATGACACAATTGCATATGTTGTTAACAAAATTGAGCCTCGTTATTACGGAAAGATTATGCGAGAAAATTTTGACAGACTTTATAAGGAAGGCGCTGATAGCGGGACTGTCATGTGTATCCCAACTCACAACTATCAAATTAGTTGTCCACATAGAATCCGAGCTTTTGAAGAGACCCTTGAATATATAACTGGACACTCTGATGTTTGGATCACAACTGGAAGAGAGATAGCAGAATACTATATAGAAAATTATTATGATTCTTCACGAAAAGATATACGCCATAAATTAGGAGAAGTATCTTGAGTTTAGATAAGAATTTCCTAGAGTATCCCAGACGAAAATACGGAATGGATCATGATAGATATGAATGGTCTATGCTGACTGATCGAGCAAATGTTATATGGCCAGAAGATAAAAAGTTGGCTTTGTGGGTCAATGTTTGTGTTCAGTTTTTCCCACTCAACCAGAAAGGCAAACCTTTTATTCCAACTGGAGGTATGACAATGCCATACCCTGATTTACGTCATTACAGCTTAAGGGAGTATGGGAATCGTGTTGGCATTTATAGATTTCTGAGAGCTTTCGATCAATATTCAATCAAACCAACTTTTGCATTAAATACTAGGGTTGCTGAGCGTTATCCTTACCTCATTGATCTACTAAAAGAAAGAGGAGATGAGATTCTCTGTCATGGTCTGCATATGGATGCCCTGCATTATGGAGGTCAGGATATTAATGAAGAAAGAGAGCAAGTTGATCTTTCCCTGAATAAACTTAGAGAGCTCACTGGTCAGGATATTATTGGGTGGATCAGCCCTGACAGAAGTGAGAGTGAGAACACGCCTGAGTTATTGGTTGAGCATGGCGTTCAATATTTTTGTGACTGGGTAAACGATGATATGCCATATCAATTTAAGACTGCGAATGGAGACATAGTGGCTATGCCTCTTTCTCAAGAGCTTGAAGATTCATTTATTCTGCTGAACAACAAACACACAGAAGACTCCTATGTTGAGCAGATATGTGACGCTTGTGATTTTCTGATTGAAGAGGCAGATGAGCAGGGTGGTAGGATATTATCATTGAACATTCACCCTTGGATGCTTGGACAGCCCCACAGAATTGGCAAACTAGAGAGTGTCCTAGAGTATGTTACTTCTAAGTCTGAAGTTTGGTCTGCATCTGCTGCAGAGATTTTGAAGGAATATAAGCGAAGCGGTACTTCTTAATTTTCTTTGAATCCTAAATTTCCAGGATTGATCAAATTTTTAGGATCCAGTTCTTTTTTTAGCATAGTAAGAAGTTTTCTTGTGCTCTCTGTTCTGGTTTTCAAATATGGATAGTCTTTTCCAATTTGAAAATGAATTGCACCATTATTTCTTGCCATTTCCTCTAAGCGATCTTTTATTTCATGAACAAGCTTATAACCCTCAGGATTTCTCTCAAAGGTTGGAATATTTTCCAAATCAAGCGGGTAGACCTTCTTGTGATAAATGGTTTGCTCATCTTGCCAAAGGAAGGTGGGCTCATAAAGAAAAGCATTGCTATCAATGAATGAAAACATCATGTTGAAAACATCATGTTCATGTAAACCCCATGTTTATTCATTCGATCCTGATACTCTGCCATCAAGGATTGGTAATCTTGGTTATGCTTCAATACCCTGGAGAATGGTAAGACAGAATGAGTAGGTTTCCATAATTCTCCATTCGGTCCTAAAATGGGTGTCAGTTCCATAAATGGGTTTGCATGAAGGTATAGAGGTATACTGTTCGCTACTTCTTTCCCAAATTTCTGAGCAATCTTTCTTACTTCAGCCAACTTGAGTTTGGCTTCTTTTGAATTGATGCCTTCTGTGGTGAAATGTCCAGAATATGCCGATCCTTTAAGAAATCCTCTGCCTGCCAGGCCCATTTTCATTAGTTGTGTTAGGCCATCAAAAATATTTCTTGATGATTTCATAATGGATTGAGCTGCTGCAATGGTGCTGGCATTTTCCATTTCCATGATTGCCGTTTTTTGTTTTCTTGGATCCAAACCATGATTATCTGAGACCAGACCGAGTTTAGAGATCTCTTTCATCGCATTAAATAGATGCTCAAAATCCTCAAATCCAAAGGAACATGCTGCAAATCCTTCGGGATATTTAACTAGCTTTAAAGTAATTCTTGTTTTGACTCCTAGCGCGCCTGAATCTCCTAAGAATAATCCACCAAGATCTGGTCCGTAGTGTCTGAAAAAACGTGACGATGCTTCGTCGATTCCTTGAGATCCTGTTTCAATGACATCCCCGGTTCCAGTTATTACCTGTAGACTTGATAAGGAATCAGCTGAAACAGCATTATTGGTTCCATGACTGATGGCGTGGAATGACATTGATCCAGCAATGGTAGCGACTCTCCCTGAGAATGGTCCCCAATGAGGCGTTCTCAATCCCAGAGGCTTCAATGTTTCATAGAGTTCAAGCCAAGTGACCCCAGGCTCAACTGTGACATACATGTCTTCCTCATTGACTTCAATCTTCTTTAATCTCTGGCTATCAATGATAACCGTCTCTTTTCTAGCAGGCAGAAATGAACTTGTATAGGACGCACCGCCACCTCTTGTCGACAGAGTAATTTCATTTTCAATACAGAGTTTTATCAGTGATATAAGTTCATCAGCATTTCCAGGTCGAACAACTGCAATTGCCTGTTCATTGGCAGTTCCAAAAATATCCGTTGAATAAAAGTGAAGACTTTCTTGATCTTGGATAACATGCTCAGCACCAATTAGGCTGGAAATTTTTTGAATATTATTTTCTATAGATGTCATTTTTTAAAAAAGCCTTTTCTAACTTTTTGAGGATTTAGATTATATCCTTTGAGGCCATCACATGTTAAATTATTTGGCGAAAAAGAATTATGAATATTTCATCAAGAAAAGGTTACATCGATAGTATTTTTGGTCAGCTTCATTTTCATGTCACTGGCGAGGGCAAGCCATTAATTTTATGCCATCAATCGCCGAGTTCACTCGAAATGTTTTCCAAAGCTTTTGAGCCTTTGGCAAGATCAGGAATTCAGGTCATTGCAGTCGATACTCCTGGCTATGGGCAATCCGATGCTCCGACGACTCAACCAAGCATCCATGATTATTCTTTATGTGTTTTGGATCTGATTGAATTTTTGAAGCTCGAAAAAGTATCTTTGCTTGGCCATCATACAGGAGCTTGTATCGTTGCAGAACTTTCAGTCATTGCTTCAGATAGAGTCGATAAGTTAATTCTCAATGGTCCTCCTGTTCTTACTCAAGAAGAGAAGGACAATTTGATGGGTATGATTGAAAAAGCTCCTAAAATGAAACCTGAGGAAGACGGCTCTCATTTGACTGATTTATGGGAGAGGAGAAAGCTTTTTACTCCTGGATGGAGCGACTTAGATGCAATGCACCGAGGAGTCATACAAATGCTGAGAGTGACTGGCGATGAAATACATGGTTTTAAGGCAGCATTTACTCAAGATCTTGAAGAAGTCTTATTGGCTATAAACGTGCCCACAATGATTCTCACTAATACGGGGGATGATATCTATTTTGCAGCAAAAAGAGCAGCATCTCTTAGGCCTGATTTTAAATTTGAGGAGCTTTCAGATGGGACACACGATATTGTGGATGAGCAAACAGACAAATGGGTCGGCTATTATTTTCTTATGGGGTCATCAACCCAAACACCGGAAGAATTTGATAAAGAATTTATTGAAAAATTTGACGCATGTGTTGAAAGAGCAAAAAACAGGTGCGATGAGGGGATATCTGAAACGGCATGTACCGACTATGCGATGAATCGATGTGAAACTTTTTTAGGGACTAAAGAAAACCCCATTATCAAATAATACACTCAATTCTGAGCCAGTTTGCTCGAGATGATCCAAAGGACGATTCCTGAGACAACTGTCAGCACACTCAGTGCTGCAAAGATTCTTATCAGCCAGTGCGAAAAATCATCACGTTCTCTGTAGTCCATGATGTGAAGAGACCACAAAAAATCCCACGCACGCCATAATGTCGTTCGGATTGCCATTATGTCTCCTGTTGTTGGATCGATATAGACTACGCCACTTTCAGGTTTTTCAACCCTTACACGATAGAGCGGTAAATCTCTCCCTCGATATTCTGAGCCAATTTTAGGTTCATTTATCAGTTCGACTCCAATGGGCTTCATTGTCGTCTTATTATCAACAACCCAGATTGCTTCTGATTGGCTGATTGAACTCAATTGTTGGCCATTGAATGCATTGAAAATTTTAGTTTTTTTGTTACTTGATTGAACTTCATATACCCAAGACTGTGCTCTTTTTTTTAATATGATTTTAAAATCTTCATCCATAAAGTCGGAGTCATTTTTAATAATGCTTTGAATTGGAGCTAAGTTTTTCGGGCTTGATTCAATTTCAAGATTGTCTTTGGACAGCCTATATTGCTCTCCCCGGACATCGGTGATATCGGGAACCGTGAAAAAAAGCCCCGAGACAGTCCATAGCAATAATTGAATTGAGGTAAAAAGACCCAGCCAGCGATGCCAGGCTCTCATGCTTCTCTTCAAGCCGATGCTCATCTTTCGGTTCCAGCGACTTTCCAGCTTCTGGCCCAGTAGACAAAAGGTGTATCAAAAGCTGCGATGCCTATCTTAAACATCATCTTCACTATTCCTAATTCAATCGCTGTCTGCAGATCAACAACTCCCCACCAGACAACAAAGGAATATATGGCTGTGTCAATTGTTTGAGAAGCCATCGTAGATAAATTATTTCTAAGCCAGAGATGCTTGCCATTGGTCCAAGCTTTAATTTTATGAAAACACCAAACATCAAATCTCTGACTAATTAAATATGCAAGCAATGAGCCAATAATAAATCTGGGTGTAAAATCCAATATTCTAACAAAAGCATTATGTACCTCAGTTGAGAAAACTTGATTGTCTTGTGTTGAAGGAGAAAATAGCAAAGAAATACTCAACATAATGAGAACGATCACGCTGATGCTAAACCCCATCATGACAGCTTGATCAGCAGCATTTTTCCCAAACTTCTCACTCATCAAATCAGTTGCAAAGAATATACTAGAATAAAAAATCACACCCAAACTAGTTTGCATACCAAAGATGACCGTTAATTTAGGGCCTTGGAGGTTCGCCAAAAGAATGGATAGCACTATGCATGCAAGTAATCCATTCTTTCCAAAAAAGCGATACATAAGGACTGTGAACCCAAGATCTAGAATCAAAGCTAAAAAATAAAGTAGATTCTGGTTCTCAGAAAAAAATAATTGTATAGATTGATCAAACATGTTTTTAAATCAGTTTTTTTCAGGATTAGATTTCCTTTTGTTGACATCATCCAATAAACTGAAGATAAATAAAAGATAGAATTATTTGGAGAAAGAATAAGAATGATTACATTTGGATATTCAGTAATAGCGGTGATTGCTTTTTCATGTTTTGTTTTTGGTGTAAGGGCATATATCAGCGAGCCAAATAAAATACTATTTTTAATCCTTATTAATACATCATTGCTTTGGTTTGATTCCTTTGTAACAGCGATTGGGCAATATACTGGAGAAGGCACTCTTTTGCTTGTAATGACATATATACGTTACGCAGCACACTGGCTCACTCTTCCGCTTCTTTTTATCGTTGCTGGAATGATTCTCAGAGCTGCTGACTTTAAATTTGCACAAAGTAAATATGTCATGGGACTCTTTTGTCTTATTGCTGTCAGTTTGTTATGCCGAAACTTTCAGATATGCAACACAAGTTCCGATTGGTCAGGAGTGCTCACCTGGAATGGCGGGAATGGGATATAAAGTTCTCCCTATAGCTCCAATATTACTGACTTTGATTTTACTGATTTCAGGAATAGCAATATGGATCAAACACAAATGGCCATGGCTTGCAGTGGGTTGTGCCGTAATGCTCTTAGCTGCTCAGCCAACTTCAATTGGCCCAATTCTCAGCAATGCTGGTGAGCCAGTATTTATTTTTGCGCTCATGCTTGCTGCAATCAAGTTTGGCAGTAAGGCAAAAAAAGAAAATAGTCCTGCTTGAAAAAAAGTTATCAGTAGCGATAATATTCTGGTTTAAATGGACCTTCTTCTTCTACTCCAATGTAGTCAGCCTGCTCTTTTGTAAGTTTTGTCATAACACCACCAAAACCTTCAACCATATATTTTGCTACTTCCTCGTCTAGATGCTTCGGTAATATTTCTACCTTGAGCAATTCTTATAGCTTGAGCGGCGAGGAATCTAAATCCAACTGCAACAGAGACTGGGTTACCGGGTAAGCCAAAGACAATTTGACCATTAGGAAATTTTGCCATCAATACAGGCTTACCAGGTCTGATCCAGAGTTTATGAAAAAGTATTTCTGCTCCCATTTCAGTGAGTGCTGCCGGAATGAAATCTGCTTTACCTGCTGAGACACCACCACTCGTCAGAATGATATTTGCACCGCTATCCTTTAATTTTTGAATTTGATTAATGATGAGATTTATTTGATCTTCCGCATGCACATTCATTGTGCATTCCAGACCCATTGATTGAACTGCAGATTCTAGAAATGGACCATTTGAGTTTGGAATAGATGATGATGAAGTTCGATTCAGCTCATTACCTGTGGTGAGTATACCAATCAAAGGCTTTCTAAATGCTTTAACTGAACTGATATTATTCATAATCATTCCAATCTTATGATGGTCATTGATTAGCGACCCCTTTGATAATATCAAGTCATCTTTTTGAAAATCTTCACCTGATTTTCTGACATTTGCATTTTTCTTAACTGGCTCATTTATGAGGAGGAATTTAGAACCATCTTTCTCAATCAACTTGCCTTTTTCTACAGGCAAAACAGTATCCATATCATCTGGCATTTTGGCGCCAGTCATAATTTCGTATACATCAAAATCTTTTATATTCGATGGAGGCTCGTCTCCAGCAAAAATTGAACCTTTTACTTGAAATTCAATATGATTATCTGAGCATGCTTTATCTGTGATGCTGCTTTTCAGGCAATATCCATCCATGGCTGAATTAGAAAATGATGGGACTGGGTGACTCGAGAAAATATCATCTGCGATTACTCCATTCGCAGATCTTACATCCACCTCTTCTGTTCCAAAAGAGGAGACTGCTTCTTCTATGATTTGTAATGCTTCCGTGTAGTTTTTCATGGCTTTCTTCTGATCTGATACTAGTTCTAATTATGATGCAAAGAAATAAAAATTTTTGAAATTTAGGATAGAATGATGCTGTAAAAAACTAATATCTATTCGAATTGAAGATAAATAGAAGAAATTTTTTAAAGGGTTCAGCGTCAACAGGTCTTTTGCTCCAATACTCCATGAGCACCCAAGCTATCGCGGATACCCCTTATCGCGGTACTGAAGATTTGTATCGTAGAAAATGGACTTGGGACAAAGTGGTTAGAGGAACACATGGCACCAATTGTGCAGGCACATGTGCATTCAATGTTTATATCAAAGATGGTGTAGTTTGGAGAGAGGAACAGCAAGGCCAGTATGAGCAACTTGGTGATGTCCCTGATTTTGGTCCAAGAGGTTGTCAAAAGGGATTGCGTCATCATAAATATATGTATGGCAAACAACGAATACTTTACCCCCTTAAAAGAGTTGGAGAGAGGGGAGAAGGCAAATGGGAAAGAATCAGTTGGGAGCAAGCAACAACAGAGATCGCTGATAAGTTCTTAGATTATGCTACTGAGTACAATCCAGAATGTATCTCCTATGGAAGCGGAACTCAGATGTCGGTTAAACTTGCATCTTATGCTTCATTGTTAAGATTAGGAAACATCACTGGGATCACTGTTCCAGAATTCTTTTCAGGCGTGGGCGATTTACCTACAGGTTCCTATATGACTTTGGGACAAGTATATACCGGGGATACATTTGCCTCTGTATATAAGTCAAAGTGTGTGATGGTTTGGATGAGCAATCCTGCTGCAACTAGAATTCCTGATGCCCATTTCTTTTGGGAAGCAAAATACAATGGAACACAAGTGATTGCTGTTTCACCAGAATTCACACCAACTGCAATGCATTCAAGTCTTTGGCTCAATCCTAAACCAGGCACTGATGCAGCATTGGCTATGTCTATGGTGCAGGTCATCTTGAGAGAGAATCTTTATCAGGCAGACTATATAAAAGAACAGACAGACCTCCCTTTTCTTGTAAGAACTGATACGAAAGAATTTCTAAGGAGAGAAGATTTATCTCTCTACGGATTGCTTGCTGTCGCTGACAATGTCTATTACATGTGGGATGAATCAACCAACTCAGTGGTTCAAGCGCCAGGAACAGGTCGAGCAGACAAACCATTTGGAAGAGATAGAAGAAAGTATGGAACACTTGAGCTGGGTGAAATCAAACCCAGTTTAGAGGGAAGATGGATTGTCGATACATTGGATGGCGAAGTAGAAGTCACCACCGTTTTTGAGTTGCTTAAAGAAGAATCAGAAAATTATAAACCAGAGAAAGCATCAGAAATCACAGGCGTCAGTGCCAAGGTCATAGAGAAAACCGCAAAAATCTTTGCAGATGCAGATCCAGGGATGATCTACGCAGGTTACGCTTCATGTAAATGGCTTCATGGAGACCTCTTACAAAGGGCCATGCTTTTACTTCTAGCCTTGACTGGAAGCACAGGAAAAGAAGGCGGAGGTCTTCAAATAGCAAATTCTCCGAATGCTAGGGGGTTGACACAGTTTGGCTTCTCAGATGTTGGTCCAGCTTTCAGGCTCATATCTTCTACAACCTGGGATTATGACCATGCTGATATGAAAGAGTTAAATCAAAAAATTTATGGCAATGATTTAGCAGAAAAATTTGATCGATATTACAAGAAGAGTATCGAAGAGGATTGGTTTCCTGACTACAGTAAAAATGGATGGAAAATGGGCTTTTTTGCAGGCAACAATGGTGCCAACTGGAGAGCGACTGGTAGCACTTGGAGAAAAACAGCATTTGAGGAGCTAGAGACAATCGTATCCCTTGCCCCAGATATGGGGGTGACTTCATTGTATTCAGATTATGTTTTACCCATAGCTCATCATTACGAGAGAAATGATCTAATGCTTCAATCAAGGGTTCCATATTTACAGGTCCTGAATGAAGCCGTTCCTCCTCTTGGTGAAGCAGTGGATGATTGGGAAGCAAACAGAAGGCTGGCTGAGGCAATATCAAGAAGAGCGAAAGAAAGGAATATTAAGCCAATTCAAGACGCCGTTGATGGAAGAACGGTTAGAAGGGATTACACCAAAACTTTGGAACTTTACACCATGGGAGGCAGGGTAAATAACTCAAAAGATGTTGCTCAGTTCATTATCAATGCAAGCCATGGCATACCAAAGATCAGCTTTGAGGAACTCTCGCAAAAAGGAATCGTTAAAGTTGAAGGTGTTGAAAGCACAATGTGGGAAAAAGATGAATCCCCTTATCACAATGAAATTGTAAAGAGCGTGAAGAAAAAATTACCTTATGAAACCTTCACAGGTAGACAACAATTTTATATCGATCATGAATGGTTTATCGAATTTGGCGAAACCTTACCAACTTTCAAAGAGCCATTGAAAATTGATGAATTCCCATTGAGGATGATGATGGGGCATGCCAGACATGGTATACATAGTACTTGGCGAGATGATTCATTTCTTCTGAGTTTGCAACGAGGTGAGCCTGATATTTATGTGAATCCTGATGACGCTACAAATAGGGGTGTTCAAGATGGAGATATGATCAGGGTCTATAATACAGCCGGTGAATTTTTCGCAATGGCACATGTGAGTTCAGGTATCCAGCCAGGGATGTTGTTCATGTACCATGGTTGGGATCCAAAAATGTTCAAAGGTGATAAGAATTTCAGTGAAGTCATTCCAACAGGCGGCCTAATTAAGCCACTTCTATGGCAGGAGGTTATGGCCATCTTGGCTATCAACCTTTGGCTTTTGCTCCAAATCAAACATACAAGGATTTTACCTGCGATTTTGAGAAGTCAGCGTAACTTATTATGGAAAGAGTAACGAATGAAGTGCAAAGACAATCGGAGACTACAGCACTGCCTCGTGCCACAATATACTCACTATTTTCACAGCTGCTAAGCTCACCTCATGAATTAAAACCACTGAGCTTAACTTCAGATATATCTTTCGAAGGTTTGCCTTTTGATTTCAATGTTAGTGAAATGATCGATACCTATATCAAATGTGATCATGATGAACTCCGCCTGAGATACAGTGGTTTATTTGAGGTCGGAGATGATGGACCTCCTGTACCCATAAGAGAGGATCTTTTTTTGGCACAACCAGCAAAACTAAGAGAAGACATAGTAAGATTCTACGATTATTTTGGCTATCAATTGGATGAGGAGTTTCAATGGCAAATGGATCATTTATCCATCGAGTTAGAGTTCATGCATTTTCTGATTATCGGTGAGCTTCGTTCAGATAACGATAAGCTTTCATTCCAATTAGGTCAGTATGATTTTCTAGAAAAACATTTGATAAATTGGGTTCCACCATTTCTAAAGAAATTATCAACTCTAGATGAGAGTGATATCTACACAAAAATTGTTATAGAATTAGAGGAGTTCCTTTTAAAAGACCAATTTTGGCAAAAGGAAACCATTTCACATAAAGATGTAGCTGGAGGTTAAGGTATGGGTCAGGTTGCAATGGTGATAGATTTAAACAAGTGTATTGGTTGTCAAACCTGCACAACTGCTTGTAAATCTCTTTGGACAGATGAACCTGGCCAAGAATATATGCTATGGAATAATGTTGAGACAAAGCCTGGTCCTGGCTATCCAAGATATTGGGAAGATGGCGGCGGCGGTTTCGATGATGAAGGAAACCTCAAACGCGATGGATTAATGCCTAAAAAAGAAGATCATGGAGAAGAAGTCCCACTTAATCATGACGAAGTTTATTTCAAAGGCGTTGAAGTTAGGCTTCAACAAGAAAAGCCAATGACCAAAGGCGCCAATTGGGATGAAGATACCAGCTCTGGAGATTATCCAAATAATTATCATTTCTACTTGCCCAGAATGTGTAATCATTGCACCAAGCCTGCATGTTTAGAAGCATGTCCTGTGAGAGCCATTTATAAAAGAGAAGAGGACGGTGTTGTACTGATTGACGATGACAAATGTCAAGGTATCAGAGAATGCAATAAAGCATGTCCATACGATAAGATTTATTTTAATTACATCACGGGTAAGTCACAAAAATGTATATTCTGCTTCCCAAGACTAGAAGAGGGCGTTGCACCAGCATGCGCAAGACAGTGTCCAGGTAGATTAAGGTTTGTTGGGTTTTTGGAAGATGAGGATGGGCCAATCAATGAATTAGTTTATCAGTGGAAGGTCGCCTTACCGCTTCATCCAGAATATGGTACAGATCCAAATGTATTTTATGTGCCACCAATGTTGCCACCAAATTTTGATGAAGATGGAGATTTCTCTGATGATCCAAGGGTTCCAACAGAATACTTAAGAAGTCTATTTGGGGATGCCGTGGATGAAGCACTGATAACGCTTCAGTTTGAGATGGAGAAAAAACAAGAAGGAAAGGAATCCAGATTAATGGATATTCTGATTGCCAAAGAATGGAAGTCTTTATTTAGCATTCCTGACGTCAAAATTTACTAATTCATTACAATAAGGCGATGACGATGCAATTATCCAACAGTCGCATTTTTTTAATCATGACATCACTGGTCCTATCATCTGTGATGGCCAGCCTTGACTCCAGTTTCACGCCAATCGCTATTCCAGATATGATCGATAAGCTTGATTCAAGCACGAGTGAAATTGTTTGGGTTGCACTTGGATATCTCATTGCAGCAAGCGGCCCGATGCTCTTGGCTGCAAAAATGGCTGATGGGATCGGCCATGCCCGTTTTTTTCAAATTGGGACATTAATATATAGTTTAGCAATGATCGCGTGTGCTTGGGCACCAGATGCTAATACGCTGATTATTATTCGGTTTGTTCAAGGTTTTGGTATGGCATTATTTCTGCCTACAACCTTCGCTATTGCTACTGCAATGTATGGCCCTGAAAGAAGAGGTAGTGCATTAGGAATTCTTCAGGCAGCCAATGCTGTTGGCTTTGTCATGGGACCAATTTTCGCAGGATGGTTACTCGATGCATATGACTGGACAGCTATTTTTTGGTCTAGAATTCCATTCGCCATACTTGCGATAGTATTGGCTTTTCTCGCATTAGGATTCAAGCAGCCATTTCAATTTTCTGAACGTCAGAAATCTTATGATTATTCTGGCGCAGTATTTTTAACATTGGCATTGTATGGAATTTTATATGGTTGCAATAAACTCCCTGTAGAAGACAATCATTTAGAACCAATGGTATGGATTATTTTTCTTTCAGGTTTTGTTTTCTTTGCACTTTTTATTAAGCAGGAGAAAAAACATCCTGATCCATTGATTGACTTATCACTGTTCTCAAATAACAACGAATTCACAAAAGCTTCTATTGCATTTACATCGGTTTTTGCAAGTTTCCCAGTGTATCTCTTTATCTTACCAATCATCATGATCAATGGTCTTGAGCTAAAAGCATGGGATGCGGGATTGGCATTGGGAGCAGCTGCTCTTGCTACCTTATTGATTAGTCCTGTGGCTGGTAATTTATCAGACCGTATTGGCCCAGAAAAACTTTGTATGAGTGGAGCACTTCTTACAGGGTTTGGTTACATGCTTCTTTTCCTGGTTAATTCAGATTCAGGAGCTTTCGAGATCATTCCAGCGATGATTTTTATTGGTGGTGGGACAGGTCTATTCTTCTCTCCAAATAATAATTTAATGCTATCAAGTGCTCCACCTGAGAGAGCAGGTATGGTTTCTGGCTTATTCGGTGTATACAGGCAATCAGGCTATGCATTGGGATTTGCGATTACAGCCAGCTTATTTACAGCCGTTCAGAATTGGTTTGATGTCAATTGGGCATACGACTCACTTAATGCAACAACTGTCGAATCGGCAGATACAATCACTCAGCTCTATAATCAAGGCAGCCAATGGTCACCAGAGGTTCTGGTCTTTATTTTGCATATTGGTATTTTGCTCTGCTCAAGTATATTGATCATTACTTTTGTGAATTCAATCCCTAAAGTGAAGCTCATGTTTTCAAAACAGATGACCACAGCGCTGATGGCAGTCGTTGTTTCAATCATTTCAATGGCTTCATATAGCTTGAATGCTCCTGGAGTTATTGACAGTCTTCAATTAAATGAGATCAATCGACCTGTTGTTTCTGTGCAAGCATTTGGTATGTCTTCAAGAGAATATGAGATTCAAGATCAAACGAATTTTAGAATCATAAATGCCATGAATGATGAACCATTTTCCAATGAAAAATATGAATCAAGGTGTGGTTTTTGTCACGGAGCAGATCTAGATGGCATTGAAGGACTGGGTGTTACACTCAAGAATTCAGACTTTCTGAAGAGCATGACAACAGACGAAATTATAGATTTTTTGAAAGTAGGCAGGATGCCGGATGCCGAAGATACTATTTCTGGGGGCGTGATGCCAGGATTCAACTGGCTTGAAACATCTGAGCTTGAAGAAATTGCCAATTTTATAAAGATTAACAATGAATGATTTGGTAAATGCAAAGCAACAAGACTCCAAGGCTGCATGGTATGCAGTCTTTGTCCTCTTGCTCGCTTATGTTCTTTCCTTCGTGGATAGAATCATTCTCAGTCTATTGGTCACACCAATTAAAGCTGACCTAGGCACAACTGATGCACAAATGGGACTACTCATGGGGTTTGCATTTGCCATATTTTATACAGTCGCAGGCATACCGATTGCTAAATATTCAGATGTGAAGAGCAGAAGAATGATAATCGCCATTGGGGTATTTTTGTGGAGCATAATGACTGCTGTTTGTGGATTGGCTAGAAGTTTTTTCCAACTTTTCCTAGCAAGAGTAGGCGTTGGAGTGGGAGAGGCTGCACTCACACCTGCAGCTTACTCTATGATTTCCGATTATTTCAGCGAAGATAAGTTAGGCAGAGCAATGGCAGTATATAAATCTGGTGCGATGTTTGGCGGAGGCTTGGCTTTTATCATAGGCGGTGCAGTGGTTGGATATGTGGTCAATTCCGATTCCATTATTCTTCCAATATTAGGAGAAATGAAGCCATGGCAAATGGCATTCATCATTGTCGGTCTTCCAGGCGTTTTAATCGGTCTTTTGATGTTGACAGTAAAGGAGCCAAGTAGAACAGGAATAGCTGATACGCTTGATAAGAAAGTATCCATATCTGATGCCATTAAATATATGCAAAAACGTTGGAGGATTTATTTGTTTATCTTCTTGGGTTTCGCTTTTATGGGGGCTCCCATTAGTTCAGCATTGACTTGGATACCTGTTTACCTTCAGAGAATACATGAGATGAGTATTCCCGAGAGTGGAAGAACCCTTGGTATTATTATTTTCTTCTTATCGACAAGTGGAGTCATTGTCAGTGGTTGGTTGATTGATACTTTTAAGAAAAAAGGTTTTCAGGATGGTTATTTTAAGGTTGCTTTAATGATTTGTATTGTCACCATACCCATCTCCTATTTTGTCATGAACGATGAAAGTCTAGAAAAAACCCTCTGGTGGTTACACCCATTTGTATTCGTTGCAAGTATGCCGCTCGCTATTTCTGCAACTGTGTTACAAATTGTTACGCCTAATCAATTAAGGGCTCAAGTCTCAGCAGTATATATGCTTTTTTTGAATCTGATCACAGCACTCATTGTGACCACAGGCATTGGTTTTATTACTGATTTCTGGTTTAAGAATGAAATGGCTCTAGGTCAATCCATCACTATGGTTAATCTCTTATCAATGTTTCTGGCTTTTCTGTGCCTATTCATTGCAATGTCAAACTTTAATAAAGAATTCACAAAGTCCTAAAAAGTCGGTTAGTATAAAAGGTCGCCTTGTAGAAAATAAACAGGGTTAAATAGACAATTTTTAAGGGGAGTTTTTATGGTTGATCAGTCAACAGAAGATAATTACGCTGGTGTCTGGGATAGTGGATTAGGGTTTGGTGAAAAATCGGCTTTAATTGTTATTGATTTACTTCAGGGTTATACCACTGAAGGCTCAGCACTCTATGCACCTGGTGTAGTTGAGTGTGTAAAGGAAGTCCCAGATCTACTCGGATTGGCAAGAGAAAAAAATGTGCCTGTGATTCACACCAGGGTTCTATACACAAAACCAAATTACGAGGATGGAGGTGTTTGGATTAAGAAAGCGCCAGTGCTTCTTGATTTGGTCGAAGGCCATCCTTATGCGGAGTTTTGCGAAGGAGTTGAGCCTCAAGAAGGAGAGGTCGTTATAGTGAAGCAGTATGCAAGTGCATTCTTTGGTACCTCATTGGTGGCTACATTAAATGGTCTTGGCGTTGATACACTGATTATTACTGGATGTACAACATCTGGATGTATCCGTGCCACTGCCGTTGATACAGTTCAGCATGGATTCAGACCTATCTGCGTAAGAGAGTGTATCGGTGATAGAGCTGAAGGCCCACATGAAGCAAATCTTTTTGACATCAATGCCAAATATGGCGATGTCATCAGCAAAGATGTTGCTATGGATTATTTAAACAGTTTATAAAAATTTAGGGGAAGGAATTATGAGCGATTTAACACAATGCAGGCACTATGATTATGTGCCAATAATTGACAGGGAACCATTCAAGCTACCTGATGGCGCTAGAGTCGCAATACTGCCATATATCAATATTGAACATTTTCCAGCAGCCATTCCGGGTACATCATTGATACCTGGGACAGCGGCTTTCTCTCCTGATCCATTGAATTATGGATGGAGGGATTATGGAAACAGAGTTGGTTTATGGAGAATGATGGAATTAATGGATAAGCTCGGCATGAGAGGCACTGTGTGTTTGAATGCAGAAATTATTAGAGAGTATCCAAGAATCATCGAAGAATCTCTGGCAAGAGACTGGGCATTCATAGGTCATGGAATCAATAATGCGCCTGCAAATTTCATCGGCAATGCGCCAGATGGTGAAGGTGGTCATACACCACTGCCTGAGGATAAAGAGAGAGAAATCATCAGCACTGTTTGTCAGACAATGGAAGAGGCATTGGGAAAGAAAACTAAAGGTTGGTTAAGCCCATTCCTAACTCATACGGATAATACTCCAAAAATATTGGAAGAAAATGGAGTTGAGTATCTATGTGACTACACAGCAGATGATCATCCATTTAGGTTTAATACACCACAGAATAACCTCATTGCTGTCCCATACACTGTAGAACTCAATGATATTCCCGCATTTTTGGGTCACTCAGGAGTCGGAGTTTCATCAGAGGCATTTGGAGACATGATTGTTGATCAATTTGATGTCCTTTATGAGGAGGGCGCAACCAATGCAAGATGTATGCCTATTTGCTTGCATACTTTTCATGTTGGGCAGCCAAATAAATTCAAGCATCTTAAAAGAGCTTTTGAATATATTGCCAGCCATGATGATGTCATTCTTTCAACAGGAGATGACATTAATGATTGGTATCGAGAACAATACATGTAAAGCATCGGCTATTTAGTCAAGCTTGGTTATAATAATGGGCAGTATTACTGCCCATTATTTTTTTATGACTAAGAATTATCAAAACATCAAAGTATTCTTGATTCTAATTCTGCTAATCCAGACTGAATTGTTTGCAGCAAAAATTCCAGAACCAGGGCCCAGTGTGATGAGACTCCCTGTTTTGATTGAAAATGAGCAGTCAGAACTGATCGTTGCAAATGGATTCAAGGTTGAAACACTTATCAGTGGTCTTGAATCTCCAAGGTGGCCGATCGTGCTTCCAAATGGAAATATACTGATTTCAGGATCAAAGACTGAGGCATTGCCTAATATGCCTGAAGAAACCATTCGTTTGCTCACCAGCATGAATATATTTGGTAAATCGCCAAATACTATTGTTGAAATCAAAATGGATCAAAACCCTCCTAAAGTTGAGAATCTGATTGAAGACCTCAATCAACCATTTGGGATCTTATATGCTAACGAAAATCTTTATGTAGCTAATACAGATTCCATAATTAAGTTTCCGTTTAGGGGCTTTACTGTTTCAGGCAAAGCGGAGAAGGTTATTGATTTACCATTTGGCCCACCCAATAACCATTGGACTAGGAATATCATCCTGAATGAAGAGGGAGATAAGATGCTAGTCACGGTTGGCTCGGGTACCAATGTGAATGCAGAAGGTGTAGATGAAAATGAGAGAGCTGCAATTTGGGAAATCAATCTGGATGGCAGTCAAAAAAGAATATATGCATCTGGCCTAAGAAACCCTGTTGGGTTGGATTTTTATAAAGAAAATGGAAGTTTATGGACAACTGTCAATGAGCGGGATGGGATAGGAGAGTTTACACCCCCTGATTATCTGACTGAAGTCACAGAAGATGCTGATTATGGGTGGCCATACGTCTACTTTAAGGACCATGCAGATCCAACGCATTTGAAGCTTAACCCAAAAAAAGTTCAAGAAGCAATGGAGAACTCATTGATGCCTGATCTTCCGCTTGATGCACACTCTGTCCCATTGGGCTTATTGTTTCATAGCGGAAAAAATATCAACACTAAGTATAAGAATGGTGCTTTTGTTGTTCGACGTGGTGGAGTATCAACATCAAAGCTCACTGGTTATGATGTACTTTTTATTCCATTTAAGGATGGTAAGCCCAACGGAGTTATAGAGACCTTTTTATCCGGCTTTATAGCCAGTGAGGAAAGAGGAGAAATATATGGAAGGCCTGTTGGTATTGCTGAAGCATTAAATGGAGAAATCATCATCACGGATGACGTTGGTGGTAGGCTTTTGTTAATCAGCCCATTGTCTGATTAGTTTATTTCTTTAATGCATTCAGAATTAAGTTTGGCAGTTTTGAATCATCCCATTCAGGCGAGTTATCACCGGTTCTGAGTATTACAAGAGATTCAGAGGGAATAATGTACATCCTTTGTTTGCCAATCCCATCCATAAAGAAAAGGTCATCAGCAACATACGGTTCACTGTGGTAGTTTGCATACATGGTCAGTCTTGCATCATAAGCTCTTCTTTCTTGATATTCGTTACCGAGCCAAATCTGCATGCCATAATTGTTATTTGAGTCTGAGGGTGTAATCATCTGATTCACCCAGTTTGTTGGTAAAACCTCTCTATCCATAAAGTATCCTTTGTTCATGAGCATCTGACCGATGCGAATCATATCTGTGATTGAGGCCCACATACAGCAGTCTGTGTGGACCATTCCATCGGGTCGATCCACGAAGAAGAAAGCATCCCGGCTTCCAAGTGGAGACCATATTTTTTCAGAGAAATATTCAC
>LUMP01000085.1_pt1 | contig 26754 bp, 21 predicted proteins | sample 729641 | NCBI WGS metagenome assembly LUMP01 (sample SAMN03860260, study PRJNA289734) | marine metagenome | biome: seawater column; feature: ocean; material: water; isolation source: Red Sea water column Station 12 - depth 47m | place: Saudi Arabia: Red Sea | collected 2011-10-15 | depth 47 m | reverse complement strand
CTCCATAGTGAAGCGAATAAAATCTATTTCTAAACTTTTCTGATTCTAATTCATTGTTTAATGTTAGAATAGCTATTCCAGGAGCATTTAATTCAAATTCATCGATACCATAAATTTTTATTTTTTGAGATATACTGGAATTGTCTAGCTTTTCTCTGAGATCTAGATTTGTTTGACTTGGTGGAGTAAAATATTGTTCAAACAATTTATATTCTATTTTTTTAAAAAATCTTTTGCCTTTTCTAAATCAATACTATTAGGATCAATAGTTTTTGGAATTTGAATTTTCTTTTTACCCTTAATTACAAATACCTTCCCCCATCTTCCTTTTTCTATAGTTATTTTCTCATTTGGCCAATTTTTAATAATTTTTTCTTTTTCTTTTTTGATTTTTTCTTCAATCAGTTCAATGCAATCTGATTCTGTTAAATTATCAAAATCATATTTCTTATTTACATTTATAAATATACTATTCCATTTAATAAATGGCCCGAAACGTCCTTTTCCTTTAGAAACACCATGATCTTTATAGATCAGAATTGGTTTTTCACTTTCGTTCTTTTGTTTTATCAATTCTATTGCATCTTCAAATGAAACTTCAAACGGAGACTTACCATTAGGGATTGATACAAACTTTTTTCCAAATCTAATATAAGGTCCATATCTACCAATATTTGCCTCTACTTTTTCATCTTGATATTCACCTAAGTAGATTGGTAAATCAAAAAGCTTTAATGCCTCTTCAAAAGTTATTTTACTAATTAATTGATTAGGTAATAAACTTGCAAAAAGAGGTTTTTCCTCATCATCATTTTTTCCTATTTGCGCCAACGGACCAAATTTACCAAGTTTAACACTTAATTGCCTACCGGTTTTTGGATCTTCACCTAAAATTCTTTCACCAGTTTCTCTCTTAGCATTTTTACTGACATCCTCAACTTTGGAGTTAAATGGACTATAAAAACTATCAATTATAGATTGCCAATTCTTCTCACCTTTGGCGATAGAATCAAAATCATCTTCAACGGATGCAGTAAAATTGTAATCGATAATATTTTTAAAGTTATTTGTCAGAAATTCATTAACTAAAACTCCAACTTCACTAGGAACCAATTTACCTTTATTAGATCCATAATTCTCAGTAATACTATTTTCAGTAATACTTTCTGAAATAACATATTGTACTAACTTTCTTTTTGTTCCAGCTGAATCCCCTTTAAAAACATATTTTCTATTCATTATTGTAGAAATAGTTGGAGCGTAAGTAGAGGGCCTACCGATACCTAACTCTTCAAGTTTTTTAACAAGAGTAGCTTCAGAAAACCTAAATGGTGCTTTTGAAAATGCTTGAGTTACTAATATGGTACTGTAATCAAGCTTTTCACCTACTTTTAAATCAGGTAATAATTCTTCATTATTTTCATTATCACCATTATTATCTTTTCCTTCAATATATAATTTTAAAAACCCATCAAACTTTACAACTTCACCATCTGTTTGAAACAAATCATTATGATTAGAAGATTTAATTTTAATTACAGTCTTATCTAAAATAGCATTAGACATTTGAGATGATACAGTTCTTTTCCAAATTAACTTATATAAATTTGTTTGATCTGCATCAAGCACAAGGTTATCTTTTGAAAAATCAGTTGGTCTAACTGCTTCATGGGCTTGTTGAGCATTTTTTGTTTTATCTTTAAAGTTTCTTTGAAAGAAATATTTCTCACCGAATTTATTATTAATTGTTTCTTTAATTGCTTTGATTGCTTGATTAGATAAATTAACACTATCTGTTCTCATATAGGTGATATGTCCTTGCTCATATAGTTTTTGAGCGGCTGACATAGTTCTGGATACAGAAAATCCTAATTTTCTTGATGCTTCTTGTTGTAGAGTAGAAGTTGTAAATGGTGGTGTTGGTTTTTTTTCAATAGGTTTTTTTGAAACTGAATCAACTGTAAAATTTGATTTTAGAAAACCATTTAAAAAAGAATCAAATGAATCGTCTTTAATTACACTTTTTAGGTATCTAGATTTCAGAGATTCTCCAGACATACTATTAAAAATAGCTACTGTTTTGAAAGACTCTTGGGGATTGAAATCATTAATTTCTTTTTCACGTTCAGCGATTAGTCTTAGAGCTACAGACTGAACTCTTCCAGCTGAAAGCCCACCCTTAACTTTTCTCCAAAGAATGGGTGAAATTTTATAACCAACTAATCTATCTAAAATTCTTCTTGCTTGCTGAGCATCAACAAGTGATTTATCTATTTTTCTTGGATTAGTAATCGCTTTTTTTATTGCATCCTCAGTGATTTCTCTAAAGACAATTCTTTTAGTTTTATTTTCATCCAACTTTAATGATTCCTGTAAATGCCATGCGATAGCTTCACCCTCGCGATCTTCATCACTTGCTAACCAAACAGTTTCAACATTTTTAACTTCACTTTTTAATTTCTTAACTATTTCTTTTTTCTCTTTAGATACTATATATTTTGGCTTAAAATTGTCTTCAACATTAATTCCAAGCTCACTTGAAGGTAAGTCAGAAATATGTCCATTGCTTGAAACCACTTTGAAATCTTTACCTAAAAATTTTTCAATTGTTTTAGCTTTTGCTGGTGATTCTACTATAACTAAGTTTTTGGACATTGCAAGAATTTTAGGTTCACAAAAGTATATGTTTTTTTAAAACTCAATATTTAATATTACAATTTTAGCATCTCTCAACACAGAAACTTCAGCTTTATCACCTTTATTAAATTTTGATAATGTCTCCATATAAGACATCATATCATCAATGGAATAATCATTAATTTTAATTACTATATCTCCTTTTTTGATCCCTCCTTTTTCAGCAGGCTTGTCAGCTGATACACCATCAATTTTCATCCCTTCTCCATCAAATAAATAATCAGGCATAACACCTAACGTAACATTAAATTTTGGAGACATTCTACTATTTTGATCATTTGTTTTACTGAATTTTAATTTTCCATTATCATTTAAATCTAGAATTAGATCTAAAATATATTTTGATATTTTATTTAAACCATCATAGTTAATTAAATGATAATCATCTCCTGGTTTGTGATAGTCAGAATGTTGTCCAGTGAAAAAATGCAATACTGGAATATCATTTAAATAGAATGATGTATGGTCTGATGGACCTTGTCCAGATTCATTTTCAGTTAATTTAAAAAAAGTATTGTTTGATTTAATTGTCTGTTTAAAAATTGGAGAGGTTCCAGTTCCATATACCGCAAGACTATTTTCCTCATTGAGTCTTCCAACCATATCAAAATTAAACATGTAATTTATAGATTCTAGGTCAAGGGTTGGGTATTTATTAAAGTAATTAGATCCTAAAAGTCCTAACTCCTCAGCTCCAAAAGCAATGAACAAGTAATTATTTTCATTTAGTTCATTTGAATATGGTCCATAAGGGCTTAATTTTTTAGCGAGATCAATCATTAAAGCAACCCCACTTGCATTATCATCAGCTCCATTATGAATTTCCTTTGAGGTACTAAGTGAACTTGAATTTCCATAGCCTAAATGATCAAAATGAGCACCGATCACAACAATATTCGATGATTTATTATCAATAAAGCCAATGACATTTAAGGATTCTAATTTATCTTTAGAATCAGAATCTAATGATGATTGTTGGTGAGGATTACTACTTTTATTAAAGTTAAAATATTGAAAGAATCCATCGACACCCTTAGGCTCGAGTCCAATTTCTTGAAATCTTGTTTTAATAAATTCAGCTGCTTTTTTTTCACCTTGAGTTCCAGCTTCTCTTCCTTCAAAACTATCATCAGATAAAGTTTTAATATCTTTTTCAATACTATTTTCGTACTTATAATTCTGAGTACATGAAATAAATAATAATAAAAAAATTACTTTGATCAATACTTTCATTCTTTTTAATTTAAATTTGCGCAAAAATAAAAAAACAAATAGATGAATAGATTTTTTTTGCTTTTAGTAATATTGCTCAACTCCTGTGCCAAACAAAATAATGATTTAATTAAACCAGAGGAAAAAAATTTTAAATCTTTAAAACAACTAACCTTTGGAGGTGATAATGCAGAAGCATATTGGAGTTTTGATGATAAAAAAATTGTCTTTCAATCTAACAATCCTAAATGGAGTTTAAAATGTGACCAGATGTTTGTAGCAGATTTTAATAAATCTTTTGAAAACGAAATTCCAAATATGGTCAGTACTGGAAAAGGTAGAACTACGTGTTCTTATTTTCTGCCTAACAATAATATTATTTATGCCTCAACCCATGAATTTGATCATTTATGTCCTGAAACTCCATTGAGAGTTGATGGAAATTATGTATGGCCAATTTATAACACATATGATATATATGAAGCAGATACGAATGGAAACATAATAAAAAAGTTAACTGACAGCCCTGGATATGATGCTGAGGCTACAGTTTCACCAAAAGGTGATAAAATTGTTTTTACAAGTGATCGATCTGGTGATTTAGAGCTTTACACAATGAATACAGATGGGAGTGATGTTAAGCAAATTACATTTGATTTAGGATATGATGGAGGTGCTTTCTTTTCACCTGATGGTTCAAAGATTATTTTTAGAGCTTCAAGGCCTATTGGTGAAGAAGAACAGAAAAAATATAAAGACTTACTTTCTAAAGGCCTAGTACAACCAACCAACATGGAATTATTTATATGTAATTCTGACGGATCTGAACTTAGACAACTTACTTTTTTAGGCAATGCTAATTGGAGTCCATTTTTTCATCCATCAGGCAATAAGGTTTTATTTTCTTCAAACTATAATTCAGAACAAGGATTTCCATTCAATATATATTCAATTGATATTGATGGTAAAAATTTGAAGCAAGTTACATTTGGTGAAATGTTTGATTCATTTCCCGTTTTTTCAAATAATGGTAAATATCTTTTGTTTTCTTCAAACAGAAATAATGGAGGGACAAGAGATACTAATATTTTTCTTGCTGAATGGCAAGATTAAAAAACACGACAATTTGACAGGTTTTTTTATATTTGCTCTGTAAAATCAAATAACATTATGTTAGTTGACTCAAAAGTTGTAAGAAAAAATAAATTTGTTAAATCGAATAACAAATTTCATATTATCTCATATGGATGTCAGATGAATTTTGCTGATTCAGAGGTTGTTGCATCAATATTAGAAAATATTGGATATAAGCATACTGATAATATTGAAAACTCAAATTTGATTTTACTTAACACCTGTTCAATTAGGGAAAAAGCTGAACAAACAATTAGAAAAAAACTATCTAGTATCAATTTTTTAAAAAAGAAAAATAAATCTCTTAAAATTGGTGTATTAGGATGCATGGCTGAAAGATTAAAAGAAAAGTTTTTACATGAAGAAAAAATTGTTGACTTAGTTGTTGGTCCTGATGCTTACAGAGATTTACCAAATTTATTAAAGGAAGTTGAATTTGGAAATGATGCAGTTAATGTTTTGTTATCAAAAGATGAAACTTATGCTGATATAAACCCTCAAAGATTCAATTCAAATGGCATTTCTGCTTTTGTATCAATTACGTATTTTAGCTGAAATTAAAGAATTAGAAAAAAATGGTTATAAAGAGATAACACTTTTGGGGCAAAATGTTGACAGTTATTTATGGTATGGTGGTGGTCTTAAAAAAGATTTTAAAAAAGCATCTGAAATACAGAAAAAAACATCAATTAATTTTGCAAAACTATTAGACATTGTAGCTAAATCATTCCCAAAATTCAGAATTAGATTTACAACCTCTAATCCTCAAGATATGGATAATGAAGTATTAATTACAATGAAAGCTCACAAAAATATTTGTAATCACATCCATCTTCCTGTACAATCCGGTAGTGATAAAATTTTAAAGGAAATGAATAGACAGCACACAAGAAAGGAGTATTTAAATCTTGTTACTGAAATAAAAACTATTCTTCCTGATTGTGGAATATCTCAAGATATGATTACTGGATTTCCAAATGAAACAGAAAAAGATCATTTAGATACATTAAGTCTAATGAACTTGGTAAAATATGATTTTGGTTTTATGTTTAAGTACTCTGAAAGACCAGGAACTTTAGCGTCAAGAAAATTGGATGATAACATTCCAGAAGAAATTAAACAAAGACGATTATCTGAAATTATCGATTTGCAATTTAAACATAGCTTTGAGAATTTATCAAAGTATGTTAATAAAAAAACTGTGGTATTGATAGAAAAGGAATCAAAAAAATCAAAAGGATATTGGGCAGGAAGAAATGAACAAAATATTATGGTAGTTTTTCCCAAAGAAGATTTTAAAACTGGTGATTTTGTTGAAGTTTTAGTTCAAGAAAATACCGCAACTACTCTTAAAGGTTTAGGTTTAAATAGAATTATATGACTCTAGATATTCAAAATATAAAACAAAGATTTGAAATTATTGGAACAGATCCGAATTTGGATAGAGCTATTGAAAAAGCAATGAGAGTCTCATCTACTGATATTTCAGTATTGATTACTGGAGAAAGTGGAGTTGGAAAAGAAATTTTTCCTAAAATTATACACCAATTATCTCATAGAAAACACAATAAATTTATTGCAGTTAATTGTGGTGCAATTCCTGAGGGGACCATAGATTCAGAACTTTTTGGTCATGAAAAAGGTGCATTTACTGGAGCAACATCCACTCGATCTGGTTATTTTGAAGTTGCTGATGGAGGTACTATTTTTTTAGATGAAGTTGGTGAATTACCTATGACTACTCAAGTGAGATTGCTTAGAGTTTTAGAAAATGGAGAATTTATTAAAGTTGGTTCTTCTAAAGTTCAAAAAACTAATGTTAGGATTGTTGCCGCTACAAATGTTAATATGGATAGTGCAATTCAAAAAAATAAATTCAGAGAAGATTTATATTATAGATTGAGTACTGTTGAAATAAATATTCCTCCCCTGAGGAAAAGAAAAGATGATATTGTATTACTGTTCAGAAAATTTGCATCAGATTTTGCAAAAAAATACAATATGCCAACTGTAAGATTAGATGATAATGCACAATCATTATTAAAAAACTATAGATGGAATGGAAATATTAGACAACTTAAAAATGTTACTGAACAACTTTCTGTTCTAGAACAGCAAAGAGCAATAACTACATCATTACTGTCAAATTATCTACCTAACCCAATAAGTAATTTACCAGCGCTAATAGAAAGTGATTCAAATTCAAGTGATTTTTCAAGTGAAAGAGAAATTTTATATAAAATTTTATTTGACATGAAAAAAGATCTCAATGAATTGAAAAAAGTGATTGGTAAATTAAAAAATGAAAATCCTAATTTTGACATTTCTAGATTTGAAGATTTGGAGAGTAATTCAGTTGATAAATTAATTAAACAAACTGAATTTAAAGACGATGATATACAAGTAAAAGAAGATAATTTTACTGAAATTAAGCAAGATAAATATGATTTTGCTGAAGAAATAATGGAGGAAGAAACGCTATCAATTCAAGATAAAGAATTAGAGTTGATAGTTAAATCACTTGAAAGAAATAATGGTAGAAGAAAAGCTGCTGCTAAAGAACTTGGAATATCAGAAAGAACATTATACAGAAAAATTAAACAATATGATATTAAGCTTTAGAAATATATTTTTTATAGTTATAATTTCATGTATTCAATCTTGCGGAAATTATTCATTTACAGGAGCTTCAATTCCAGAAGGCACAGAAACTTTTCAAGTTAATTTATTTGATAATAATTCTGGTAACAACGTAGGTTCAATTTTTGAACCAGGACTTGATAGGGACTTTACAATTGCTTTACAAAACATATTGGAAAATCAAACTAATCTTCAACTTGTACAGAGCAATGGTGATCTTCTATATGAAGGTGAAATCACAGAATATAGGGTTAGTCCAATGACAGCCACATCAGACTTAAATGCTGCTCAAAATAGACTAAGCATTAGTGTTAATGTCTCATATACAAATTTTATTAGAGAGGAAGATAATTTTCAGAGGAGATTTTCTTTTTTCTTTGATTTTCCTGCAGAACAACAATTAATTTCTGTGAAAAGCGAAGCACATGAAGTTATATTTGAAAGACTTACTCAAGATATTTTTAATGCATCACTAGCTAAATGGTAAAAATTGATAAAAAGTCTTTTATAAAAGGATTAAGTAATCCAAACGAAATAAGTGAAAATAATTATAAGTCATTTTTAAAACTATCTAAGGATTATCCATTCTTTAATTCTGTTCACTTAATCAATCTTTTTATTTCTAAGAAATTTAATTCAATTGAATATGAAAAAAATTTAAAAAACTTTTCATTAAAATTTCTTGATAGAAAATATCTTTATAACACATTAAATAATGATGATTTTTTTACAAAGAAGCAAGTAACAGAAATAGTTAATGATTTAAAAACAACTGAATTAAAAAATAAGGTTTCATTTTTAGAGTGGATTTCAAAAACTAAGTCTGTTGAAAATATTCAATCTTCAAAAAAATTCGGAGTTGATAAATCATTAATTTCAAATCTTAAATACAAACCAAAAGATAAAAGTAAGAAAATCACAAAAGAAGATTTTATGACAGAAACCTTAGCAAAAGTTTATTTGAAGCAAAACAAACTAAATGACGCTCTAAAAGCTTATAAAATTTTAAGTTTGAAATATCCAGAAAAAATCAGTTTATTTGCAGACCAAATAAAATTTATTAAAAATAAGTTGAAGAATGAATAGCATATTTACAATTATATTATTTTCAATCATTTTTCTATCATTTCTATTGATTCTAGTAATTATGGTTCAGAATCCAAAAGGTGGAGGTTTATCATCTAGCTTTGGAGGTGGTGACTCCCAGCAGCTTGGTGGAGTTAAACAAACTTCAGATTTTCTTGATAAAAGCACCTGGTTTCTTGCAGGAGCTCTTCTTATTTTAATTTTGTTCTCAAACATTACATTGAATTCTGGAAATCAAGGATCTGAGTCTGAATTATTAAATAACGAAAGTGATTTTGAAATAGAAGAAATTCTTGAGAATAATGAAACTCAGTCGAATTCTGAGTAATATTTAATGCCATCATGTCACACAATTTGTATAGATTAATTACAAATTGACATAAATTTTGATTTGGCACGATTGATGACTTTAATCTAAAAAATTAATTATGAGTAAATTAAAAATTAAACCACTTGCTGATAGAGTTCTAGTTGAACCTCTTGAAGCAGAAACAAAAACAGCTTCGGGTATAATTATTCCTGATACAGCGAAAGAAAAACCTCAAAAAGGTAATGTTGTTGCTGTTGGTGCAGGTACTAAAGAAAATCCCATAACACTTAAGGTTGGAGAAACTGTATTATATGGAAAATATTCAGGCACCGAATTGAAGTTAGATGGAAAAGATTATTTAATAATGAGAGAAAGTGATATTCTAGCAATAGTTTAATTAAAAAAATATACGAAATGGCAAAAAAAATACAATTTGATATAGAAGCAAGAGAAGGTTTAAAAAGAGGAGTTGATGCGTTAGCTAACGCAGTAAAAGTAACTCTAGGACCAAAAGGTAGAAATGTAATTATTGGTAAATCTTTTGGTGGACCTCAAGTTACTAAAGACGGAGTAACTGTAGCAAAAGAAATTGAATTAGAAGATGCTTTAGAAAATATGGGAGCTCAAATGGTTAAAGAGGTAGCATCTAAAACCAATGACTTAGCAGGTGACGGTACAACCACTGCTACTATTCTAGCTCAGTCAATAGTAACTGAAGGGTTAAAAAATGTAACTGCTGGTGCTAACCCTATGGATCTTAAAAGAGGATTAGACAAAGCTGTTAGCACAATTGTTGAAAATTTAAATAAATCAGCAAAAACTGTTGGTAATTCTTCTGAAAAAATTCAACAAATCGCATCTATTTCAGCAAATAATGATGATGCTATCGGAAACCTTATTACTGAAGCATTTGAAAAAGTTGGTAAAGAAGGTGTAATAACAGTTGAAGAAGCCAAAGGGACAGACACTTACGTTGATGTTGTTGAAGGAATGCAATTTGATAGAGGATATTTATCTCCATATTTTGTAACAAATAGTGAAAAAATGGAATCTGATCTTGAAAATCCTTACATTCTTCTTTACGATAAAAAGATCTCTGCTATGAAAGATCTACTCCCTATTCTAGAACCAGTAGCTCAAAGTGGCAAGCCTTTATTAGTAATTGCTGAAGATGTAGATGGTGAAGCGTTAGCTACACTTGTAGTTAATAAGTTGAGAGGTGCCCTTAAAATAGCTGCTGTTAAAGCTCCAGGTTTTGGTGATAGAAGAAAAGCTATGCTTGAAGATATCGCAATTCTTACTGGAGGAACTGTTATTTCCGAGGAGAGAGGTTTTAATATTGAGAATACTACAATAGATATGCTTGGTACAGCTGAAAGAGTAACAATTGATAAAGATAACACTACAATAGTAAACGGGGCTGGTGAAAAGAAATCTATAAATGAAAGAGTTAACCAAATCAAATCTCAAATTGAAACAACTACATCTGATTACGATAAAGAAAAACTTCAAGAAAGACTTGCGAAACTAGCTGGTGGAGTTGCAGTATTATATGTTGGTGCGGCTTCTGAGGTTGAAATGAAGGAAAAGAAAGATAGAGTTGATGATGCTTTACATGCCACTCGTGCTGCTGTTGAAGAAGGAATTGTTGCTGGAGGTGGAGTTGCTCTAATTCGTGCAAGAAAAGAACTAGATAAAATTAAGGCATCAAATGATGACGAGTTAACTGGTATTCAGATTATTTCTAGAGCTCTAGAAGCTCCTGTAAGAACAATTGTTGAAAACGCAGGTGGTGAAGGTTCTGTTGTGGTTGCTAAAATCATAGAGGGCAAAGGTGGATTTGGTTATGATGCTAAATCTGAACAATATGTTGACCTTTTTGAAGCAGGTATTATTGATCCTAAAAAGGTAACAAGAGTTGCTCTTGAAAATGCAGCATCTGTTGCAGGAATGATTTTAACTACTGAATGTGCTTTAGTTGACATCAAAGAAGACACTCCAGCTGCACCACCTATGGGTGGAGGTGGAATGCCAGGAATGATGTAATAAGTTTTTAAAAATTAATATTTAAAAAAGCTGCTCATATGCAGCTTTTTTTTTTTAAATATTTTACATTTACCGTTTATATATTTATGAATAGTAAATCTCAAAAATCGGCACTAATTTCAGTGTATGATAAACATGGAATTGAAAAAATTGCTAAAAAACTTAGTGATTTAAATATTAGAATTATTTCAACTGGTGGGACAGAAAAATATCTCACTGAACTAGGTTATAAAATAGAAAAAGTTGAAAATATGACTGATTACCCTTCAATTTTTGGAGGAAGAGTAAAAACCCTTCACCCAAAAATTTTTGGAGGAATATTATTCAGAAGAGAAAATACAAATGACTCAAATGAAAAAATAGAATATGATATTCCAAGCATTGATTATGTAATTGTTGATTTATATCCTTTTGAAAATACAGTAAATGATGCTAAATCACATGAAGAAATAATTGAAAAAATTGATATTGGTGGGATTTCATTAATACGTGCTGCAGCAAAAAACTTCAATAATGTTGTCTGCATATCCTCAATTAATCAGTATGACGAGTTTATTAATGATTTAGACAATAATAAAGGTGCATTTTCAATTGAACAGAAAAAAAACTACGCAGCTAAAGCATTTAAAATATCTTCTAACTATGATAATTTTATCAATCAATACTTTGAGAAAGGTTCAATTGAAAAAAGTAATGAATTGAGATATGGTGAAAACCCTCACCAAAAAGGATCATTTATTGGTGATTTTGATTCAATATTTGAAAAATTAAATGGAAAAGAATTATCATATAATAATTTACTTGATATTGATTCAGCATATAATTTAATAAAGGAATTTTGGAATAATGATTCAACCTTTGCAATACTTAAACATAATAATGCATGTGGTTTAGCAACAAGAAATTCAATTTTAGAAGCTTATAAACATGCTCTTGAAGGTGATCCGGTTTCAGCTTTTGGTGGAGTGCTAATTTCCAATAAAGAAATTGATGAACAATCAGCAAATGAAATGAATAGCTTGTTTTTTGAAGTTGTTATGGCTCCGTCATATTCAGCTGATGCATTAGAAATTTTAAAAGGCAAGAAAAATAGAATTATTCTAAAAATTAAAAATATTGAATTAGATAATAAAACTGTAAGAACATGTTTGAATGGTATTTTAATTCAAGACAGAGATAATATTACTGATAGAATAGATGACTTAGAATATGTTACAAATAAACGACCTAGTGATAAAGAAATTGAAGATTTATTATTTGCGTCCAAAGTCTCAAAACATACAAAATCAAACACTATAGTACTTGCAAAAAATAATCAATTAATTTCGTCAGGAACAGGTCAAACCTCTAGGGTTGATGCGCTTAATCAAGCAATTGATAAAGCAAAAAAATTTAATTTTAATTTAAAAAATTCTGTTATGGCAAGTGATGCATTTTTTCCATTTCCTGATTGTGTTGAAATTGCTTCAAGTAATGGAATTTGTTCAGTAATTCAGCCTGGAGGGTCAATTAAAGATAATTTATCTATTGATTATTGTAATAAAAATAATTTATCCATGGTTTTTACTGGAAATAGACACTTTAAACATTAATTTACTAACTTTACTTATAACCAATATTTTATGAGTTTTTTTGACTTTTGGACTGAATCAATTGCTATTGACTTAGGAACTGCAAACACTTTAATTATACACAATGATAAAGTTGTTGTTGACAGTCCATCTATAGTTGCTATTGACCAAAAGTCAGGGAAGATTATTGCAGTTGGAAAAGAAGCAAATTTAATGCACGGAAAAACTCATGAAAACATAAAAACAATTCGTCCTTTAAAAGATGGTGTCATAGCCGATTTTAATGCTTCTGAACAAATGATTGGTCAATTAATAAGAAGTATTCCGAATCTAAATAAAAAATTCTATTCACCTTCTTTAAAAATGGTTATTTGTATTCCCTCAGGAATAACAGAAGTAGAAATGAGAGCCGTGAAAGAATCTGCTGAAAGAGTAAATGGAAAAGAAGTTTATCTTATTCATGAACCAATGGCAGCTGCTATTGGAATAGGTGTTGATATAATGCAACCAAAGGGAAATATGATAATTGATATTGGTGGTGGAACCACAGAAATTGCAGTAATTGCATTAGCTGGAATTGTTTGTGATAAAAGTGTAAAAATTGCGGGTGATGTTTTCACTGAGGATATTGTATATTATATGAGAACACAACATAACCTGTCAATTGGCGATCGAACAGCAGAAAAAATAAAGATTAATATTGGATCAGCATTAGATGAATTAGATAATCCACCTGATGATATGTTAGTCCAGGGAAGAGACTTGCTTTCTGGAAAACCAAAAGAAATTTCTATTGGTTATAGAGAAATAGCAAAAGCTTTAGATAAATCTATAATAAGAATTGAAGAATCTGTAATGGAAACTCTTTCTCAAACACCTCCAGAACTTGCTGCAGATATTTATAATACTGGTATTTACTTAGCCGGTGGTGGTTCTATGTTACGTGGGCTAGATAAAAGAATTTCAAAAAAAACAGATCTCCCTGTTTTTATCGCTGAAGACCCTTTAAGAGCCGTAGTTAGAGGAACAGGTATTACTTTAAAAAATATTGAACGCTACAAAAGTGTTTTAGTAAAATAATTTAATGCGAAACTTTGTTGATTTTATAATTAAAAATATAAACTCTATAATTTTTTTAATTTTAATTTCTATATCTACCACACAAATTTTTAGCAGAAACTATTATCAGGCCTCTAAATTTAATTTATTCTCAAGCTCTGTAGTCAATTCGATTAAAGAAATTAAAACAGAAATATTTGAATATTTTGATTTAGTTGAAACAAATCAAAAATTAGTGATTGAAAATTCATACCTAAAAAATAACTATGACTATAATTATGAAAATGACTCAATTATTTTTAATAAAAATTATAGTTATACTCCATCAAAAGTTATTTCTAACAGCATAAAATTTTCGAAGAATTTTATAACAATTGATAAAGGAAACTTTCACAATGTTGAAATTGAAGATGGAATAATAACCAGTCAAGGAGTTATTGGAGTTATAAATAATGTTTCTAACAGATTTGCTACTGGAATTTCAATTTTAAATTCACAACTTAAAATTAATGCAGTTCTGAAAAAAAGTGAACATTTTGGATCATTATATTGGAATGGTAAAAATCACCAAATAATGGAATTAGAGGATATTCCAAAAAGTGCTAATATTTCTGTTGGGGATACAATAATTTCCGGAGGAATGTCTTCAATTTTTCCTAGAAACATTCCCATTGGAGTTATATATAAATTTGAGTTACCAGAATCAACAAACTATTATGAAATTTCGGTTAAATTATTCGAAGATTTTGGTTCCTTAAGAAATGTATATGTGGTGAAGAATGATTTTAAACAGGAGTTTAACGATTTAAAAAACTTAAATGAATAATATAAATCAACTTCTGTTTTTTAGATTTATCATTTTATCATTATCTCAAGTCATGATATTTAACAATTTTTTAATTTTTGGAAATACAATAAATATTTACCTAATTTTTGTTTTAGTTTTTCCTTTAAATTTCAATAAAAGTTTTGCTTATATAATTACATTTATTTTTGGTTTTGTTATAGACTTTTTTTCTAACTCATTTGGAATAATCACATTTTCTTTATTAATATCAATATTGATTAAACCCTACATTCTTAAATTTGCTTTTGGAAACTTTGATGTAAATAAGGTTAGAAAAACGTATGAATATATTAGTGGAACAACTTTATATCAACAAGTCAGCTACCTGTTTTTAATGTTTTTTACTCACCAATTAATTTTAAACTCAGTAGAAATTTTTTCATTTCAAAAATTTGATATGATTTTAAACAAAACTTTAATTAGCTCGATAATTTCAATAATGTTTTCATACTTAATATTATTAATTTTTTTTAGAAAAAATGCGTGATAAACTTTTTCAAATATTAGTTGTTGTTATATCAGGTTTGTTAATAATTAAGCTTTTTGATCTTCAAATTATTAATAATAACTCTTCTCAAATTTTAGAAAGAGCCTCAATTCAAAAAGTATATGATTTTCCAGAAAGAGGCTATATATATGACAGAAATAAAAAACTGATTGTATATAATGAACCATATTATGATCTGATGATTATTCCAAAAGATATTGAAATATCAGACAGCTTGTCAATTTCCAAAGAACTTAATATAACAAGTAGAGATTTTCTAACGAGACTTGATAAGGCAAAAAAATATTCCCCTGTAAAACCTTCAATATTAATTTCTGGAATAACAAAAAATGAGTATGCTAATATTCAAGAGAAACTTTGGAAATTTAGTGGTCTTTTTATTCAAAAAAAATCTAAAAGAAAATATAACTTTCAAACTGCATCAAATCTTTTTGGATATACAAGTGAAGTAAACACATATGAAATTGATAATAACCCATACTATAAAGCGGGTGAAATGATTGGAAGACAAGGTTTAGAAAAATCTTATGAAAAGATTTTGAGAGGTAAAAAAGGTGTAAAATATTTTCAAAAGGACAAGTTCAATAGAATTATTGGCAAGTATAATAATGGTAGTTATGATAGTCTACTGGTTCCAGCAAAAAATATAGAGATTACTTTAGATATCGATCTTCAAGTTTATGGTGATTCATTGATGAAAAATAAATTTGGAAGTATTATTGCTATTGAACCAAAATCTGGAGAAATCCTGGCCTTAGTTAATTCACCCGGATATGATCCAAATTTATTGGTTGGGAGAGATCGATCCGTAAATTATAATAATTTAAATTTAGATAGTATTGGTAAACCTTTGTTTGAGAGAGGACTTCAAGGTCAATATCCACCTGGTTCAACTTTTAAAATAATTAATGCATTAATTGGATTACAAGAAAATGTAATTCAAGAAGAGACTTTATTTAGATGTAATGGTGGCCATTTTTATGCTAAAAATGCTTTCATGAAATGTCATACTAATCAAGAAACATATACTGATTTAAATAATGCAATATATACCTCATGTAATACATATTTTGCTAAAACTTATAAAGAAATTATTGAAAACTATGAAACTTCAGCAATTGGCTTAGACAAATGGAAAGATTATGTTACTTCATTTGGATTTGGAAACTTTTTGGGTTATGATCATCCGACAGGAAAAAGAGGATTTATTCCTAGCTCAGATTATTATAATAGATGGTATAATAACTCATGGAGAGCATCTACTACAATCTCAAATTCTATTGGACAGGGTGAAGTTCTAACAACACCAATTCAATTAGCAAACTTTGCAGCCATAATCGCAAATAAAGGTTGGTATATACCACCTCATTTTGTTAAAAATATTGAAAATGATTCAATTGATAAAAATTATAAAAACATTAAAGAAACATTAATTTCTGAAAAACACTTTGATCCAATTATTAAAGGTATGATTGATGTAGTAGAGAAAGGGACAGCTCAAAACTCTAAAATTAAAGGAATAAAATTCGCTGGTAAAACAGGAACTGCTGAAAATTTTATAAAAATTAATGGTCAAAGAAAACAGCTAACCGATCATTCAATTTTTATTGGATTTGCTCCAGCTGATGATCCTAAGATTGCAATATGTGTTTTTATAGAGAATGGGTATTGGGGAACAAGATGGGCAGCTCCAATATCTAGCCTTATAGCTGAAAAATATCTGAATAGAAATATTGAAAGAAAGTGGCTTGAGAAGTATATATTAAATGGAAATTTAAAAGAAGAATATATGAAGCCATACTTATATGAAAATTTTACTATAAATGAATAGTATAAGTATTAAAAAATTTGATGTTGTATCAATTTTAATTGTAAGCTTATTAATTATAATTGGATTGGTTAATATTTACTCATCAACATATTTTGATACTATGAGTTTTTTCTCATTCGAAAATCCTTTTGGAAAACAATTAATTTTTACTTTAATTTCATTAATAATTTTCTTATTTATTCTTGTTTCTGATGATAGATTTTTTTTCAGATACTCAAGTATAATTTATCTACTTGGTATTATTTTATTAATTGCAGTGCTAATTTTTGGAAATGAAGTTAAAGGAGCAAAATCTTGGTTTTCTTTAATGGGTTTTAGTCTCCAACCTTCCGAATTCATGAAACCAATAACCGCTTTAGCTTTGGCAAAATATCTGAGTAATATACACTCTGATCTAAAAAGAAAAAGTATTCAATTATATAGTTTTTTAATCGTTTTAATACCAATTTTTCTTGTAATAATTCAGCCTGATCCTGGAACTGCATTAATATATTTTAGCTTCTTTTTTGTTTTGTATGTTATTGGTTTACCAAGTATATATATGAATATTTTTATATGGCTTACTATTTTATTTATTACAACTATAGTATTTGGAAAAGAAAATATTTTATTTATACTGTCAACATTAATTATTTCAATCTTACTCATATATATTTATAGAAAATTATCTTTTAGAAAAATTTTATTCTACGGAATACTATCATTAGTATTTATTTTATGTGTTGATTTTATTTTTAATGAAGTTTTTGAACAAAGGCACCGTGACAGGTTTGATATAGTATTAGGTATTAAAGAAGATAACAGAGGAATTGGCTATAACACAAATCAGTCACAACTTGCATTCAAATCAGGAGGGTTTTTTGGTGAAGGTTTTTTAAAAGGAACTCAAACAAAAGGAGATTTTGTTCCTGAACAACACAGTGATTATATTTTTGCAACTGTTGGAGAAGAATGGGGGTTTTTTGGTTCAATTTTGACAATAATTCTATTTACAATTCTAATATTAAGGATGATTAATAGGGCCAATACCAATAGAAATATATTTAATAAAATAGTTATCTACAGCGTTGCATCTATCTTTTTTTTCCAATTTGCTATTAATATAAGTATGGTGATTGGAATTTTTCCAACTGTAGGTATTCCTTTACCATTTATAAGTTATGGAGGTTCAAGCTTATTAGCTTCAATAATCCTATTTGGAGGATATATAAAGCTCGATTCTGTAAAAAAAGAAAAATGGTAATTCTACTTAATTATTTCTGAATAATAATTTGAGATATAAATAAAACTTGTAACTAAAATCATAAGAAAAAAACCTGGAATTAATGCTAAATAAGCATTACCCAAAAGAATATACTGATAATTTTCTTTAATCATATATCCCCAACTAGGCATAGGAGGTTGAGTACCAATTCCTAAAAAGCTTAGACCGCTTTCTAACAGGATACTTGATGCGAAGTTAGTCGCAGAAATTATTAAAATTGGGCCAATGATGTTAGGAAGAATATGTTTTAAAACAATTCTGAAATCACTAATTCCTAAAACTTTTACAGCTGTTATATAGTCTTTTTCTTTTTCTGATTTGATCTTACCACGCACTAATCTAGCAACTTCAACCCATATCGAACATCCAATTGCTATATAAATTTGCCAAAATCCTTTTCCAATAGCTAAGGAGATTGCAATAACTAATAATAAGGTTGGTATTGACCAAAAAACATTAATTAACCAAACAACAAATGAATCAATCTTACCTCCATAATAGCCACCCAAAACTCCAAAAAATAATCCAATAATTGTTGAAATTATTACAGCCATTAATCCAATAGATAATGAAACTCTAGTGCCCAATAAAACTCTACTAAAAACATCTCTTCCATATATATCCGTACCAAAAAGAAATTTTTTGGAAGAAACATACTTTGACTTAATTATTTCAAAGTTATTTTCATCAAATCGATCAAAGTCAAAGTTTCTTATAATTTGATTATTATCATCTGAATATATATCAACAACTAATTGATTACCCACATTTGACACTGAATCAATAGCATATTCATCATATTTCTTTTCAGAACCAAAAAATAAATCTGAAAATTTATCTTGATTCAAATTTGTAGGAACTTTCAAGATTTTAACTTCAAATCCTGGTTTTTTGGACTGAATGTTCAAGTTCATTGAGTTTGCGTTCTTAGTTTTATCTGGAATAATAAAAAAAACAAAAATTGAAACTATAAAGCAGAGAAAAATATAGAGGTAAGATAATTTTAAAGGAATATTATTTACCAAAGCTTCAAAATTTATTATTCTTTAATTGCTAAAATCATTTCAGAGCTTGATTTATTAGAAAAAATTTGTTCTAAAACATTAACACCTTCACTGATAAAAATATCTTTCTTCAAGTTTTTATGCCAACGGTTTCTATTACTAAGTAATTCTTTATTTGACAAAATAAACTCTTTTTCAGATTTAAGTAATTTAAAATTAAGGTCATTAGAGTACTCCGAAAGACTTTCAAAAAGCTTATTTCTTTCCTTATTATTTTCAATATAATTTTTATAAGAAGAAAAATTTAAGGGAATTAATTTATTGTCTCTTTGTTCTTTAATCCAATCAGCTCTTTTACTGATTAATTGTAAATAATTGTTTGAGTTAACTCTGTTTTGAGCATTATTAGTAATCAAACTAAAATTTTTAAAACCATTCCATGCAGTATAATAAGCTGGATCTATTTTATCCCATTTTAATGGATTTTTTTCATCTCTTTCTCCATTAAAAATATGCATGTAACTGTCTGGAATAACAATATCACTTTTAACACCTTCTAATTGCACTGATTCTCCGTTAATTCTGTAAAATTTATCAGTAGTAATTTTTATAGCTCCCATATCAAAATTTGAATTTGAAATAAACTTATTTAGGTCTATAATATTTTGTACTGTACCCTTTCCAAAAGATTTTTCGCTACCTATTATTACAGCTCTTTTATAATCTTGAAGAGCAGCAGCTAGAATTTCAGATGCAGAAGCTGACATTTCATTAATTAGTACCACAAGAGGTCCATCCCAAACTATTTCAGGGTTTCTGTCATATAAAACTTGTTTTCTATTTCCAATAGATTTAACCTGTACAACCGGTCCTTTTTCAATAAATAAGCCGGTCATATCTACTACAGTTTGCAAAGATCCACCTCCGTTATTCCTTAAATCAAGAATTAGACCTTGCATACCATTATTTTTTAGCTTAATGATATGATTTTTAACATCCTCAGCAGAATTTCTGTTTTTATAATCTGAAAAGTCCACATAAAATTTAGGTAAACTTATATAACCATAATTGATATTCTCTTTATTAATCAAAGTAGATTTAGCATAAACTTCTTCAAGTTCTACCACATCTCTCATTATTTTAACGTCTTTAATAGAACCGTCCATCTTTTTAACAGTTAGGGTTACATAAGATTTAGCAGGTCCTTTAATAAGCTTAATTGCATCATCTAATTTTACACCAACCACATCAACAGGTTCTTCGCCCTCTTGTGAAACTTTTAAAATTATATCTCCAACATCAAGAAGTTTATCTTTCCATATTGGACCACCAATTATAATTTCTACAATCTTAATAGTACCTTCTGTTTTAGTTAATCTTGCACCTATTCCATTAAATTTTCCGGAAATATTTACATCAAATCTCTCTTTATCATCAGGCTGAAAATAAAATGTATGCGGATCAAGTTGATTTAAAAAAGAATTTATATATGATGAAAACCAATCATCTCTATCCATATCGTTATAAAACTCGAAGAAATCTTCTGTATTTTTCTTTACGATAGCAAGTGATTCATTGTATACACGATCATTTATAAAATCAAGTGAATCACCTAACTTAAGTAATGCTATATCAAGCATAGAAAATTTAAGTTGTTTTCTCCACCTTTGTTTTACTTCATTTTTATTTTTTGAATAATCCTTGTTTTCAAAATCAAGGTTTAAGTTTTCTTTAGACTTAAAGTCAAATGGTTTGTTTATAATTTCATTATAATATTCTTGAACTTCATCAAATCTGATTTTTATTGTCTCAAACACGAGATTAAAGAAAGATAAATCATAATCTTTAATTTGATCATCAAGTTTGTATTTATACTTTTCAAATATTTTAATATCTGATTTTAAAAAAAATCTTTTCTGAGAATCAAGCTGATCAATAAAGGATTGATATAATTTTTCAGAAAGATTATCATTTATCTCAATATTATTATAATGACCTTTTTCAACTACATATTTAACAATCTCAATCAATAATTTATCCTTATTGGGGTCCGAAAATTTTTTATTGGAAAAGGTAAAACCAATAATTAGTAATGGAATTATTAAGAATAAATATTCAAATTTCTTGTTCATAGTGATTTATAAAAGTAAATAATTATAATTATAATTATAGAATCAAATCTATTTTAATATTATGTATTTTGATTTAATTACTTTTGTTCAAAAATTAGACCATATATGTCAAAAAAACCTTTAATACTAGTGACTAATGATGATGGTATTTCAGCTCCAGGTATAAGAACTCTTATTTCTGTAATGAATGAAATTGGAAATGTCGTGGTAATTGCCCCAGATAGTCCTCAATCAGCTATGGGTCATGCAATTACTATAAATTCTACTCTTCATTGCCACAAGATTAAAATTGATGATGGACCACAAATAGAATATTCATGCTCTGGGACTCCTGCCGACTGTGTTAAGCTTGGTATAAATGAAATTCTTGATTCTAAACCAGACATATGTGTTTCAGGTGTAAATCATGGCTCTAATTCTTCAATAAATGTAATATATTCCGGGACTATGAGTGCAGCGATTGAAGCAACAATTGAAGGTGTACCTGCTATTGGATTTTCATTACTTGATTATAGATGGAAAGCAAATTTTAATCATATAAAAAAACATATTAAAGAAATTACACTAAAAGCATTAGAAAAAGGAATACCCAAAGGAATTGCTTTAAATGTAAACTTTCCAAATCTTATTGAAAGTGAAATAAAAGGAATTAAAATTTGTAGACAAGCCAAAGCATACTGGATTGAAAAGTTTGATAAAAGAACAAACCCACAGGGTAAAGAATATTATTGGTTGACTGGTGAATTTGTTAATGAAGATAAAAATAAAGATACCGATGAACATGCTTTAAAATCAGGTTATATATCAATTGTTCCTGTGAAGCACGACTTAACAGACCATGATTCAATAAAGAGAATAAACGACTGGGACTTATAGAATGAAATATTACATAATTGCTGGTGAGCCATCTGGTGATCTTCATGGATCAAAATTAATAAAGGAAATTTTAAGTTTAGACGATGAAGCTAAAATTAGATTTTGGGGTGGTGATCTAATGAAAAATGCAGGAGGTGATATGGTTATGCATTATAAAGACTTGGCCTTCATGGGTTTTAGTGAAGTTATACTAAACATTTTAAAAATTCTTAAAAATTTTAGAATTTGTAAAGAGGATATATTAGATTTTAATCCTGATAAAATCATATTAATAGATTATCCTGGATTCAATTTAAGGATAAGTAAGTGGGCTAAAAAAAAAGGCTTTAAAAATTATTTTTATATAAGTCCACAAATTTGGGCTTGGAAAGAAAAAAGAGCTAAGATAATTAGAAAGTATGTAGATGAATTATATGCAGTTCTTCCATTTGAAAAAGATTATTTTTTAAATAAACACAACATCAATGCAAACTTTTTTGGACATCCACTTATGGATGATTTTAAAAAATATAAACCAAAAAAAATTGAATCAAAACAACCAATAATATCAATTTTACCTGGAAGTAGAAAACAAGAAATTTCAAAAATTCTTGCTAAAGTCTTAAAAGTTTGTAAATATTTTCCAAATTACAGGTTCGTTATAGCTGGAGTAAACCACATTCATAAGAAAACTTATCAAAAAATTTTATCAGAAAACAATTCAAAAATTGAAGTAGTTTATAATAGAACGTATGAAATAATAAGTTCATCTAAATTATCAATTGTTACTAGCGGAACTGCAACATTAGAAACAGCATTATTAAATACTCCTCAAATTGTTTGCTATGTAACAAGTCCCTTAAATATATTACTGGCTAAACTTTTTGTAAAAATTAAATTCATTTCACTTGTAAATCTTATTTGTAATAAAGAAGTAATAAAAGAATTTATTCAAAATGAGGTAAATGAAAATAATTTAAAAAAAGAAATAAATAATATCTTAAATGGAAAAGATATTGAAATAAAAAAAAATTATAAGTTACTTAGAAACCTAATTGGGTCGGATGGAGTTAGTAATAGAGTTGCAAAACATATAGTCAACAACTAACACACTACATTTATAATTTTATTAGGAACAAAAATTATTTTTTTTATGCCTCTTCCATCAAGGTTTTTTATAGTTAAATCATGATTCGAAACAATTTCTTCTACTTCTTTTTTAGATAAATCATTAGAAAGTAAAATCTGAAATTTTAACTTACCATTAAAAGAAACAGGATAATTTTTTTCTTTTTCTATCAATAAGTTGGGATCATGCTCAGGGAAAACTTCATCAGTGATAGAGTTTTCATTTCCTAAAGCAAACCATAATTCTTCAGCTAAATGTGGAGCAAAAGGTGATAATAAAATTGATAATGGTTTTAATACTTTAGATGAAGAACACTTTTTTTCAGTTAATTTATTTACAAGAATCATTAATGAACTTACACAAGTATTAAATGAAAAATTTTCAATATCGTGGTTTATCTTTTTGATCGTTTGATTTAAAATTTTTAAAGACTCACTATCAGGCTCGGAATCAACAACAATTAAATTGTTTTCATCATAAAAGAGTTTCCAAACTTTATTTAAAAAATTAAATACACCCGAAATTCCATTTGTATTCCATGGTTTTGCTTGCTCAATAGGACCTAAAAACATCTCGTACAATCTTAATGTATCAGCACCATAGCTATCACAAATATCATCAGGATTAACTACATTATATTTTGATTTTGACATTTTCTGAACCTCTCTTTCAACTTTAAAAACATCATTTTTCATTTTAAATTTTGCTTCTGAATATTCAGGTTGCCAATCCATAAATTGTTTTAAATCAAGTTCATTATTTTGATTGATAAAATTTATATCTACGTTAATTTTTTGAATCTTTTCATCATCAAGTGAGTCGGATGAAATAAAAATACCAGAGTCTATATCTCTGTATATTAAAGCAGAATTACCCAATATCATACCCTGATTTACAAGCTTTTTAGCATAAACTTCAGTATTAACTAATTTCATATCATACAAAAACATTTGCCAAAATCTAGAATACAATAAATGACCTGTTGCATGCTCACTTCCACCAAGATATAAATCAACTTCTTTCCAATATTTAAGAGCATCTTTAGAAGCAAAACTTTGATCATTATTGGGATCCATATACCTATTAAAATACCAAGAACTACCTGCCCAACCAGGCATAGTATTTAATTCAATACGAAAAACTTTTTTTTCATCAATTTTTGATTTTGAAACAACACTGTTTTTTTCAGTATCCCAGCCCCAGTTTTGAGCATTTCCTAATGGAGGATCTCCATTTTCAGTAGGAAGATAATTTTTAACATCAGGTAATTCTAATGGTAAATATTTTAAGTTAATTGGATGTGGAATATCATTTTTGAAATAAATAGGTATTGGTTCTCCCCAATATCTTTGTCTACTAAATACAGCATCTCTAAGCTTATAATTTATAGTTTTATTTCCTGAGGAAATCTCATTCAATTTTGAACAAGCCAAATCAAAAGCAGAATGATAATCTAAATCATTTAAAAAGTCAGAGTTAGTTATTTGGACATTTTCTTTTGATTCAAAAGCCTCATCATCTATATTAACATCTTTAAAAATATTTACTATTTCAATATTAAAATGTTTTGCAAATGCATAGTCCCTTGCATCTCCGCATGGAACAGCCATAACTGCACCTGTTCCATATGAAGATATTACATAATCAGAAATCCATATTGGTAATAATTTTTTTGTAAAAGGATGAATTACATATGAACCAGTAAATACACCTGAAATCGATTTGACATCTGATATTCTATCTCTTTCACTTTTTTTACTTGATGAGTTAATATAATCTTCAACTTCTTTTTTATTTTCTTTAGTTGTTAATTCTCTTACCAATTCATTTTCTGGCGCTAAGGTTAAAAATGTTGCACCAAAAATTGTATCTGGTCTTGTTGAAAAAACTGAAATAGATTTAGAACTTGAATTAATCTTGAATTTAATCATTGCCCCTTTGGATTTTCCAATCCAGTTCCTCTGCATGTCTTTTAAAGGCTCAGGCCAATCAATTTTATCTAGTCCTTGCAAAAGCCTTTCGGAATAGGAAGAAATTCTAATACTCCATTGCTTCATTTTTTTTCTGACAACTTCATATCCCCCTCTTTGTGATAATCCATCAATAACTTCATCGTTAGCTAATACTGTTCCTAATTTTGGACACCAGTTAACAAATGCTTCAGATAAATAAGCTATTCTAAATTCTTGAAGAATTTCTTCTTTTTGATGACTATCAAATTTTAACCACTCTTCCGATGAAAAGTTAATAGATGTATTAATTATTTCTGCTGTTCCTTTATTTTCAAAATGATTAATAAGTTCCTTAATTGGTCTTGCCTTTTGTAAATTAGAATCGTACCAACTATCAAACAATAATAAAAACATCCACTGAGTCCATTTATAATAGGTTTTATCAGATGTTCTTATCTCTCTAGACCAATCAAAAGAGAACCCCATTCTATCGAGTTGTTCTCTGTACCTTCTAATATTCTCATCGGTTGTTTTTTGTGGGTGTTGTCCTGTCTGTATCGCATATTGTTCTGCTGGTAATCCAAATGAATCATAACCTTGTGGATGCAAGACATTAAAACCTTTATGTCTTTTATATCTTGAATAAATATCACTAGCTATATAACCTAATGGATGACCAACATGTAATCCAGCACCTGATGGATATGGAAACATATCCAAGACATAAAATTTTTTCTTATTAGAAATATTAGAAACATGAAAAGTATTATTTTGTTTCCAATAGTTTTGCCACTTCTCTTCTATTTTCCTAAAGTTGTATGCCATTTTGAGAATAAAGCAAAAATAAGGTTATTGTTTTAATGCAAAAAAATTAAAAGAATTGAATTAACTAAAAACCTTTATTATTTTTATAGCAATATATATATTTTGTCATCAAATTATTCAAATAAAATTTTTTCAAATTATTTTCTTGTTATTATAAGTATATCAATAGTTCTATTTTTAATTTCTTCATTTACTTTAATTGCATTAAATTCTGAAAAAATTATAAATGATTTTAAAGAAAATATACCTGTTGTAGTATTTATTAAAGATCAAAGCAATAAAATTGAACTTTCAAAATTTGAAAAAAATCTTGAAATAAATAATACCATAAAAAAGTTTGATTTTATTTCTAAAAAAGATGCAGCAAATAAACTTTCTGAAGAAATAGGAGAAGACTTTATTGACTATTTAGGATATAATCCTCTCTATGATTCATATGATATATTCTTTACATCTGATAACGTTAATAATTTATTTATTGATCAACTTGTTGAAGAGTTTAAAAACGAAAGTTTTGTTGAAGAAGTTACTTATGATGCACCATTAATTGATTTAATAAATAAGAATATTTTAATATTAAAACAATGGTCATTAATTATTGGTTCTATTTTTCTATTCATATCAATTATTTTGATGAATAATACTATTAGGC
>LUMP01000070.1_pt1 | contig 27018 bp, 29 predicted proteins | sample 729641 | NCBI WGS metagenome assembly LUMP01 (sample SAMN03860260, study PRJNA289734) | marine metagenome | biome: seawater column; feature: ocean; material: water; isolation source: Red Sea water column Station 12 - depth 47m | place: Saudi Arabia: Red Sea | collected 2011-10-15 | depth 47 m | reverse complement strand
TTCCAGGCGTGTATGATGCAATAGGAGCTAAAATTGCTGAAAAAGTAGGATTTGATGCAATGTTTCAAACTGGATATGGAACTTCAGCAACATTGTTTGGAATGCCAGATTATGGATTTATTGGTGCAACAGAAACAGTTGATAATGCAAGGAGAATTTCAAATGCAATTTCAGTTCCTCTTATTGTTGATTCAGATACAGGTTATGGAAATGCATTAAGTGTTTGGAAATTAGTTAAAGAATTAGAGTCTGCAGGTGCTGCAGGAATTTTTCTAGAAGATCAAAAATGGCCTAAAAGATGCGGACATATGCAAGGGAAAGATGTAATATCTCAAGAAGAATATACTGAAAAACTTGGTGCAGCAATTGATGCACGTGAAAATAAAGATTTCATAATTGTAGCTAGAACAGATTCAAGAGCAACAGAAGGATTAGATAAAGCAATTGAAAGAGGACTTCAAAATAAAAAAACAGGTGCAGATGCAGTGTTTATTGAAGCACCAAGATCATTAGATGAAATGAAAAGGATAGGAAAAGAAATCAAAGCTCCACTAGTTGCAAATATGATTGAGGGTGGTGCTACACCAATTAATTCTGCTCAAACTCTGAGTAAAATTGGATTTAACATAATTCTATATCCTTTATCAGTATTATTTGCAAATACTTTTGCAACAATGAATATTTTACAAGAATTAAAAAATACTGGAACTACTTCAAAATACAAACAAAAAGTAGTAAATTTTGATCAATTCAATAATTTAGTTGAATTAGATAAATTCAAAAAAATGGAAACAAAATACAAATTTTCAAAAATAAAATAAAAAATTTCAAGTAAAGTACGATTAAGGTTCGTTTCTCTTTACTTCAATTTCTATTGTTGAAACATTTCGGGTTCTACCATCTTCAGATTCTAAGGATTCTGAATCAATTTTGATATTTCCAATGGAATATCCGGCATTTTCAGTTTTTCGTGCAACTATTTGTGCTACATCTACTGCACGACCGATACTGAGTCCCCGAGCTTTGATGTTTACGGATGGTACATTTGCTAATTGAATTAGCGTCGATGTTACATATGCCATCAATGGTTTTTTACCAATGAATATGGTGTCTCTTGTTTCAGTGGACATGCATCATATAGTATTTAACGATAATTTAAAGTTAAAATGAATTTTTTCTCAAAATTATGAAAAATACAAAAAATCTAGGATTATTAACTTCAAAATTTAATTTATGATAAGTTGGAAAATATTTTAGAAATTTTAGAAACAGGAGAAAGCCAGAAAAAAATTGAAATTTTAGAAACTCTACATGATACAGATAATTTGAAAATATTACAACAAATTATTTCAAGATTAAATGATGATAGTATTCAAGTTAGAGGTGAAGCATTTAATGCGCTTTTATTAAATTCAAATGATATCACAAAAATTTTAATTAAAAATCTTGAATCTACAAATAAAAATATCAAAGGTTTTACATCTCTAGTATTAGCTAATAGAAATGAAAAAAGTGCAATTCCAGAAATAATGAAAATTGTAAATGATAAACATGAGAGAGTCAGATCTTGTGCCATTGGAGCATTAGGATATCTCAAAGCAGAAAATATTTCAGAAATTGTTTTAAAATTAATTTCAGATCCAAGTTTGGAAGTACAAATTAGTGCATTAAATACAGCAATTCAAACAAAAATTTCAATTCCAGAACAAAAAATTAAAGAAATATCAAAAAATAATGATTTTCAAATACAAAATCTGTTGTTAAAATTAAAAAAATAAGTGGACCGAAAGGGATTTGAACCCTTGATCCGATGCATGCCATGCACCTATCCTACCAGACTAGACGACCGGCCCAATAATCAGAATTCTGATTGAATAATATTTTGTAAATTGGTTATTAACGTTTAGCGATTAATTATGAGAGATAATTGAAATTAACACAATATATTTAAGATTCAATATGATGGATGAATTATCATGGTAGTAGACAATAAAGCAACTGTTACTTATGTTCAATTATTAAAAGAGGATCTACTTGTTATGAGAATTGTACCAAAAGATGGTCCAGTTCCAGATTATGAAGCAGGACAATTTCTCACATTAGGATTACCAAATCCATTAGATGGTGGAAAAATTGTTAGAAGAGCATATTCAATTGCTTCACATCCTGAAAATAAAGACTATATCGAATTTGTAATCAGATGGGTTAGAAAACCACTTCCAGGTAGATTAACTACACAATTATTTAATGTAAAAGAAGGAGATGAAATTCTTTGGCTAAAACCAGCTGGTAAAGCATTATCAATCAGCCAAGAATTACCAAATGGCGAAAAAGATACAAGAAGAATTGTCTGCATTGGTGGTGGAACTGGATTGGCACCATTTGTCAGTTTTGCACAACATCTTCATGATACAAATGACAAAAGAGAGATCGTCGTTTTACACGGTGCAAGTTACGTTGATGAATTAAGTTACAAACAACTTTTGACTGATTTGGAAAATGAAAGTATTGACAAAGGTAAGGATAAATGGAATTTTACATACAGAGCAGCAATCAGTAGACCTGATGAATGGACTAATCGTTCTTGGGTTGGTCATAAAGGTAGAATCGAACAATTTTTGCGACCAACTGATAGCGGAAAATCTGCTCTTGAGGAATTAGTAGGTGAAAAAATCACAAAAGAAAATACCATTTTCTATGTATGTGGATGGCAAGGAACAATTGATTAATCAAATGATAATCTATTTTTGTTATGATGAAAAAATGATTATGTATAAAACCCCTTAGATAAGAACCAAAATATTGAAAAAAATTGAGGCTGTAATTAACAGAAAAAATTACCCTGCAATTCGTGAAAAATTAGATAATTTAGGAATCGATATTATTGATAAACGAAATTTAGAAGACAGTAAATTTGTCAGTCAATCAAAAGGTTCCAGAGTCGGTGGTTCAAGTCTAAGATCTACAATGCTTGCAAAAATTGAATTAGCAATGTCTGATAAACAAGCTAGAGAAGTAGTAGACATAATTTCCAAAAATTCTGGACTACCAAAATCTACTCCAAGTAAAATTTTTGTTTTTGAAATGCAAGAATCTATTGAACTAAATACACTTCAAGGTGAATCTGAAATTGAAACAACTGATAAAACAGAAGAGGAATTTTCTGTAGCCCCTAAGTTTGTGACTAAACGTAATAGATTGATTCCACTTCAAAAGAGAACCTTATACAAATTAGAACAATATTATGATGAACATAGTGAGGTTTTAGCATCTGATTATAGAATTCGCTCCTTTAGTGATTTTGTGAATTATTGTATAATGAAATATTTGCCTACACTTGAAAAACAACTAAAGAATCAATCAATTCTTTATGAAGATGTTTTATAATTAAAAATTAATTTTTAATCTTATGAATTTTATTTTGTATTATCATCTAATGTAATTTCAATTGCCACTCTCTTTTCATTAGCTCTCTCTTCTCCTGGATATTTCAATTGAGAAATTTTTTCATTAAGTTTTTCATCAAACACACGCGATGCTTTTCCAGTAAATTCCATGTTATTATATTGAATTATGACTTCTGGGTTTGTAATTGCATTTTGAAACCAATCTCCATCAGGACGGTGTCTTGAAAAATAGATTTTTTCATTGTATTTTACAGCCCTTAACCAAACTGAATGACGTTTACCTGTTTTTCTACCCTTTGTAACTAAAATTGGTCGAAATCGTTCTTCAGTAATTTCCATGCTAATCATACTCTGTCAAGTAATTTAACCCCATTGATAGAAATTTCTAATATTTGATATGATAAGGAAATTTTGCAATTTTCAAATATGTCAGTGAAATTAGAAGGAATGCCTGAAAACATAGCCACAGCTGATACATTCACTGGAAAAAAAGTAATTGATAGAGAAGGAATTCAATATGGAAAGGTTAAACACATACACATTCATCAAGACACACTTTCTGTATCTGGTGTAACAATACATCAAGGATTCCATAAAGATTATTTCCTCTCTCATGATTACATAGACAAATTTTCTGATGAGCAACTACTTCTTAGTAGACCTCCTGTCAGAACTGGAATTCCAGTTGTAGATATTGATAGTCATAAAATTGGAAAAGTCAAAAGATTACACAAACATCCAGACACCAATGAATTGGAATCAATTGAAGTAAGTCATGGCTTAATGCATTCCAAAATTTTATCCAAATCTGAAATTTGGGGAATAGGTGAAAAAATCATCTTGAGAATGACTAAAGAAGAATTCAAAAATCTTGAATAATTCTTTAAAATTCTTTTTTATTATTTTTTATTTTTTTGCACACTTTTCACAAACAGGACTTCCATCCTCTAAAGTGATCTCTACATTTGATGAGTGACATTTTTGACATAATCCTTTCATAAGTCATATTCATAAAATACTCTTTTTAAATTTTATATGATTTACTTAAGCCATAATACTTAGCAATTTATAATTCCCACATGAGATCAGATCGTTGAATTCTATTGAAACAAAATCTCTTACAAAATCATTTGGAGATTTAGTTGCTGTAAATGATATCTCTTTTTCAGTTGAAAAAGGAGAAATATTTGGATTCTTGGGCCCTAATGGAGCTGGTAAAAGTACTACTATGATGATCTTTACTACTTTACTAAAACCAACAAATGGTAATGCATCTGTTGGAGGGTTTGACGTAATTAAAAATCCTAAACAAGTTAGAGAAAATATTGGATTTGTACAACAAGAAACTACCGTAGATGAATATCTTTCTGGGCGTGAAAATCTCTTATTACAAGCAAAATTAAATCACATTCCAAAAAATGAAATCAATCAAAGAATTGATGAGGTTTTAGATTTGATTGAACTTTCAGATAAACAGCATGAAGCTGTAGTTACATACTCTGGGGGAATGAGAAAGAGATTAGATATTGCTGGAGGTCTTTTACATCATCCAAAAGTTTTGTTTTTAGATGAACCTACTGTAGGATTAGATATCCAAACTAGAAGAAAAATTTGGCAATATATTAAAAAAATACATATTCAATTTGACATGACAATTTTTCTCACTACTCACTATATGGAAGAAGCAGATAATTTGTGTGATCGAATTGGAATTATGGATCATGGAAAAATACAAGTTATTGACACTCCTCAAAATATGAAAAATGATCTTGGTAATGAAATAATTTCATTAGTTATTGAAGATGCTGAAAATTTTGATTCTTTTTTAATTGAATTAAAAAAAATTGAATTCATTAAAAAAATTAATGAGGATGGTTCAAAATTAACTCTTTTCACTTCAAATGGAACTGAAGTAATTCCTAAAATTTTTCAAATTTCTTCAAATATTGGAATAAAAATTAACTCTATTTCTTTAACCCAACCAACACTTGATGATGTCTTCATCTCTTATACTGGACATGAAATTAGAGATGATGATTCAAAATACAATAGACGACATGAGCATGCAAAAATGAAGAGATTAAGACAATGAATACTATAATGTATGATGCATACACAATTTTTTGGAGAGAATTAAAGAGATACAAAAAATCTAGAAGTGGTGTTTTAATTCGATTAATTCAACCTGCAATTTGGATTATAGTTGTTGGAAATATTTTTTCAGAAACCCAACCTTTGATTCAGTCCGTAGGATTTGAAGGTGAATATATTGAATTTATGGCACCTGGTGTCATAATTCTAACTGCCATTTTTACGAGTATCTTTGGCGGTGTTAATACTCTGTGGGATAGAAGATATGGTTTTATGAATAAGGCATTGACTTCTCCAATTTCACGTTCAGCAATTGCAATTGGTAAAATGTCTGCAATTTCTTTAATTGCTGCTTTACAGGCAAGTTTGATAATTGGAATAGCACTAGCAATAGGTGTTACTTTTCCAAATCCTTTGATGATAATTCCTATCATGGGAATTGTAATTTTATTCTCATTAGGTTTTTCTGGAATTTCTGTTACGTTAGCTGCTACTGCAAAATCACAAGAAACGTTTTGGGGTATGATCAATTTACTTGGAATGCCATTATTCATGTTAAGTCCTGCATTATTTCCATTGGAATTATTACCAGATTGGCTTGCTGTAGTTGCAAAACTAAATCCTGTTACTTACACAATTTTGTTAGTTAGAGAATTAATGACAGGTGTCTCAGAAGGTGGTATTCCAATTTTGATTAGTGTTGGTGTAATATTTGCATTTGTAGTTGCAATGGTTGGTATTGCAAGTTATGTTTTCACTAGAGAAGTAAACAAACCGTTTTAAAATTAAGGAAATCCAATAGACTCTAACAAAATTGAATCAATTTTAGAAATTTCTACTCTACTTTGTTCCATGGAATCTCTTTTTCTAACTGTTACTGTATTATCTTCTAATGTTTGATGATCAACTGTAATTGCAAAAGGAGCACCTATTTCGTCTAGTCTTCTATATCTTCTACCGATTGCACCTGAATGATCTAAAAATGCATCACATTTTCTTTTAATATTTAGAAAGATTTCATCTGTTTTTTCTTTTAATCCATCTTTTTTAACTAATGATAAAATTCCAACATGGACTGGAGATAAATATGGTTTTAATGATAAAACCATTCGTTCATGTTCTTGATCATTTTTTAATGAATGCTCTAAAATTGTGTATAGACTTCTATCTATTCCCATTGAAATTTCAAATACATGTGGTAAAACTTTTTCATCATTATCCATTACTTCAAATTTTTCTTTACTCATGTTTGCGTGACTGGTTAAATCATAATCTGATCTATAATTACATGCTACAAGTTCAAGCCAACCAATAGTTGTTTCAACTTCAAAATCAAATGCAACTTCAGCATAGAATGCTTTTTCTTTATTTCCTAATTTTCTAAATCTACTTTTTGAAATATCAATTCCGGTTTTTTCATAAAATTCTGTTAAAATTCCTAAATAATATGCCACAAATTTATTTGGAACAGTCCCTGATTCTAAAGCCTCTTTACAAGTCATAGAAATTGGTTTATCTTCTGTTTGTACTCGAATTACAGTATTTTCTACTTCTGAAAATTTATCAACACTGTCTAATCTTGTTGGATTACAAAAAACTTCGATTTCTGCTTGATAAAATTCTCTTAGGCGAAGTAAACTTTGTCTAGGTGCAATTTCATTTCTAAAACTTTTTCCAACTTGAGCGATTCCCAAAGGAAGTTTTCCTCTCATAGTTTTGAAAAGTCTTGGAAAATCAACAAATATTGATTGACATGTTTCAGGTCTGAGATATGCTTCTTCTTCTTGAGGACCAATACCAACTTTAAACATCATATTGAATTTTTTGGTTGAACTAAAATCACCTTTACATTTTGGACATTGTATTTTATTTTCTTTAATTGCATTATCAAATTCAATTAAATCTGCACTTTCAGGAATCTCAATATTTGCAATTTCAGCGATTGTTCTATCTGCTCTAAATGTTGAATTACATTTTGTACATTTTATTATTGGATCTGCAAAATTACCTAGATGACCTGATGCTTCAAAAACTGATTTAGACATAATTTGAGAACCATCAATTTCCATCATTCCATCTCTACGGATTAATTCTCTTCTCCATAATTCAAGAAATTTATTTTTTAAACTAACTCCAGATGGTCCATATTCCCAAAATCCTGCATTTGCATCTGAATAAACTTCACAACTTGGGAAATAAAATCCTCTTTCAAGTGCTAATTTCATTACTTCTTCATAATTCATTATTCATTTACCTCTACAATTGTATACATTTCTATGCATATCCCTTTGCTATTTTGACATTTTCAAAATCATCTCTGTCATCATCAATAGGTGTTTCTAAAATTATTGGAATTTTTTTCTTGTTTGCAAATTTAACAACTGATTTGATTCCTTCCTCTCCTATTCCACCTAATCCTAAATGATAATGTCTATCAAGATTACATCCTAATTCTCCTCTTGCATCATTCAAATGAAGAATTTTCAAATTTTTTATTCCAACATGTTTATCAAATTCTTTAAAAGTTTCTTTTACTTTTTCTTCTGTACGTAAATCATAACCTGCAACAAATGCATGACATGTGTCAAGACAAACACCAAATTTCTTTTCTGGTTTTAATTGTTTAAAAATTTCACCAAGTTGTTCAAAATCTGAACCAACAGAATTTTTCTGTCCTGCAGTATTTTCTAGTAAAATCATTACGTCATTTTTTGTTTGACCAGCTTTTGTTAAAGCTTCTACTAATTTTTTTATTCCTGCTTCTTCACCAGTTCCTAAATGACTACCAAGATGTGTAACTAAATATGGTATTCCTAATTGTGCACATCTCTCAACTTCATTAATCAATGTTTTAACCGATTTTTCAAAGCCATCATTTTTTGGAGTAGCTAAATTTGGTAAATATGGCATATGTGCACATGTTGCTAATCTATCGATTTTACTTTCTTTTAGTTTTGATTTGAACAAGTCAATATCCTCTTTTGTTAGATCTTTTGCATGCCATCCTCTTGGATTTCTTGTGAATATCTGAAATGCTGAACATTCTCTTTCAACTGCATTATCAATCGATTTATCTATTGAACCTGATATTGAGACATGGCAACCTACTTGCATACTTAAGGAATTTCTTAAAACATAATTTAAACCAGCGTTAAAAAATTAAGAACCAGATTTTTATGTAAATTATTCAATTAACTATTATGCTAGTACTTGGGCAAGATGAAAAAGCAAAATATCCATTTTTGGCTGATGCTGGTGAATATTTGAAGGATAAGGGCTTTTCTTTATCTCAATTTGGAAGTGATCCTGTTTTAAAATTATCAGTTGAAAAAGCACTACATAGAATCAAAGTTGCAGCAGCTGGTGAGGTGTATAAATCAGATTTAATTGATGGTCAAGCATCAAAAGATTATGTTCTTGAAAGAGAAGTGTTTTCTTTTCTTTTAGCTATAGTTTTGATCAAATTAACTGGGATGTCTACTCTTGTCAAAAGATTTGCTTTAGCTGAAGCTAGAAGAGCAGAAAATTATTTAGAAAAAGATTTAGGAAATGCATCTAATAAATCAAAGATTGACTTAGCAACTAGAATAATTTATGATTTATTTAATATTGAAATAATTAAAGAAAATGATTTTTTTGTTATGCCTGTATCTGATTACTTAAAACACTCTGTAACTTTTCATGAACGTGAATGGAAATTAATCAATAGACATGTTGAAAATGGTAAAGTATTCCTTACCCCGGATAAAACAGTCAGACTAATTCGAAAAGAATTAGGTAATTACATTAGTTCTAAAATTACAAATGCACCAAAGCCATCTATGATTCCTGGACTTGAAGACATTGTTGATGAATTAATTACGATTTCTAAAAAACTCACACCAACTTACACCATTACCACTGGTGAATATCCACCGTGCATCAAACATGCAATTGATGTACTTGAAAAAGGTGAAAATCTTCCACATTCTGGAAGATTTATGCTTGCAACTTTTCTTTTATCGCGAGGTCAAACAGTTCAACAAATTGCTCCTCTATTCAAAAATGCTCCTGATTATAATCCTCGAGTAACGCTTTACCAACTTAATCATCTTGCTGGAACCTCAGGCAGTACAACAACATATGCTTGTCCTTCTTGTGAAAAATTAAAAACACAGGATCTTTGTTATATCACAAAAGAATGTGATAATATCATCAATCCTTCTCAATTTGGAAAAAAGAGAAAATAATGAATGAAAATGACATTAAATTTTTAGAGGATTCATTTAAAAAATATTATTTCAATCATTTTGAACTTATACCTATTCCTCAACGAACATCTGAAAGAGAATTTGGATTTCAAAAATTTAATTCTGGTTTTTTTAATAGACATATTTCATTGAAAGATGATAAAGAATTACGACTATTATTTATGCAAAATTCTCCTTCTGATGTTTATTGCTCAAATGCATATTATGCATTTCCAAATTCTCCGATGAATGAAAAAGATTGGCAAGAAGCTGATTTAATTTTTGATATTGATGCTAAAGATCTTAATCTATCATGCAGATCTAATCATACAATTTCTATTTGTAATCAATGCAATGAGATTACAAAAAATAATAATCAGTGTACAAAATGTAATTCAAGTAAATTAGAAAAAAAGTCTCTACCTTGTAAAACTTGTATTGATGCATCAAAAGTTGAAGTTCAAAAATTAATTGATATTTTAATAAATGATTTAGGAATTGAAAAAGAAAATATTCAAACCTATTTTTCTGGAAATGAAGGATTTCATGTTTATGTTTTTAATTCACAATTCCAAAAACTAGGTTCAAAAGAAAGATCCGAACTTGTAGATTATATCATGTTTCGTGGAGCTATTCCTGAAACATTTGGAATGAAAAAATTTAAACCGAATCGTTCATCATTTCCAGATTTCGATCAAAAGGGATGGAATGGAAGATTTTCTAAACAAGTTTTTGGTTCTAAATCAAAACGTTCAAAAATTATTTCTGAATTACTTGAAAACGGCTATTCATTATTTCAAAAAACACTTGATAATGTTTCAGAACAGATCGGCGTTAAAATTGATCCTAATGTAACAATGGATATCCATAGAATTTTTAGATTGCCTGGTTCAATCAATAGCAAAAGTGGTTTAACTAAACTTCTTTGTGACGATATCACAAAATTTGATCCATACAATGATGCATGTTTTCTTAATGATGAACCTATTGAAGTCTTAGCAACATGTCCAATAGAATTTAAATTAAAAAATAAAAAATTTGGTCCATTTTTGAATGAAAAAGTTACAATCCCAACTTACGCTGCAGCCTATTTAATTTGTAAAAAATTAGCAACAATTGCTTAATTTTGCTGGTAAGGCTTTAATTTAGTGAATCACGACTCAATGTGATTTTGTATAGCGCAACTTCTGATAAGCAGACACCTCCACCTGATACTGGTAAATTTATCAGGCTAGGCATTATTGCAATTATAGGCATTGTAATTTTTGCAATGGTGGGAAATCAAGCAGTAGTATTATCAATGAATTTTACTGAATTTGGAGAACAATTCACCAAGCCATTATACTATACCATTCTTTCGGCTTTAATTTTATCCGCAATTTCACTAATTCGTGTAAATATTGGAAGTAGATCCTCCATTTTCTGGTATGGTATCAATACTGCAATCGGATTTATTGCTCGAGGTCCACAACCATCAGTTTCAACAGATGTTCAAAGTTTCAGAGATTACAAATTAACCTCTCCTCAATTCATTCTTTGGCAAATAACTAAGATTCTGTTATTTGGAGCATTTTTTGCAAATATCATGTTTGGATTTGCAGCAATGTCATTTATTGATGGAAATACTTTGGGTGTTGAAAATTTACCAAACTTATTCTCTTTACCATTTGTAACACCTGATACAAATCCAAACTATGCATCTGAACAAGTTGTTCCAATGATTCCCGCATTAGTTATATTGATTCCACCAATTCTTGCTGCAATTGGTTTACGTTTAGTTCTCTATGTTGGTATTCATCGAATTATTGATGTTGTTACAAGTTATTTGAAAGATTCTAAGGAAGGTAAACCACGTTATCTAAATTATGTCTCTACTGTTGAAGGAATCTTTGGAATTGCAATTTTATGGGTTGGACTAAATCTTTTCTTTACTGATCAAATTGATTATAATACAAGATATGTAATAGGTGGAACTCTTGCAATTGGTGCAGCTTTAATTGCATTTTCATTAATTGATAGAATTAGAGCACGTGTGTTAACTCACATGTTTAAGCGTGATGTAATTATTAGATTTGCCACTATTCTTCTAATTGGGTTAATTGTTGGTGGTACTGTCGCAGTAAACAATAGTATTGCTGATGCCAAGAAAATTGAATTTTTAGGACCATATACTGCTCAACAAATTGGTGTTAATAGACATCTAGGAGAATTAAATAATGTTCAAGAAAATATTCATGATGTTCAATTAACATCAGTTTCTTCAAATAATATCAAAAATTATGTTAAACAAAATAGTGATGTACTAGATGTAATTCGAGTTTGGGATTGGGAAGCTGCCTTTGCTAAATTAAAACCTGAAATTGGATTAATCCCATACGTTGATTTTGAAGATAATGATATTCTCAGATTTAACAATACTTTGTATTGGACTGCCTCAATGAAACCTATTTTGCCAACTTCAGTAAGTCTTGATAATAGATGGTACAATGAACATCTTGTTTATACTCACGTTCCAGAAGGATTTTTGACTTTAGAAGCAACTGATGGTCAAATTGTTGATAGTAGTGACTTTTTCCAACAGAGAGAAATTTACTACGGTGAAGGTGGTTTATTTGAACAAACATGGTCTGGTTATCCAACTGGAAGAGGTGATACAAGTGCAGAATTAGGAGGTGTATCTTATTCAGGAGCTGGAGGTTTGGATGTTCCACCACCATTAAGTTGGATTTTTGAACCAAACTTTTTGCTTTCTTTCCCAGGTGAATCTGTACACATTATGAGATACAAAGATGTTAATGATAGAATGCAAACATTGTATCCATATTTCTTATATGATCTATTTGGAAAAGAATTGGATTCATTGCCTGTAACTGATGGTGAAAATTCTTACTGGTTAATCCCATTAATTATTGGATTTGATACACGTGATGTTCCATGGTCTGTTGGTAATCCGTATTTACGATTAGTAGGTTATGCGCTTGTTGATTCGTATAATGGTGATATTCAATTATTGAAAACTGGTGATGATTTCTTTACAGACATGTTTGCTGAACAATATTCAGAACAATTCAAACCAATGCCAGCTTGGTTAGAAGAACAAATTAGATATCCAGTTGAATTATTTAATTGGAAAACTGAAATGTATAATATTTACCACGTAACAAATGTTGAAACATTTATTCAAGCAAATGAATTTTATGAAATTCCTAGAGGACTTGACACATATTATGTTGAGGCAAAACCACCTGGATTTGAACAAACATCATTTTTGGGATTACTTTCATTGGAATTGAAAGGCTCACAAGGAAGAAATCTTGCAGGTTACATGGTTGTAGAAAATGATCTTGCTAATTTAGGCCAACTACAATTTTATGAAATTCCATTAGATTCTGAAACTAAATTAATTGGACCTACTGCAGTAAGAGAAGCTCTTGACAGAGATCCTGAATTTGCTCAATTGAAAACATTATTGAGAAATCCAAGAATTGGTGATAATATTTTGTATCGTGTAGGTGATCATGACGTATACTTTATTCCTGTTTATACAGCAGGAGCAGGTGGTGTTGTAGCACAATTAGGTACAATTGCTGCAGTTGGTGCAGCATTTAATGGGGAATATTTCGTTGGATTAGGTGATACACAAGAAGAAGCATTCGAACAATATTTGAAAAAGGTATCTGGTGTAGCATCTACAACAACAACAGCTGATGACGATTATGTTGAATTATTAAAATCAGATAGAATTGATATAATAAAATCTGTATTTGAAAATAATGAAATTGCAATTGCTGAACCAACATCAATTCAAATTCCATTATCCTTCAACGAAGGTGAATTATTCTTCTTTACTGAAGATGATCGTGCAGATACAGAGGAATTCTTAACTGAGTTCATAGATGACTTTGTAAAACCACGCAGTGATAGAGTATTCATGTGGGAAGAAGAGACAATTCTCAATATTGGTACTGTATATGTAAAAGATGGATTACCTGAAATACATTATGTATCAATTGAGGTTGGTAACTAATTGCTTCTTGTTGTTGATAACGGTTCTATCTACACAAAACAATTAACTGATTTTTTAAATCAAAAAAAAATTATTTTTGAAAAATTTTCCCCTGAAAATTTAAATTTAGATTCATTAAACAAATACGAATCAATTATTTTATCTGGAAGAAGAAAAAATAATAAAAAAGTCAATCAAGTAAACTCAAAAATAATTAATTTTTCAATAAATCATAATAAAAAATTACTTGGGATTTGTTACGGTGCAGAAATTTTAGCTCTTACACTTGGAGGTACTATTAAAAAAACAATATCAATTCAAAAGGGTGATGAAATTATTGAAATTTTACAAAATGATTTAATCTCAAAAAAATCAATTAATGTTTTTGAAAGTCATGCATTTGAAATTTCTAAATTACCTAATATGCTCGTTGTAACTGGTAAATCCAAGAATTGTAAATATGAAATTATTCAACATAAGGAAAAACCAATCTTTGGAACTCAATTTCATCCTGAAATGAGTATTGATGGAAATAATTTAATTGAAAATTTTTGCTCACTTTGATTGATATTAATAACTCTCAAAATTTCTTGTAAATATGGATGAAGAGGCTGCTCATCAATTACTCTTACCTTTAGTTGAAGACGAAAATATTTGTCTTCCATTACCAATCAATGTTGTATCTAGATATTGGAATATTGAATTACCTATGGCAGAAGCCATAGATTCTGCAAAAAAATATTCTGATTTTAATGGAAGTATAATGATTGAAGGAATTGAACTTGCCGAAAGACATGGTTTATCCTGTAAAATTGTTCATTCATCATTAAATGAATTAAAAAAAATTATTGATTCAGGAATACCACCAATTGTAATTCTTCCAGGAATTCCTGAAATTACACAACATGCTTCAGTAATTACTGGCTATGATGAGGATGAAAAAACAATTTTACACTATATTCAAAAAGGTAATCAAGAAGGAGAACAACAAGAAGGTGCAATTCCTCAAGAAATTTTTGATAGAGAGTGGTCTGAAGAAGGAAAACTAATGATAATTATCTCTCCACCAGATATTTTATCAAAAATTTCATTAGAAAATGATTCTCAAAACAAGTCTAATCGTTTATGCTTTGAGTCTGAAAAACAAAATATCTTACAAAATTATACTGAAGCACTTTCATCACTAAAAGAATCTATAGAACTTGATTCAAACAATTCGACTGCTTTACATTTGTATGCAACAATGTTAAATCAACAAAACTCACCAGAATGTATTTCATTTTATGAGCAAAGTTTCAAAATCAATGCCAGATCATATTTAACATTTAATGGATTAGGAAATTTTTATTTAAAAACAAATGAATTTGAAAAAGCAGAGAAATTTTACACTAAAGCAATTGAAATTAATCCAAAAAGATCTGCCAAAATTTACAAAAATCGTGCATATCTACGTGAAAAATTAAATAAAAATTCTGATGCAAAAGATGACCTCAAGTCATATTTGAAATATTTTCCAAAAGCACCTGACAGAGGAATAATAGAACAAGCAATTAGAGAAATCTAATGCGGAATACGGGATTTGAACCCGTGACCTTCAGCTTGGGAAGCTGACGTCATACCAGACTAAACTAATTCCGCTCATTGAATAATTTTCAAATATGATTAAATATCTTGATTGAAATAGTACTGCATGGATGCAAAATGTCCTGAATGTGAAAGAGTTGCAATTTTGGATGATGATGTTACTAACGTAAAATGTCCTCATTGTAATTTTGAAGCAGATTATGATACATATCTTGAGATAATGAAAGATCATGCTATGAATATGGCATCAGATTATATTCCAGATCGACCTGGAATGTGATTACCAATAATTGCCTTTATCTGAACAATCTAAATGGGCTCCACAATTTGGACAAAACATATGACATGCTTGCATGTCCACCATTTTGTTTTCACATCTTGGACATGTGATCTCTTCACCCATGACTATCTATAGAAATATTGATTTAAAAATAATGTCCAAAGGTTAATTAGTACTTCAAAGTTTTTTTCGAATACTTGGCAAACTTCAAGCTTACAATATCCGATATTAAAGGAAAGTCTCTATCTAAGGAACTTAAAGATAGTGATGCAAATCCATTGTTAGGATTACAATTAGGAAATGAAACAGATGCTGCAGTTGTTGGTCTTAGTGGAAAATTAAAACTAACTGGTGGTAGTGATAAATCTGGAGTTCCAATGAGAGATGATGTTCACGGTTCAGCAAGAAAACGTGTTTTACTTTCAAAAGGTGTTGGATTACAAGATGCAGAACATGGTGATCGAGTAAGAAAATTAATTCGTGGAAATACAATCTCTGAAGAAATTTATCAAATAAATTGTAGATTTGATGGTGAATTACCAGTTGAAGCACCTGCTGAAGAAGCAGCTGAAGAAACTGAAGATAAGAAAGAATAACTTAACATATACCGATTCTATATTTTGACTCATGCATTGGCGAGAAACTCTTCCTAATTGGTACATTGAAAAATATGGTTATCAACCATGTGTCAATATAGGAACTTCTGGTCATGTAGATCATGGAAAAACTAGTCTTATTCAAGCATTAACAGGTTCATGGACTAGTGTACACAGTCAAGAATTAAAACGTGGAATCACAATACGTGTTGGTTATTCTGATGCTGCATTTTACAAATGTAAAAAATGTGAAGAACCATTAGGATACTCAACAACTCCAAAATGTAATAATTGTGGAGATGAAAGTGAATTATCTAGAGTTGTAAGTTTTGTAGATAGTCCTGGACACGAAAGTTTGATGGCAAATATGCTTTCAGGTTCTGCATTAATGGATGGTGCATTATTATTAGTTGCAGCAAATGAACAAGTTCCTAAACCACAAACAAAAGAACATCTTTTAGCTCTTCAAACTCTTGGAATTAAACAAATAGTTGTACTTCAAAATAAAGTAGATTTACTTTCTAGAGATGAAGTATTAGCAAATTATAAGGATATTACAAAATTTGTTAAGGGTACTAATGCAGCAAAATCTCCAGTTATTCCAATTTCAGCTCAATCTGGTTTGAATCTTGATGCTTTAATCGGTTTAATTGAATCCACTATTCAAACACCTGAACGAGATGAAAAAGCAGATCCAGTAATGCATGTTTTACGTTCTTTTGATGTAAACAAACCTGGAATTAAATTAAAAGATATCAAAGGAGGTGTAATTGGTGGAAGTTTGACTCAAGGAATTTTTAATGTTGGTGATGAGATTGAAATTAAACCTGGTTTAATTAATGAAAAAAAGAAATCTTATGAACCAATTCTTACAGAAATTACATCATTAGGAACAGCTGCAGGAATTGTTGAATCAGTTAAACCTGGAGGCTTAGTTGCAATTGGTACAAAATTAGATCCATCTATGACTCGAAGTGATTCATTTATTGGTTCAGTAATTGGTAAACCTGGAACACTTCCAGAAAATTCTACAAAACTAAAACTAAGTGTGAATTTGTTTGATTCAGCTGTAGGAACTACTGAAGATATTAAAGTAAATCCTATTCAAAATGGTGAATTACTTAGATTAAACATAGGAACTGCCCCAATTTTAGGTCAAGTCAAAAAAGTCAAATCATCTAATATAGAAATTGAACTTAGACGTCCTGCTTGCATATTTGAAGATGGTCATGTCGCGATAAGTAGAAGAATTGCAGAAAGATGGAGATTGATTGGTGCAGGTATAGTTGGTTGAAGTAATCTGTGATACAAATTTTTTAATTCATTTAGCAACTAGAAGAATCAAAAATATTGATAATTTAGATACAGAAATAGGCTCAATTTATTTTTCTGTTCCAGAAGTTGTTAAAAATGAATTAATTAGATTACAACAAATTCCAGAAAAAAATCAAGAAATTACTGCAACATTAAATTTCATAAAAAAATTAAAAGTAATTCCAATTAATGGAGTTTATGCAGATCAAGAATTAATTAATTATGTAAAAAATAATCGCAGTATAATTGGCACAATGGATAAAGATCTTAAAAATAAAATAAAAAAACTTGATAGTTCTATTTTATCAATTCATAATGATAAGATAGTTCTTGAAAGTTAGAAAACTTTATTTTTCAAATAATTTATTGAATTTTATGTCTGAATTTGCAATAATTTGTTCTGATTTTGATGATGGTGCTGAGATTCCAAATCAATTTGGTTATAAATTTGAAAATAAAGAACCAAAATTAGATTTTAAAAATATTCCAGATGGGACTAAAAGTATTGGATTGATAATGGATGATCCTGATGCAGTAGCAGCAGTAGGAAAAGTTTGGGTCCATTGGTTACAATATTTTGATTATCCATCAAAGAATTCAATTGTTGAAGGAAAAACAGATTTTGATGAGATTGGATATGGAGGACCTGCACCACCTAATGGTAGACATACATACATTTTCAAAGGATATGCTCTTGATACTGTCTTAGATTTGAAAGAAGGTTATTCTAAAAAAGAACTAGAAGATTTGATGAAAGATCATATTATTGAAGAAGCAAAATTTACAGGAACTTTTGCACCTTAACTTTATTTTTTAGGAATATCTTTCTGCTAATCTATATCTCATGTATTTATCATCAGGTGAAAATTTAGCTGGATGCACAGATTTTGTCTCTTCACCACATTTTGGACACTTATTTTTTAAAGTATAGTGACTACACTTTGAGCATTTTCTTAGTTGAAATCTCATTTTAATTTTCTCTTGTTTTTTTGGAATCTTCTCTTGTAAATTTGAATGAACCTTTTTTCTTTTCTATGTTAGTTTGAATTTCTTGAATTATAGGTTTTAGTGATTTTTCAGCTGATTTGAAATCTTCAGAAGTTATTGATATTCGGTATTTTGGTGCACCCAAATATGTAATATCTAATGTTGAGTCTTTTTTGATTACATCCAATAATGTTTTTTTAATTATTTCAACTCCATCTGATTTATTATTGGTAATTTCCATAATTCCTCTAATTTCTACTGATGGTAATTTTATTTTTGAACAAATTTCTTCAATTGCACTTGAAGTCTTTTTTGTAAATTTTAATTCTTTAACTGCAATAATTCCATTTCTTGCAATTTCCATAAATGCATCATAGACTGAATCAAATTTTGTGTATATTTTATCTTCAATTTTTTCAATTTCTTCATCAGATAGTTTTGCTTTATCTTTTACATTTTGTAATAATGTTTTTCCTTTTTCAAATTTTTTAACTTCTTTTAACTTCTGTTTTTTTTGGTCTTTAGATACTTGTTTTAATGATAAATCTATATCTCCTGCTTTCACTTTTTTTACTAGTAAAACTTTCTTTTCTCCATCTTTTACAAATCGATTAACTGATCTAATCCAACCTGGTGCAATCTCAGAAATATGTAAAAATCCTTGAATATCCTCATATTCGTCTAACGTGACATATGCACCATGATCCATCACTTTAGTAACTGTGGCTAAGATGATTTCACCCTGTTCAGGCATTTCTTGAATTTCAGTCGACAATTCTTCTAAAAATCTCCAATCTGTAAATTAATGTTGCTCGTTAGAAGTCTATTCCTTCTTTTGCTTTTATGCCCTTTTGAAATGGATGCTTAATTTCTCTCATTTCTGTTACTAAATCTGCTGCTTCAATTACTTCTTCTTTTGCATAATTACCTGTTAATACTAGATCCACATTTTCTGGTTTTGATTTAATTAATTCCAAAACGTCTTCAAGAGAAATTAAATTAAGATTAACTGCATAATTTATTTCATCTAAAATTATAATATCATACTTTCCTGATTGGATCTTTTCATTACTGATTTTAATTGCCTCTTTTGCAACTTTTTGATGATCCTCTTTTGGACTTTTGTCATCTATTATACCAACAAATCCTTTACCTATAGCAACCATTTCAAATTCAGGTTCCAATAGTTTTGATGATTCCATTTCACCGTAATGCCAGGAACCTTTGATAAATTGAATCATACATATTTTCTTTTTATATCCAGTAGCTCTTAATGCAATTCCTAATGCAGCAGTTGTTTTTCCTTTACCTTTTCCAGTATAAACAATTGTTAATCCATTTTTACTCATAATTATTAGTAAATTATTATCAGTAAAAACATTCGTTATTTTTACAAGGTATCAATTTAAATAAAAAAAAAATTCTACACATACATTGAAAATACCAAGAATTGTTTTAGCAGGAGCAACTAGTGGGGTTGGAAAAACATCGATCACATGTTCAATAATTTATGCATTACAGAAAAGAGGTTTTTCAGTTCAACCATTTAAGGTAGGTCCTGACTACATTGATCCAAGTTATCTGTCAACTATTTCAAAAAATGAAACGTATAATCTTGATGTATGGTTAATGGGTAAAAAACAAGTTTTAGAAAGTTTTGTAACCCATTCAAATTCAGATATTTCTGTTATTGAAGGCGTTATGGGATATTATGATGGATTTGAAGGTAATTCTAATCATGCTAGTACTCATCATGTAGCATCCATAACTAAATCTCCTGTAATTTTAGTTTTAGATGCTAGTAAAACTGCTCGTTCTATTGGTGCAACAGCTTTAGGATTTCAAAAATTTCATAAAAATTCCAGAATTGTTGGAATCATTTTGAATAAAATCGGAAGTAAAAAACATGAAATTCTTTGTAGAGATGCATTAGAAAAAACAAAATTACCTATAATTGGTGTAATTCCAAAAAACCCAATTTTAAATTTAGAGTCTAGACATCTTGGATTAATTTCTACATATGATAATAAGATTTTAAAAAATAAATTAGAAAAGATTACAAAAATTATCTCAGAATCATTAGATATAGATGAAATTTTAAAAATTATTAAAAATCCAATTTCTATTCCTAAAAATAAAATTAAAACCAATAAAAAATCTCAAGTTAAAATCGCAGTTGCTTTAGATAATTCTTTTAATTTCTACTATGATGATAATTTGAATGCATTAAGACGTAATGGTGCATCACTAACATTTTTTAGTCCAATTAAAAATAAAAAAATTCCAAAATGTGATGGGTTGTATATTGGTGGAGGATTTCCTGAAATATTAGGAAATGATTTATCAAAAAATCAAATTATGAAAAAATCAATAAAAAAATTATCTGAAAATAATTTTCCTATTTATGCAGAATGTGGTGGATTGATGTATCTTACCAAATCTATAACAAATAATAAGAAAAAATACAAAATGGTTGGTTTGATAGATGCTGAAACTATTATGACAAAAAAAATGAGGCTAAATTATACCAAAGGAAAATTATCTAGTAGAAATATTCTCTCAAACACTTTACATAAATTTCGAGGTCATGAATTTCATTATTCTCAATTAGAATCAGTTGCATCTGATTCAAAATTTGCTTTTGATTTAGAAATTGGAGAAGGAATTGAAAATCATAAAGATGGAATTATTCAAAATAACACTCTTGCTTCATATGGTCATCTTTATTTTGATAGTTCTAATTATGCACAAATTTTTGTGAATAATTGTATGAGTAATTCCCGAAAGTAGTTGTAAATTGAGATAAAAGTGGAAACCTCCTTTCCGGCAAAAGCAAGGAGGGCTCTATGATTCCTATTTGTTTGTGTATACAACAAAATGCTATTCATTCTATTAAAATATCATCAAAATTTGATCCTAGTGATAATTTGATTTAGATAATAAAAAAACTAATTCTTTTTACATTGTTTTTAGAAATTTTCCAGAATCACTTCTAATTTGTTTTTTCTTATCTTCAGACATATTTCTAATAGTTGAAAACACTGTCCAAAGTCTTGGATTTTTTTCTAATTTCTTTTGATTTTTTAAAAAAAAGTTCCAATAAAGATAATTGAATGGACATGCATTTTTACCATTTTTTACTTTAACATCATATTCACAATTTTTACAATAATCTGACATTTTATTGATATAATTTCCACTTGCTGCATATGGTTTGGAACCAAGAATTCCTCCATCTGCATAAAGAATCATTCCATGTGTATTGGGTAATTCTACCCATTCAAATGCATCAGCATACACAGAAAGATACCAATCACAAATTTGTTTAGGCTCAATTCCTGCAATTAATGCAAAGTTTCCAGTAATCATTAATCTTTGAATATGATGTGCATATGCTTCTTCTTTTGTTTGGTTAATACAATTCTTCATACAATTCATTTTTGTTTCTCCATTCCAATAAAAATTTGGAATTTTATTTTTTGCATTAAAAAAATTTGTTTGATTGTACTTTGGCATGTAATGCCAATAAATCCCTCTGACATATTCCCTCCATCCCAAAATTTGTCTTACAAATCCTTCTATTGATTCAATAGGTAAATCTTTTTTTTGTAATACTTTTTGAATTACATCATGCGGATTTAATAATCCTATATTTAGATAAATTGATAATACTGAATGATAAAGAAATTTTTCTTTTTCTTTCATTGCATCTTCATATGGGCCAAAAAATTCTAATCTATTTTTAATAAAATCATCTAAACTTTCTAATGCATCCTTCTTTGTTGTAGCAAACCAAAATGGTTCTAAATCTCCAAAATGTTTTGTAAATTCTTTTTTTAATTGTGTAATTACACGTTGTGTGATTTTATCTGGTTTGCAAATTAATGGTAAGGGAATTTTTGGATGATTTTTTGGTAATCTTTTTCTATTTTTAATATCATAATTCCATTTTCCGCCAATTGGTTTTTCTTTTTCATCAATGAGAATCTTGTATTTTTTTCTCATTTTTTGATAAAAATTTTCCATTTTTAGATCTTTTCTAGAATTTGCCCATTCTGCAAATTCATCTATTTTACAAAAAAATCTTGTATCTTCTAAAATTGTTACAGGAATATCTAGTAATTTTTCCCACTTTTCAACCTCTTTTAATACACGATACTCACTGGGATGCGTAATTTTGATGCTTTTTGGATTAAATTTCTTGCATTGATGCTCTAATTCCTTTGTAAAATTTTCCTTTGATTTATCAAATTCAACATACGTTACATCAAATTCATTTTTTTTAAGTTCGTCAGCAAAATGCCGCATTGCACTAAGTATCAAAACAAGTTTTTTCTTATGGTGATTTGCATATTCGATCTCATTTGAAACTTCCATCATCAAAATTTTATCATCGTTTTTTTGGATTTTCTCTAATGAAGAAATTTCAAAAGATAATTGGTCTCCTAAAATTACTATTAAATTACGAACCACATTAACTCAATTTTAAATAAATTTCTTAATTAATTACCCTTCTTTTTAATCATAAATTTTTTAACATTAATTTGATGACTCTGCTCTAATTAATTTAAAAATTGCATTAATTATTGCTGAAGCTGAAGAACTACCCCCTTTTCTTCCTAAATTCGTTATGAATGGTGTTCCTTCTAATTTTGACAATTCCTCTTTTGATTCTGGTGCACAGATAAATCCAACTGGAATTCCAATTATTAATGCCGGTTTTACAATTCCTTCTTTTACCATTTCAATAACTTCCATTAAAGCAGTTGGTGCATTTCCTATAGCAACTATTCCGCCATCGATATCATCTTTTGCTACTCTCATTGAAACTTGAGAACGTGTTTTTCCTTCATCTTTAGCTTGTTGCATTATTTCTGGTTTTGATATATTACAAATTATTTCATTGCCAAAATCCTTTGGATTTTGTTTATTTAGACCACCTATTACTCCATTTACATCTACTACAATACTACATCCATTTTTCAAAGCATTCATTCCACTTTCTATCGCATCTTTTTGAAAAATGAGCCTATTTTTATCAGCAAAATCAAAATCAGCAGTAGAATGAATAATTCTTCTTACAATAGGCCATTCTTTTTCATTATAATTGTGTGAACCAATTTCGTCTTCAATCATTTTCATACTGGCATCTTCAATTGATTGACCTTTCTTAGTTTGCATCTTCCACTTCCTTTGCTCTTTCTAATATTAAATCTACCATTTTTTGATCTGTTCCAATATGTTGTGTAATGTAGCTTTTTTGAATACTAGAATTTTCTAATGCAGGAATCAAATCATTATTGATATCAGTTTTAACGTGTGCTCCCTCATGAAGGAAATAAAAAACATTTACTAGCACATTTGGATTATTTTTTTCACAACTTTTAATTCCTTCAAAAATATCTGGCTGTTCAATTTCTAACCATGATCTACTAACATTTCTATAATTATTTTTTAATTCATTTACAATATAATCAAGTGATCTTTGCGCATTAGGATCTACACTTCCATGACCGATAATCATTACATCTACATCTTTATTTTCTAAAGTAATTTCATTTTCTTTTAATGTTGAGTCAATTCTACTTTGAACTATTCCTGCCAAAGTTTTATGCATCATCATTGGTTTAGTAACAAGAAATTTTACTTTGGTATCTTTTTGGAATTTCATTACATCTGTAACTGCATTTTTTACTTTTTTTCCTGGATATAGAAAATATGGAACTATAGTTAATGAATCAATATTTTGTTTTAATGCTTTTTCAATCCCATCTTCAATATATGGTGGTTCTACTTCTAAAAAGCAAAAATCAACAAAAGAATATTCTCCTTTTCCTCTAATTCCTTCACAAATTACTTCTAATTCTTCAGATGCTTCTCTCTGTCTACTTCCTCTGTCAATTAATAATAATCCTCTATTCATTCCATTTTCCTCGCTATTGCCACCGTTAAATTTGGTGGGAATTTCTGCTTTTCTACAATTAATTCCCCTTTTGACACTTTAATTGCAGCAGCCTCTGATACACTTGCTGTTCCTTCAAATGCTTTAACTGTATTAGAAGGATTTGGAGTAATTATTTCCGCAAGTTCTTCTCTATCAACATACTCTACTGGAATTTTCATTTCTTTTCCAAGTTCAATTAACCCTTTAACATCTTCAGGTTTTTTTATTGAAACTAGTTTGGCAATGGATTTAGAACTCAAATTGAATTTATCTAAGCAAAATTCTATCCCTTCTTTGATTGTATCTTTTGTTGTATCCCAATGTAATCCAATTCCAATAACTAAACTTTCAGGACGATAAATTACCGATTCTTGCGATAATTCATTATCAATTACTTTATCTGAAATTATTAAATGTGCTTTAGAATTTGATTTTTTTAATTCATCTAAACTATCATAAATTTTTACATTTTTCGGTAATTGTTTGTACCATTCTTTGTTACCTGTTTGTTGATAAACACCTATTGGTTCTTCATTTACCATATGTGCACTGATTTTTGTTACTGTTGTTTCATCATCAATTTTCCAACCAAATTCTTTACCAACTAAATCTACTGCAATTGTTTTGTTTACATCTGCAGCAGTTGTAATTACTGGCAATGCATTTAATTTCTCTGCAATTTGTTGAGTTAATTCATTGGCTCCGCCAATATGACCTGACAAAACACTAATTACAAAATTTGTTTTATCATCAATTACAATTACTGCAGGATCTGTTTTTTTATCCTTCAAATGAGGTGCAATTAATCTAATTACTGCACCTAATGAAAAAAGGCAAATTAATGCATTAGAATTTTTAAAAAGTTCAATTATTTTATTTGTTGTAGCCTCAGAATACCATGTAATTTCACTATTTTTATTAGATAATTTTTCTGGTGCAAAAACATCCCAATTAGGAAATAATTCCTTAAGTTTTTCTCCAATTATTATGCCATTTTTTGTAATTGCAAGAACAGATACCTTTTCCATAATCAAAAATTTTCAACTTTAATAAAATACCTTACTCTTATGATTTTCTAGCAAGGATCTGTCCTTCAAAATCAAACAATATTACATCAATTGGAACTTTTTCTTCTGAATGTTTTCTCATGTGCCTATGTGTTTCACTACAAATTAGTTCAAAAAATCCAGTAATGTTATTTTCTTTGATTATTTCTGAAACATGTCTTGCTGTATTTGCTTTTTTAATACTTTGAATAACTTCTTCATTTGCATTTGATTTTTTTGCTAATTCTGATAAAAAATTCATATCCACTTTTGATCCTTTCACGTGAGTCTGTTTTACACCTGCAGCCATTTTGGCCAGTTTCCCAATAAATCCTACAACATATGCTTTTTTGATATTTTTTCTACCACATTGCTGTATTGTATATCCTGAAAAATCTCCCATTTGTACAAAACAGTGAATTGGTAAATCAACAATTTTTTTTGCATATTCTTCACTTCTTCCACCTGTTGTTAATACTACAGTTTCATTACCTGCAGCAATTGCTACATCCAAATTTTGTCTAATTGATGCTGCATATGATGCTGTAGAAAATGGAATTACAATTCCACTTGTACCTAAAATTGAAATTCCATCTTTGATTCCTAATCTAGGATTATCCGTTTTTGGTGCTAATTCTTTTCCTTTTGGTACTGAAATTACAACTCTAATTCCTTTTTTACTCAAAATTTCTTTTCCAACATCTCTTAAATTTTCATGAATCATTTTTTTTGGTACAGGATTAATTGCAGGTTTCCCAATTTCTAATCCTAAACCTGGTTTTGTAACAATTCCTACTCCTTCACCACCATCAATTTCAATTTCATCAATTTTTTCTGTTAATGATAATTCAACAATTATTTCAGCACCATGTGTGACATCTGGATCATCGCCACCATTTTTTATTACACAACATCTTGCTTTTTCATTTTCAAATTCACAAAATTTTACAGGGATTTGAATTGAAGAACCCCTTGGTAAAATTATGTCTACAGACTCAATTTTCTTTTGATTAATTATTGATAATAATGCAGATTTTGCTGCAGCTGTAGCAGAACTTCCTGTTGTGTAACCTGTTTTTAGTTCTACTTTTTTCTCTGACATATCTCTTAAATTCATTTTCTAGTATTAACTCTTATTTCATTAATCTTGAAAATTCGCTATAGATTTAAAATTAAAAGTCGATTTGAATAATTATGGTTAAGCCTATCCAAGTAGTTGTTACTGGTGCAAGTGGATTTGTAGCAAAAAATCTTAGAAAATATTTATCTGAGAATGATGTTAATTTAATTTCAATTTCAAGAAATAATTTTCGAACTTATAAAAATGAACAAAAAATTATTTCTAAAGACTATAAAGAAAAATTTATTCTCAATAAAATTAAAAATTCAAATGCACTAATTCATCTTGTAGGAATTGGAAAACAATCTGTGGAGATTGATTATGAAATGATAAATGTTGAATTAACTAAGCATATAGTAAATTTAGCAAAAAAGGCAAAAATTAAAAAAATTGTTTACAATAGTGGTCTTGGAG